>Ga0078972_1000371_pt2 | contig 61087 bp, 61 predicted proteins | sample YelNatPaOPGAMG01_FD_67568 | JGI IMG/M metagenome (GOLD analysis project Ga0078972, IMG submission 67568) | Hot spring thermophilic microbial communities from Obsidian Pool, Yellowstone National Park, USA - OP-RAMG-01 (SPADES assembly) (version 2) | ecosystem: Environmental > Aquatic > Thermal... | reverse complement strand
ACGGCGTTGATGGCCACGCTGGCGAACGAGGCCAGCACCGCGGCCGCACCGGCCGACTCGGCGTCGAACAGGTTGGGGGTGTCGCTGAACAGGTTGAGCGCCGCGGCCTTGCGTTTGTCGACCAACAGGCGAAACCCCATGGCTCCGCGCACCGGCGTCTCCGCGACCAGGACGGCCGCCAGTTTGGGCCACAACGACGGCGTGGTGAGGTCCGTGTCGATCTGCGGGGTCTCCTCCTCGATGGCGTCGATGCAGGGGCCGTCGCCGGTGCGTCGTTCGATTTCGTCGACCGCGTACGCCAGCCGGTCGCTGGCGCCGATGGTGACGTAACTGCCGTTTGTCCGCAGCATCAGGCTGGCGTGGTCGCAGCCGCGCACCGTCAGGGTCGCGGCGACGCAGATGGCCGCGTACATCTCAGCCGGGTCCGAGCCCTGATAGATGATCTCCGCCAGCGCCGAGAAGACCGTCGCCGGGTCGGCCTTCTCGCCCCCGGGCGGCGAGCCGGCGGCGCCGGTGTTCACGTCTGCAACCACGTTGTGCCTCCCTCACGGCGGTGTCCGAGCGTCATCCGGCCCGCCTCGTGGCCGTATGTTATCGGCCGGCGACGCGCCGCACCTGCCGTGCGCTGCAGTTGCCGGCCCGTCAGCGGGTCGCAGCTGGCGCTGCGGACGAGGCGCGCCGCGCCGCCAGCCTACGGCGCGGAGGCGGGAGTTTCGTCCGTAGTCGGCGTAACTTGCTGCGGTGCCGCCGGGGCCGCGGCGTCCGCGGCGATCTCGGGGGTGCCGTTCGTCCCGTCGCTGCCGGAATGGCTGCACGTCGGGCGCACGTCGGTGGCAAGGCCAAGTCGGCGGCGGGCCGGCGGCCCGTGCACTCCTCGGCGGAGGCCCCTGGCGGCGCTGTCCTCGGCGCTGTGACGCACGCCGACGCGCTACGCCCGGCGCGGGGTGCGCGGGCCGAGGTAGTTTGATCCCGTGGGTTTCAAGCGCGCGGCCGCGTCGCGCGGCGTCGTCGCCGACTACGACGAGCACGCGATAACCGTTACGGCGCGTAAACGTGAGGCGGCGGGCCTACGGGCGGTGCTGGTCTCCCTGCAGCGCGGCCTGGAGCAGATGGGTGCGCTGCGGACCGGAGCGGTGCTGGCCCGGCTGAATCAGCGCAAGGGATTCGACTGCCCCGGCTGCGCCTGGCCCGAGGAGCACGGCGGACGCAAACTGGCCGAATTTTGCGAGAACGGTGCCAAGGCCGTTGCCGAGGAGGCCACCAGGCGCACGGTCACGCCGGAATTCTTCGCCCGGCACTCGGTGGCAGAGCTGTCGGCAAAGCCCGAATACTGGCTGTCGCAACAGGGCCGCATCACCCACCCGATGGTGTTGAGGCCCGGCGATGATCACTACCGGCCGATCGGCTGGGACGCCGCCTACCGGCTGATCGCCGATCAGCTCAACGCGCTGGACAACCCGGATGCGGCGGTGTTCTACACGTCGGGCCGCACCAGCAACGAGGCCGCGTTCTGCTACCAGCTGATGGTCCGCTGCTTCGGCACGAACAACCTGCCCGACTGCTCGAACATGTGCCACGAGTCGTCGGGCTCGGCGCTGACCGAGTCGATCGGCATCGGGAAGGGGTCCGTCACCGTCGACGACGTCGAGCATGCCGACCTGATCGTCGTCGCAGGGCAAAACCCGGGCACCAACCACCCGCGCATGCTGTCGGTGCTGGAGAAGGCAAAGGCCAACGGCGCCAAGATTATTGCAATAAATCCGCTACCTGAGGCCGGCTTGATCCGGTTCAAGGACCCGCAGAAGCTGAACGGGCTTCTCGGGCATGGCATCCCGGTGGCCGACGAGTTCGTGCAGATCCGCATCGGCGGGGATATGGCGCTGTTCGCCGGGTTGGGACGGTTGCTGCTGGAGGCCGACCGGCGCGCCCCGGGCACCGTCGTCGATCGGGCATTCGTCGACCAACGCTGTTCGGGATTCGACGCGTACCGTCGCCGCACCCTCGACGTCGACATCGGCACCGTTCTCGCCGCCACCGGTGTCGAGCGGGCGCAACTGGAGCGTGTTGCCGCGATGTTGATGGCGTCGCAGCGCACCGTCATCTGCTGGGCCATGGGCTTGACCCAGCACAGCCACGCTGTCGCCACCATCGGCGAAGCCACCAATCTGTTGCTGCTGCGCGGCATGATCGGCATCCCGGGCGCAGGCGTGTGCCCCGTGCGCGGACACTCCAACGTGCAAGGTGACCGTACGATGGGCATCTGGGAGAAGATGCCCGAGGAGTTCCTGGCGGCGCTGGATCGTGAATTCGGCATCGCCACGCCCCGCCGGCCCGGCTACGACACCGTCGCGGCGATCCGTGCCATGCGTGACGGGCGGGCCACGGTGTTCATGGGGATGGGCGGCAATTTCGCGTCGGCCGCCCCCGATAGCGCCGTCACCGAGGCGGCTTTGCGCAGTTGCGCCCTGACCGTGCAGATTTCGACCAAACTCAACCGCAGCCACCTCGTGCACGGGGCCACGGCGCTGATCCTGCCCACGCTGGGCCGTACGGACCGCGACATCCGGAACGGGCGCAAACAGGTTGTCTCGGTTGAGGATTCGATGTCGATGGTGCATCTTTCGCGTGGCAGCTTGCATCCGCCGGGCGACCAAGTCCGCAGCGAGGTCGAGATCGTCTGCCGGTTGGCGCGCACCCTGCTGGGCGAGCAGCATCCGGTGCGGTGGGAGCGGCTCGCCGATGACTACGACACCATCCGCGACGCGATCGCGGCGGTGGTCCCCGGCTGCACCGACTACAACCGCAAGGTGCGCCGGCCGGACGGTTTCCAGCTTCCGCATCCACCGCGCGACTTACGCGAATTCCACACCAGCACGGGCAAAGCCAACTTCGCGATCAATCCGCTGCAATGGGTGCCGGTGCCGCCGGGCCGACTGGTGCTGCAAACACTGCGCAGTCACGACCAGTACAACACCACGATCTACGGGCTCGACGATCGCTATCGGGGGGTGAAGGGCGGGCGCCGCGTGGTGTTCGTGAACCCGGCCGACATCGAGGCGCTGGGCCTGAAGGCGGGTGAGCGCGTCGACCTGGTGTCGGAGTGGAACGATGCCGATGGCCGCCTGCAGGAGCGGCGCGCCAAGGACTTTCAGGTGATTTCCTATTCGACCCCGCCCGGCAATGCCGCGGCATATTATCCGGAAACGAATCCGCTTGTCCCACTTGATCACGTCGCTGCCAAGTCGAACACGCCGGTATCGAAAGCGATCGTCGTCAGGGTGGAGCCGGCCTCGTTCGCGGTGGCTCCCGGCGCCCGTGAAATGCCCTGGTGGGCCGGGTAACGGCGCGTCGGCGGGTGACGCGCTTCACCGCCGAGTCAACGACCACCCGGCCGGACACCCTGGTCGTCGAGGAGCCGTTGGAAATCCGGGTCAACGGCGCCGCGGTCACGGTGACGATGCGCACCCCCGGCGCGGACGTCGAACTCGCGCAGGGGTTCCTGCTCACCGAGGGGGTGATCGCGGGCCGCGGGGACGTGCTGAGCATCCGTTACTGCGGCGGCCGCGACGCCCGTGCCGACGCGGGCGCCAACAGCTACAACGTGCTCGAGGTGACGCTGGCGCCCGGCGTCGCGCCGCCCGACCTCGACGTCACCCGCAACTTCTACACGACGTCGTCGTGCGGGGTCTGCGGCAAGGCGTCCCTGGACGCGGTGCGGTTGAGCAGCCGGTTTGCCCCCGGCGCCGACGGCGCCACCGTCGCCGTGGCCACGCTGGCGGCCATGCCCCGCCGGCTACGCGCCGCGCAGAAAGTCTTCCACAGCACCGGCGGGCTGCACGCCGCGGCACTGTTCGGAGCGGACGGCGCGATGCTGGTGGTACGCGAGGACGTCGGCCGCCACAATGCGGTCGACAAGGTCATCGGCTGGGCGCTGGAGCGCGAGCGGGTGCCGCTGGAGGCGTCGGTGCTGCTGGTCAGCGGGCGCGCGTCCTTCGAGCTGACCCAGAAGGCCGTGATGGCCGGGATCCCCGTGCTGGCCGCGGTGTCCGCGCCGTCGTCGTTGGCGGTCTCGCTGGCCGAGGAATCCGGGGTCACCCTCGTCGCGTTCCTGCGCGGGGAGTCGATGAACGTCTACACCCGCGCCGACCGGATCACCCGGGGCGTGTCCTAGCCTGCGGCCCACCCGGTTGTGGATACGCACGCGACTGGGGATAACCGGCGGTCGGACCCGCGATTTGCGGCCGGCCGCCACACATCCTGTCGGGACGGCCGCGCAGGGTGGCCGGTGTGACGACGGACAAGACGATGACCCGGATCGAGCTGGGCGCGATGGGCGAGGCGCTCGCCGTGGACCACCTGACCCGGTTGGGATTTCGGATCGTGGACCGCAACTGGCGGTGCCGCTACGGCGAACTCGACGTGATCGCCGCCGACGAGGCTACCCGCACGGTGGTGTTCGTCGAGGTGAAAACGCGCACCGGCGACGGCTACGGCGGGCTGCCGTACGCGGTCACCCCGCGCAAAGTCGGGCGGCTGCGCCGGCTCGCCGGGCTGTGGCTGGCCGGGCAGGACGCGCGCTGGGCCGCCGTGCGCATCGACGTGATCGGTGTACGGGCCCGGCCTGGGAATTCAGGCCGCACCCCCGAGATCACCCACCTGCGGGGGATCGGCTGATGTCGCTGGGACGGGCGTTCGCGGTCGCCGTGCGCGGGCTGGACGGGGAGATCGTGGAGATCGAGGCCGACATCACCTCCGGCCTGCCGGGCGTGCACCTGGTGGGGCTGCCCGACGCCGCGCTGCAGGAGTCCCGCGACCGGGTGCGGGCGGCGGTCACCAACTGCGGCAACAGCTGGCCCATGGCCCGCCTCACGCTCGCGCTGTCGCCGGCGACGCTGCCCAAGATGGGCTCGGTCTACGACATCGCCCTGGCGGCCGCGGTGCTCTCGGCGCAGCGGAAAACCCCGTGGGAGCTCCTGGAAAAGACGGTCCTGCTGGGCGAGCTGTCGCTGGACGGGCGGGTCCGGCCGGTGCGCGGGGTGCTGCCGGCGGTGCTCGCCGCCAAGCGCGAGGGCTGGCCGGTGGTCGTGGTCCCGGTGGACAACCTGGCCGAGGCCAGCCTGGTCGACGGCATCGACGTCTGGGGCGTGCGCACCCTGGGGCAGCTGCAGAGTTGGCTGTCCGGGTCCGCCCGCCTGAGCGAACGGGTCGGGACGGCCAGCACGGATTCGGCGCCGTCGGCCGACCTCGCCGACGTGGTGGGCCAGGCGCAGGCGCGGTTCGCGGTGGAGGTCGCGGCCGCCGGCGCGCATCATCTGATGCTGACCGGGCCGCCGGGGGTCGGGAAAACGATGCTGGCGCAACGTCTTCCGGGGTTGCTGCCGCCGCTGTCGGACAGCGAGTCGCTGGAGGTCACCGCGATCCACTCGGTGGCCGGCCTGCTGTCGTCGGACACGCCCCTGATCAGCAGGCCACCCTTCGTGGCGCCGCATCACAGCTCCAGCGTCGCGGCGCTGGTCGGCGGCGGCTCGGGGATGGCCCGCCCGGGCGCCGTCAGCCGCGCCCATCGCGGGGTGCTGTTCCTCGACGAATGCGCCGAGGTCAGCGTGGCCGCGCTGGAGTCGCTGCGGACCCCGTTGGAGGATGGGCAGATCCGGCTGGCCCGCCGCGACGGGGTGGCCTGCTACCCGGCCCGCTTCCAGCTGGTGCTGGCCGCCAACCCGTGCCCGTGCGCGCCGGCTGATCCGCAGGACTGCATCTGCGCGGCGGCGACCAAGCGGCGCTACCTGGGAAAGCTGTCCGGCCCGCTGCTGGACCGGGTGGACCTGCGGGTGCAGATGAACCCGGTACGGGCGGGAGCGTTCTCGGTCGCCGACGGAGAATCCACCGACCGGGTCCGCCGGCGGGTGGCGCTGGCCCGCGAGGCGGCCGCCGCGCGGTGGCGGCCCCACGGGTTCCGCACCAACGCCGAGGTCAGCGGGCCGCTACTGCGGCGCAGGTTCCGCCTCGGCAACGCCGCCATGGAGCCGCTGCGCAGCGCCCTGGACCGCGGGTTGCTCAGCATCCGCGGTGTGGACCGCACACTGCGGGTCGCATGGAGCCTGGCCGACCTGGCCGGCCGGGACCTGCCCGGGCTCGACGAAGTCGCCGCCGCGCTCAGCTTCCGGCAGATGGGGGCGCGGCGATGACCACACCGGTCGACGAGCCCACGGCCCTGGCCTGGGCCTACCTGTCACGGGTGGCCGAGCCGCCCTGCCCGCAACTGGCCGCCCTGGTGCACTCCGTCGGCCCGGTGGAAGCCGCCGACCGGGTCCGGCGCGGGCTGGTCGGCGAGGACCTGGCGCGGCACACCGCGGCGCGCCGGGAAATCGACCGGGCCGCGGCCGATCTCGAGCTGCTCGCCGCCCGGGGTGGGCGACTGGTCACGCCCGGCACCGACGAGTGGCCGCTGCTGGCCTTCGCGGCATTCGGCGCCCGACCCGGGGCGCGGCCGGGCGCGAGCCCGCCGATGGTGCTGTGGGCACAGGGCCCGGCACGCCTCGACGAGGTGAGCGAACGTGCCGCCGCCGTGGTCGGGACCCGGGCCTCGACCGCGTACGGCGAGCAGGTGACGGCCGACCTGGCCGCGGGCCTGACCGAACGTGAGGTCGCGGTGGTCTCCGGCGGCGCCTACGGCATCGACGGCGCGGCGCACCGCGCGGCGCTCAACGGCGACGGGATCACGGTGGCCGTCCTGGCCGGCGGCCTGGACGTCCCCTACCCGGCCGGCCATTCGGCGCTGCTGCACCGCATCGGCCGGCACGGTCTGTTGTTCAGCGAGTACCCGCCCGGGGTCCGGCCCGCCCGGTACCGGTTCCTGACCCGCAACCGCCTGGTCGCCGCGGTCACGGGTGCGGTCGTGGTGGTCGAGGCGGGGCTGCGCAGCGGGGCGGCGAACACGGCCGCCTGGGCGCGGGCCCTGGGCCGGGTCGTGGCCGCGGTGCCCGGGCCCGTGACCTCGTCGGCGTCGGCGGGTTGTCACGTGCTGCTGCGCCACGGCGCGCAGCTGGTCACCCGGCCCGACGACATCGTCGAGCTCGTCGGCCGCATCGGCGAGTTGGCACCCGAGCAGCCGCGACCGGCGACGGCACTCGACGGGCTCAGCCAGGCGCAGCGTCAGGTGTACGAGGCACTGCCGGGGCGCGGCGCCGCCACTCTCGAGGAGATCGCGGTGGCGTCGGGGCTGGCGGCCGAGCAGGTGCTGGGGCCGCTGGCGATCCTCGAGGTGGCCGGGCTGGTGCAGCGCGCCGAGGGGCGCTGGAAAGTGGTCCGCTCGAACGCCGCCGGAGCTGGGCGGACGCCCCGGCTCGTATAGTCGTCACAGGCCGGTTCTGGACGGGAGGACACGTGGCGGGTCGACCTCTGCAACCCTTTGAAGTCGTCGGTAGGCAACAGCTGGCACCACACCTGATTCGGGTGCTGCTGGGCAGCGACGAGTTCGGCACCTTCGTGCCCAACAGGTTCACCGACACCTACGTCAAGATGGTCTTCGTCGCGGACGACGTCGACTTGGCCGCGCTGCCTCGGCCGTTGACGCTGGACAGCTTCGCCGACCTGCCCCCCGAGCGCAAACCCGCGGTGCGGACCATGACGGTGCGCCGCGTCGACGCGGCGAACCGTCAGATCGCGGTCGACATCGTCGTGCACGGCGAGCACGGGGTGGCCGGCCCCTGGGCGGCCGCGGCCCAGCCGGGCCAGCCGGTGTACCTGATGGGCCCCGGTGGCGCCTACACCCCCGACCCGGCCGCCGACTGGCATCTGCTGGCCGGAGACGAGTCCGCGCTGCCGGCCATCGCCGCCGCGCTGGAAGCGCTGCCCGCCGACGCGGTCGGCAAGGCGTTCATCGAGGTGGCCAATCCCGAGGACGAGATCCCGTTGACCGCACCGGACTCCGTCGAGGTGCACTGGGTCTACCGCGGCGGTCGCGCCGATCTGGTGCCCGAAGACCGCGCCGGCGACCATGCGCCGCTGATCGAGGCGGTCACCACCACCCCGTGGCTACCGGGGCAGGTTCACGTGTTCATCCACGGCGAGGCGCAGGCCGTCATGCACAACCTGCGGCCCTACATCCGCAACGAGCGCGGTGTGGACGCGCGCTGGGGGTCGTCGATCTCGGGCTACTGGCGGCGCGGCCGCACCGAGGAGACCTTCCGGCAGTGGAAGAAGGAGCTGGCCCAGAAGGAGCTGGCCCAGAAGGAGCTGGCCCAGAAGGAAGCGGAGGCCCGGGCGGCGGTTCGGTAGGACCGGACGCTCAACTCCCGCGCCGGCTGGCATTCTCATCGCATGCCACATTTCGGGGACTACCAGAACGAGATCTACCTACAGGGCCTGGCCGGGGTTGTGCCGTCCCTGCCGATGGCCTTCGCCGAGCTCGAGGCCAAGGCCGCGACGGCGCTGCCGCCGTCGGTGTGGTCCTACGTCGCCGGGGGAGCGGGCAACGAACGCACGCAGCGGGCCAACTGCGAGGCGTTCGACCGGTGGGGTCTGGTCCCGCGCATGTTCGTCGGCGCCAGGGAGCGCGACCTGACCGTCGAGTTGTTCGGGATGACGCTGCCGACCCCGGTCTTCATGGCGCCGATCGGCGTCATCGGCCTGTGTGCCCAGGACGGGCATGGCGACCTGGCCACCGCCCGCGCGGCCGCGCGCACCGGCGTGCCCATGGTGGCCTCCACGCTGTCGGTCGACCCGATGGAAGACGTCGCCGCCGCCCTCGGCGACACCCCCGGGTTCTTCCAGCTGTACACGCCGACCGACCGGGAGCTGGCCGCCAGCCTGGTGCGGCGCGCCGAGGCCGCCGGCTTCAAGGGCATCGTCGTCACCCTCGACACCTGGGTCACCGGCTGGCGCCCGCGCGACCTGAGCACCTCGAACTTCCCGCAGCTGCGCGGCCATTGCCTGGCCAACTACACCAGCGACCCCGTCTTCCGGGCCGGCCTCCCGCGCCCTCCGGAGGAGGACCCCCAGGGCGCGGTGCTGCGCTGGATTCAGCTGTTCGCGAACGCGTTGACCTGGGACGACCTCGCCTGGCTGCGCTCGTTGACCGACCTTCCGCTGCTCCTGAAGGGCATCTGCCATCCCGACGACGCCCGCCGCGCCAGGGACGGCGGCGTCGACGGCATCTACTGCTCCAACCACGGCGGACGCCAGGCCAACGGCGGCCTGCCCGCACTGGACTCCCTGCGCGAGGTCGTCGAGGCGGCCGACGGGCTGCCGGTGTTGTTCGACTCGGGGGTCCGCAGCGGCGCCGACGTCGTCAAGGCGCTCGCCCTGGGCGCGACGGCGGTGGGCGTCGGCCGGCCCTACGCCTACGGCCTGGCGCTCGGCGGTGCCGACGGGATCGTGCACGTGCTGCGCATGATGTTGGCCGAGGCCGACCTGATCATGGCCGTGGACGGATATCCGGCACTGAAAGATCTCACGCCGGACACGCTGCGGCGCGTCGACTGAGCGCGGCCGCGTCCTGTCTGCGAGCGTGGAACAGTGCCGGACAGCGAACCCATCCTCGAGGAGTTCGACGAGTACCTGGCGCTGCAGTGCGGCCGGTCGGCGCACACCCGCCGCGCCTATCTGGGTGACCTGCGCTCACTGCTGGCGTTCTGCGACGGGCGCGGGGTCGGCCTGGACGGGCTGAGCCTGCCGGTGCTGCGGTCGTGGCTGGCAGCGGCGGCCGGCGCGGGTGCGGCCCGCACGACACTGGCCCGTCGCACCTCGGCGGTCAAGGCGTTCAGCGCCTGGGCGGCGCGGCGCGGCCTGCTCGACGGGGATCCGGCCGCCCGGCTGCAGGTACCCAAGGCGCACCGGGCGCTGCCGGCGGTGCTGCGCCAGGATCAGGCAGCCGATGCCATGGCCGCCGCGAAATCCGGCGCGCAGCAAGGCGACCCGCTGGCGTTGCGGGACCGGCTGATCGTCGAGCTGCTGTATGCGACCGGGATCCGGGTGAGCGAGCTGTGCGGCCTGGACATCGACGACGTGGACACCCGGCACCGGCTGGTGCGTGTCCTGGGCAAGGGCAACAAGCAGCGCACCGTGCCGTTCGGGCTGCCGGCGGCCGACGCGCTCGGCGCGTGGCTGGCGGGCGGGCGCCCCGCCCTGGCGACCGCCGAGTCGGGTCCGGCGCTGCTGCTGGGCGCCCGCGGCCGGCGGCTCGACGTGCGCCAGGCCCGCACCGTCGTGCACCAGACCGTCGCCGCGGTGGACGGCGCGCCCGACATGGGCCCGCACGGGCTGCGGCACAGCGCGGCCACGCATCTGCTCGAAGGGGGAGCCGACCTGCGGGTGGTGCAGGAACTGCTCGGGCATTCCAGCCTGGCGACCACCCAGCTCTACACCCACGTCGCGGTGTCGCGGCTGCGGGCGGTGCACGACCAGGCCCATCCGCGGGCCTAGCTTCACCGCGTCTGCTCGCCAGAGCGGCTCACCCGCCCAGCGGCTTGAGCCGCACCGGCGTGGACCTCAACAGGCCCAGCGGGTCGACGTAGCGGGCGCCCGACGCCGGTCCCCACATCGCACCCCAGTGCAGGCACGCCGCGGCCCGGCAGCCGGTGTGACCGGTCGCCAACGAGCCGATCACCGTGGCGGCCGTCACCGCCTGACCGGCGCGCACCGCCGCCCGGACGGGCTCGTAGCTGGTCCGCAATCCGCCGGGATGGGCCAGCGACACGACCGGCCGCCCGGCCAGCGACCCGGCGAACACCACGGTCGCGGCGCCCGCGGCGTACACCGGCTGGCCGGGTTTGCCGGCCAGATCGACGCCCCGATGCCCGGGCCGCCAGTCCGGGGACGGGGCGTCGAATCCGCGGGTGACGGCCGGGGCCGGCCGCAACGGCCAGTCCAGCCGAACGTCGTCGGCCACCGCCGGCGCCGCACCGACCCAGGTCAGACACAGCATCAGCCGCCAAACCCGTCGCATCGGCTCAGTTCATCGCCGCCCCGGCGCCGCCACCACTCAGGGCGGCCGGTGCTGTGGAAAAACCACCCCCCGAGTCGGTGTAAACTCCTGGTCGCAGCTCGCTTGCGGGCTGACTTCGCGCGTCTGCAGCGCGACTCCCGTTGCACCAGGAGATCGCACCGCATGCCGGGCGGTCCCGACCGGGTTTTCCCGGGCGGGTCCGGCACGCAGCAGACGCCAGGGCCCGGCATCACCCGATGCCGGGCGGCAACCGACACACGTAAGGCACATCCATGGCCGTAGTCACCATGAAGCAGCTGCTGGACAGCGGCACCCACTTCGGGCATCAGACCCGTCGCTGGAACCCCAAGATGAAGCGGTTCATCTTCACCGACCGCAACGGCATCTACATCATCGACCTGCAGCAGACGCTGACCTTCATCGACAAGGCGTACGAGTTCGTCAAGGAGACCGTTGCCCACGGCGGCACGGTGCTGTTCGTCGGCACCAAGAAGCAGGCACAGGAATCCGTCGCGGCCGAGGCCATCCGCGTCGGCATGCCCTATGTGAATCAGCGGTGGCTGGGCGGCATGCTGACCAACTTCTCCACCGTGCACAAGCGGCTGCAGCGACTCAAGGAGCTCGAGGCGATGGAGCAGACCGGGGGCTTCGAGGGCCGCACCAAGAAGGAAATCCTGATGCTGACCCGCGAGAAGAACAAGCTCGAGCGCAGCCTCGGCGGTATCCGCGACATGGCCAAGGTGCCCTCGGCGATCTGGGTCGTCGACACCAACAAGGAGCACATCGCCGTCGGCGAGGCCCGCAAGCTGGGCATCCCGGTGATCGCCATCCTGGACACCAACTGCGACCCCGACGAGGTCGACTACCCGATCCCGGGCAACGATGACGCGATCCGCTCGGCCGCGCTGCTGACCAAGGTGATCGCCTCCGCGGTCGCCGAGGGCTTGCAGGCCCGCGCCGGCGTGGGCCGCGGCGACGGCAAGCCCGAGGTCGAGGCCGCCGAGCCGCTCGCCGAATGGGAGCAGGAGCTGCTGGCCTCCGCAACGGCGACAGCCACGGCAACCGCTGGTGCCGATGCCGCCACCGCTGTCGGCAACGAAGCCGCCGCGGGCGCAACCGAACCAACCACTGACTCCTCATAGGAAGGCCAATATGGCGAACTTCACCGCTGCCGACGTCAAGCGGCTTCGGGAACTCACCGGCGCCGGGATGCTGGACTGCAAGAACGCGCTGGCCGAAAGCGACGGCGACTTCGACAAGGCCGTCGAGGCGCTGCGCATCAAGGGCGCCAAGGATGTCGGCAAGCGTGCCGAGCGGGCCACGGCCGAAGGCCTGGTCGCGGCCAAGGGCGGCGCGCTCGTCGAGCTGAACTCGGAAACCGACTTCGTCGCCAAGAACGCCGAGTTCCAGGCGCTGGCCGACCAGGTCGTCGACGCCGCGCTGGCCGCCCAGGCCACCGACGTCGAGGCGCTCAAGGCCGCCAAGATCGGTGCGACGACCGTCGAGCAGGCCATCGCCGACCTGTCGGCCAAGATCGGCGAGAAGCTCGAACTGCGCCGCGTGCAGTTCTTCGGCGGCAACGTCGAGACCTACCTGCACAAGCGGGCCGCCGATCTGCCGCCCGCGGTCGGTGTGCTGGTCGAGTTCACCGGTGAGAACCAGGACGCGGCGCATGCCGTCGCGCTGCAGATCGCCGCGCTTAAGGCGCGCTACCTGTCGCGCGACGACGTGCCCGAGGACGTCGTGGCCAGCGAGCGCCGCATCGCCGAGGAGACCGCCAAGGCGGAGGGCAAGCCGGAGCAGGCGCTGCCCAAGATCGTCGAGGGCCGGCTGAACGGCTTCTTCAAGGACGCGGTGCTGCTCGAGCAGCCGTCGGTGTCCGACAACAAGAAGACCGTGAAGGCCCTGCTCGACGAGGCCGGCGTGACGGTGACGCGATTCGTCCGCTTCGAGGTGGGCCAGGCCTAGGCTCGTACATGCGCCGCGTCCACGCCTTCGGTGACGACGCCCTCGGCGAACTCGACGCGGTCGGCCTGGCCGACGCCCTGCGTGCGGGCCGGGTCGGCCGGGCCGAGGTGATCGAGGCGGCCATCGCCCGCACCGAGGCCGTCGACCCGGTGCTCAACGGCCTGGCGTACGCGACGTTCCAGCAGGCCCGGGCGGCCGCCGCAGACGCGGTGGGCGACGGTTTTTTCGGCGGGGTTCCGACGTTCATCAAGGACAACGTCGACGTCGCCGGGCAGCCGACGATGCACGGCACCGACGCGTGGACGCCCTGGAACGCCGTCGGCAACAGCGAGTTCACCGACCTGTACCTGGCCACCGGGCTGACAGCGGTGGGCAAGACGCAGTTGTCGGAGTTCGGCTTCAGCGCCTCGGCCGAACACCCCCGGCTGGGGCCGGTCCGCAACCCGTGGGACACCGACTACAGCGCCGGCGCGTCGTCGTCGGGATCGAGTGCGTTCGTCGCCGCCGGTGTGGTGCCGATCGCGCACGCCAACGACGGCGGCGGTTCGATCCGAATTCCGGCCGCCTGCAACGGGATTGTGGGGCTCAAGCCGTCGCGGGGACGGCTGCCGCTGGACCCGACGCTGCGGCGGCTGCCGGTGGGCATCGTCACCAACGGGGTGGTGACCCGCTCGGTGCGTGACACCGCGGCCTTCTACCGGGAGGCGGAGCGCACCTGGCGCAATCACAAGCTGGCGCCGGTCGGCGATGTCACCGGCCCCGGTCGCCAGCGGCTGCGGATCGCCGTGCTGACCCGTTCGGTACGCCGGGAGTGCAGTCCCGAGATGCGGGAGCTGACGCTGAAGGCGGCCGGGCTCCTCGAGGGGCTGGGCCACCGCGTCGAACACCTCGACGAGCCGCCCGTGCCGGCCAGTTTCGTCGACGATTTCGTGCTGTACTGGGGCTCGCTGGCGTTGGCGCAGGTACGTACCGGGCGGCGGATGTTCGGCAGGACGTTCGACCGCGACCGCCTCGACAGCCTGACGCTGGGCCTGGAGCGACACAGCCGCCGCAACCTGCACCGCCTTCCGCTGGCCATCGCGCGCCTGCGCAGGCTGCGGAGACGCACCGCGGAATTCTTCGGCACCTACGACGCGGTGCTCACACCGACCCTGGCCGATCACACTCCCCGCATCGGTCACCTGGCTCCCACCGACTACCACCAGCTCATCGACCGCCTGATCGACTGGGTGGCGTTCACCCCGCTGCAGAACGTCACCGGCGAACCGGCGATCTCCCTGCCGCTGGCCCAGTCGGCCGACGGTATGCCCGTGGGCATGATGCTGTCGGCGGACACGGGGCAGGAAGCGCTGCTGCTGGAGCTGGCCTACGAGCTCGAAGAGGCCCGGCCCTGGGCGCGCATCCAGTCCGGCGGAACATCGGCCTAGGCGCAACCGATTTCGCCGCATCCGGTTCGTCGTCGGGCACGTTTTGCCGTGGCCCGGTGACCTTGCGCGCCCCGGTTTGCACCCAACTCCTCGACGATGGGGCTCTGCGAGCCGATGCGCTTGGCCGATTCGGCGCAACCCGGCTCAGTATGCGAGCGCCGTGCCGCAGCCCGCTGCGCGTCCCCCAGCCGCTTTCGCCGTGTGCGCCAGGCCCGGAAGCGAGCGTCTCTGGCTGGCCTGGATTTTTCGCGGGGTGGCGTCGTGTCTGGGTTTCGATACGCCAAAGCGCCTGTCCTGCAACACATTATGGGACTTCTCTAGGGTTCCATAAGTCGAGCGGAAGGCACTTCGCAAGTGAAGAGTATCGGGTTGGCGCGGCGGGTGAAAGTATCGGCGGACGGTCGCGAGGTGGTGTCGCGCGCCGGGATGGGCTTGGTGCGGGAGCTGGCCGATCGTAGGGGGTTGTCCGCCCAGGTCACGGCGGTTTTGGCCGATACCTACAAGGGGCCGTGGGTGCACGCCCCGGGGGCGGTGTTTGCCGATCTGGCCGCGGCGGTGGCCGACGGCGCGGACTCTGTGGACGGGGTCGGGCAGCTGTGTGGGGATCGCGAGCACGTGTTCGGGGCCAAAGCCTCGACGCCAAAGCCTCGACAACGACGATGTGGCGGCTGGTCGATGAGCGCATCGATGCCGTCCACCTGCCGAAGGTGCGCGCCGCCCGCGCGGCGGCCGGAGCCGCAGCCTGGGCGGCTGGGGCCGCGCCACCGGCGGGGGCGCCGCGGTACATCGATATCGACGCCACCCGGGTCATCGACCATTCCGACAACAAGGCCGACGCGGCGCCGACCTGGAATAAGTCCTTCGGTCATCATCCGTTGCCGGCGTTTCTGGATCGTCCGGAGATCGCCGGAGGCGAACCGTTGGCCGGGCTGCTACGCAACGGCAACGCCGGGTCCAACACCGCGGCCGACCACATCACGGTGGTGGAGCAATCGTTAGCCTCGCTGCCGGCCGGTTGGCGTCCGGACCGAAACGATCCCACCGCGCCCACCGTCGTGGTGCGTTCAGACTCGGCCGGAGCCACCCATGCCTTCGCCACCGCCTGCCGCGAGCGTGGGGTCGGGTTCTCCTTCGGAGTTTCCCGTCGACGCCCGAGTCCAAGACGCCGTGGACACCCTCAACCTCGGTGATGGCTGGTACCCGGCGATCGACACCGCTGGCGGGATCCGGGACGGGGCGTGGGTGGCCGAGGCCACCGACCTGGTCACCCTGGACACCTGGCCGGCCTGGAACTGCGGCATCGCCAACGCGCCCGCGTCGAAGACCGCATCCGGCAAGCCGAAGCCGCCGGGCTGGGCAACCTGCCCTGCCACAGCTTCGACGCCAACGCCGCCTGGCTCGAAATCGCCCTGGCAGCAGCCGATCTGGTGGCCTGGGCCAAACTCATCGGATTCACCGAAACCCCGCAGTTGGCTCGCTGCGAGATCGCCGCATTCCGCTACCGCGTGCTCCACGTCGCGGCCCGCATCACCCGCGCGGCCCGCCAAACACGGCTACGCATCGACGCGACCTGGCGCTGGGCGCAAGCCATCGCCACCGCCTGGCACCGAGTCCGAGCCGCCTTTCCCTGACTCTTGAGCACACCAGCCCCGACAACCACGAAAGGCCCTCGGCCCCCTCGGAAAGCCCGTCCACCCCGGCGACACGGGACAGCCAAACACGCCCTCAGGCCCAAAACAGATGGCGCTCAGCGACTTTCGCGGTATCGCGCCACCAAACCCCACCGTCGCGAAAAATCGACGCTAGTCCGACCCGAGTTTCTCGAGCATCCGTTTGAACTCGCGCCGCTGAGCCTCGGTCAGCTTCGACAGGATGCGGGCGTCGGCGGCGCGCACCGCGGCCTCGGCGCGCTTGAGCAGCATGCGGCCCTGGCCGGTCAGCGTGGCCGGCAGCGCGCGCCCCGACGAGACCGAAGCCGGGCGTGTCGCCGCGCCGACGCTTTCCAGTTTGCGCAGCACGGAGTTCATCGCCTGCGGCGTGACGTTGGTGTGCCGGGACAACTCGGCGCTGGACAACCCGGGCGACGTCGACAGGAGACGCAGGCAAACGAATTCGGGCAGCGTCAGCCCCAGCGGGCCCAAGGCCGCCGAAACCTCCGGGCGCAGGACGGCACCGACCCGGTAGAGCAGATAACCCAGCGGAGCGTCTTGCGCCTGAACCATGTCAACGATATTGACATATTCTTTCCGGCGAAGCCGACGACACGCGTTTCCGCGCCCCGATTGCGGGTAGAGGACGTGCATGACGGCGAGGCTGTTCCGGGACCGTGACGACCCGACGGCCCGTGCGTCGCCGCGCGGGGAAGCCCCGGCTGCATGGTGTTCGCCGCAGCCGGCGGTGGGTGCCGCGCAACCCCGTGGTCGCCGGTCTCGCCGAACGGCTGCGCACGTGCGACGCCGCCCACCCGGCCGGGTTGTCTCGACCCTGCCCTCGAAATGGTCCTGCCTCAAGCATGTCCAGCGATTCCAGCATTTCGAGCATTTCGAGCGCCGACGCGGCTGGGCCACCGGGCGGTGGGCCGCGCGGGCAACCGAGCAGCGCATCGCGCACCCGCCGATGCCCGATAGACCCACTGGAGAGACGACGAAGTGAAGTGGCCGGAATTCTGCGAACCGGGGCAAAGACTGCGGATCGGCGCGGGGAGCCGGACCTGCTCGGTGCCGCTGCGACGCCCTGCTCGCCGGCCGGCGGGGCCGGCCGGCCCATCCCGAACCGCGCCGGTCCGAAGTCGATCTGCACATGCACCGGCCTGGCTTGCCCGCGAGGTTCGCCGCTACGGCGTGCATTCGATGGTGCATGTGTCGATCGACGGGGCCTTCTCGGCACCACAGGTGGAGGCGATCGCGCTCGACGAGGACGGGCTTCGCTCGCCGAAGCAGATCTCGCCTGGCGCGGCTGATGGCGGCGAAGCAGGAGCGGAGCCGACGACAACGAGGATGGAGACAACGATGAGCAGGATTCGCTGGATGCTTCGACTGACGGTCGCCGGGATTGCGGCGGCGGCGATACCGGGACTGGCCGGGGTGAGCGGGGTTGCGGCGCCGGCGCGCGCGGCGGCGCCGGAATTCCTGAAAGTGCCGTCGCCCTCGATGGGGCACGACATCACGATCGAGTTCCAGCAGGGCGGCGCGCCGGCGGTGTACCTGCTGGACGGGTTGCGCGCCCAGGACGACCGCAGCGGTTGGGACATCAACACCAACGCTTTCGGCGACTACGCCGGCTCGGGCATCTCGGTGGTCATGCCGGTCGGCGGGCGGTCCAGCTTCTACACCGACTGGTACGGGCCGGCCAACAACAGCGACGGCCCTCCCCAGACCTACAAGTGGGAGACCTTCCTGACCAGCGAGTTGCCCGGCTACCTGGCGAGCAGGGGCGTCCGCAGAACCGGTAATGCCGTCGTCGGGATCTCCATGTCGGGCTCCTCGGCCCTGATCCTGGCGGCCTACCACCCCCGGCAGTTCACCTATGCCGGCTCGCTGTCGGCCTACCTGACACCCTCGAGCGGTTCGGGGCCGATGTACATCGGGATGGCAATGGGCAACGAGGGCGGATTCAACCCCCAGGACATGTGGGGACCGGATGGCGGACCCGGTTGGCAGCGTAACGATCCCACCGTCCAGGTCGGCAGGTTGGTCGCCAACAACACGCGGCTGTGGGTCTACAGCGGTAACGGGACGGCCTCGGACATCGGCGAGGGGAGCATCCCGGGCACCGTCATCGAGCAGGTGGTGATGGACAGCAACGTGGCCTTCAAGAATGCCTACCTCGGTGCGGGCGGCCACAACGCGACGTTCAACATCGACCAGAACGGCGTGCACAGTTGGGGATACTGGGGCGCCCAGTTGTCGGCCATGAAGCCGGACATGCAGCACACGCTCGGTGCCGGCGGGGCGTCCGGATAACCGTTTCCGGGACCGATCCCCGTCGCGGGCGACTACCGCGGAGGAGATCAGCAGCGCGTGTGCCACCGGGGGACGACGCGCTGACTGTACCGAAGGTTCGACGACGGCCCTGTGCGCCGCCATGTGTCGCGATCGCCGCCCGAGGCATGTTGCTGTGCAACAGTTTCCGTCGCGTCTTCCTCGGCGTCGACGAAGTCGGCGGCCAGTCGACTGACCTGGTCGAGCGCGTCCTGCTGGGTGGTGCCCAACGAGGTCAACGTCGGGATTTCCAGGCAGCGCGCAAAATACTTCCGGTACGTGGGAGACCACACGACGCGGTAGGTGTAGCGCTCGATCATCATAGGAAGCTCCTCGGTCGGTATCGGTTCGTCGCCGGTCGGCGGCCGGTGTGCCGTTCGCCTGCGAATTGACCCACTCTGAGACGGGGAATCACCTGGACGTACGGGTGGCGTCTGCTCCAGCACCCGGTGCGGAATGCGGCTGAGCCGGTTATTCGCCGTCGATGGCGCCGGACATTTCATTTCAGCCTGGGGCCGACCCTACCCGACGAATCCGGCCGCCCGGCCCGAATTACGCTGCCGTGACCGGACTCACACCCCGCAAGCCGGCTGCCCGGCACGTCCCAGTGGCAGGTTCTGCCCGAACGACTCCACGCTCTCCGCGGCCATGATCGAGGGGATGAGCGGGGTCCATCTCGGTCCCGGCGCCGCAGCTGTTGACCCGAATCCCCGTGTCGCCCGGCAGCTGTACGAGGCTGGCCGCGAAGTTGGCGATCGCGGCCCCGGTCGCCGCGTACGGCGCCAGGTTCGGGTTGGAGTTCTCGGAGTACACCGAGGAGCTGCCGATGATCGACGGCGTGTGCGCCGGCCGACGGGGCCGGCCGCGGCGCCGGTGGTTGTGGTATGCGTGTTGCAGAAGTGGCGCAGTTGTGTTGCCGCGCAAAGCAGTTTCGGGCTGTCGGTCCAGGTCGGGCGGGCCACCGCGACGCATGCGCGGTAGCGGCGAGTTTGAAATATCGGCCGAGAGGCTATGGAACCTTGCAAGACCCCTAACAAGACCCCGTACAAGACCAATGTGCGGTTGTCGCCTCAGCGCGACTGTTCGACACGAAAGGAATTGAACATGAAGTTCACCACTTCCGTTGCAAGTACCGCTGCAAAAACTGCAGTTGCTGCCGGTGCGATCGCAGCGGCAAGCGTCTTCACCGCCGCGACGGCATCCGCCGCGCCGCCAACCGTCCAGGGATTCGGCACCAGCGAAAAGCTCGTCGACGGGCCGCTGGTCACCGCGTACAGCGTGAACAACCTGCACGCGACCAACACCGTCATTCCCGGATACACCCCGAAAGGCAAGCTGTACCAGGCAGATATCACCGCCACGGCTGACGGCGGGACCGTGACCCCGTTGGTCTCGGACTTCAACGCCCGATCGGCCGACGGCCAGACCTACCGGGTGATCGACAATGTTCCCACCCCCAACGGCCTCAGCCCCGCTCCGATCTTGCAGGGCCAGCAGTCGAGCGGGAGGTTGTACTTCGACGTGACCGGACAGCCGCCGAACGGCGTCGTGTACAACGACGGGGTGCAGGACGTCCTCATCTGGACGAGCAACGTCTGACCGCCCACCCCGGCTGACAAACCTCCCCGCGTCGCGTCCGACACGGGGAGGTTTGTCAGCGGTTCATTCCGTTGCTTCCGCGGCTCCGCCCCGGTGGCGACGCTTCGGACAGGACCGCCCGCTGCACGGCACCGCCCGCGACGCGTTCACGGCGATCTGCGGCGACGGCCTGTCGAAGGCGCTGCGGCTCGACATCCTGTTGTGGCTCAAGGCTTTCCTGCTCGCGGTGTCGCTGCCGTGGGGGATAGTGCCGGCGTGCGCTGCCCCTGTTCGCCTGAGGCGACTGCCTGAGGGGCCTGAGGGGATCGCCGAGGTCGGCGAAAGGTGTTGCGGCACAGTGGCCTACGGAACCCGCTCAACCACGGTCCGCGTCCGGGCCGGCCGACGGCGGCGGCGCGGATGCCGGGTCGCCGACGATCCATTGCGGTCGCGGCGGAGTCGCCGCCATGTAGCCCACCCCGCGGACGGTCTCGATCATCGATTTGTGTGCGGCTCCGAGCTTGGCGCGCAGCCGCCGCACGTGGACGTCGACCGTGCGGACACGGCCGGTGCTGTCATAGCCCCACACCTCGTGCTGCAGCCGGGTGCGGGTGAATGCGCGGCCGGCGTGCTGCACCAGGAAGCTCAACAATTTGAACTCGGTGAGCGTCAGGTGCAGGTCCATGCCGGCCAGCGAGCCCGTGCAGCTGGCCGGGTGCAGCACCAGGTCGCCGAACTTCAGCGCGCCGTCCAGTGCGCTGCGGCGGCGCGCGATGGCCAGCCGGAGCCGGGCCTGCAGCTCGTCGGCCTCCGCCGCGGGCGGCATCACGTCGTCGAAATGCCAGTCGATGTCGATCCCCGCGAAGTCCGCGGGCGCCACGATGGCCACCACCGCGATCGCCGGCGCGGCGGCCGTCAGCCGGCGGCAGACGGTTCGGGCCGTCGCGGGGTCGGTGCGCGCGTCGATGATCGCGACGTCGGCGGAACCGGGATGCCCGTCGGCGTGGTCGGCAAGGGGCGCGCGCCGCAGCCGGCGTGCAAACGACTTCAGCGTCGGCAACGCCGATTCGAAATCGTCCTCGTCGGTGACCAGTAGAACGTCCAACGACATCTCCCAAACCGGGTTTGCCACGGAGGCACCTCGCGCGGAGATGTCTGCCGGCGCGGCGCGGATTACCCGCTCGCCGGGAGAATTATGCCAACTCTTCCGCCTTTGCGGACCCCGAATCGTCCCCGGTCGGGGTGTCCCCGGGAAAAGTTTGCTCCCGAACTCACTAACCCCGGCGCCCGAACCGATGAGCCCGGCCCGTCGGTTCGGGCCGGGCTCATCGTCGCGACAAGCTACTGGTTGGACTTCTGGCGCTCTTCGGCCGCCCTGGCGCTGCCGCGGGCCGCCTCGGCCTCGGCTTCCTTCTTCGCCGCGTTGCGCTGTGCCTCGGCCTTGTCCTGCTGGGCCTGGCCCTCGCGGGTGAGGTCGTCCTGGCCCGTCACCGCCCCGACGGCCTCCTTGGCCTTACCTTTGACGTCCTCGACGACGCCCTTCACGGCTTCCGCGGGTCCGGAGTTGTTGGTGTCCGCCATGAATCAGCTCCTCCTCAGTGGCGTACGTGGAAACGAGCGGTTCCGCTCCTTGCCGATTCGGTGAACGATTCGGCAACACAGCAGCTAGCGGCCCTAATTCTCAAGGCCGGTCGTTTCCTGCTGCGCCCTGGCCTATTCCCGTGCCGCGGCGCGACCAAACATCCGCGGCGGGCCGGCGCGGCCCCGCCCGCGCGTCCTTTGCCGGTAATCCACCCCGGCCACGCCGGGGTGTGCTGCGATGAGGCAGGATGTGGAAGGCCGTTCCGGAGGAGTTCGCCCGGGATGGCGCTCTCATGCGAGGAGTCTGATGACGGAGCCGACGGAAGGCGTCAACGGCGCACCGGCGAGTCGAGCCAAATATTCACGGGTGTTGCTCAAGCTCGGCGGCGAGATGTTCGGCGGCGGCCAGGTCGGCCTGGATCCCGACGTGGTGGCCCGGGTGGCCCGCCAGATCGCCGAGGTGGTGCGCACCGGCGTCCAGGTCGCCGTGGTGATAGGCGGCGGGAACTTCTTCCGGGGCGCCCAACTTCAGCAGCGCGGCATGGAGCGCACCCGGTCGGACTACATGGGGATGCTCGGCACCGTCATGAACAGCCTTGCGCTGCAGGATTTCCTGGAGAAGGAGGGCATCGTCACAAGGGTCCAGACCGCGATCACCATGGGCCAGGTGGCCGAGCCCTACCTCCCGTTGCGGGCCGTCCGTCACCTGGAGAAGGGCCGGGTGGTCATCTTCGGCGCCGGCATGGGCCTGCCGTACTTCTCCACCGACACCACGGCGGCCCAGCGGGCGCTGGAGATCGGCGCCGACGTCGTCCTGATGGCCAAGGCGGTGGACGGCGTGTTCACCGAGGACCCCCGGGTGAATCCCGAGGCGGAGATGCTGACCGTGATCACCCATCGCGAAGTGATCGACCGAGGGTTGCGGGTGGCCGATACCACCGCGTTCAGCCTGTGCATGGACAATGGCATGCCGATCCTGGTGTTCAACCTGCTGACCAATGGCAATATCGCCCGCGCGGTCGCTGGTGAGAAGATCGGAACGCTGGTCACCACCTGAAGGGGACGACGTGATGATCGACGCTGGCGACGATGCAGAGCGCAGCGATGAGGAGGAGCGGCGCAGATGATCGACGAGGCTCTTTTCGATGCGGAAGAGAAGATGGAGAAAGCCGTAGCGGTGGCCCGTGACGACTTGTCGACGATCCGGACGGGTCGCGCCAACCCGGGCATGTTCTCCCGGATCGTGATCGACTACTACGGCTCCAGCACCCCGATCACCCAACTGGCCAGCATCAACGTCCCCGAGGCACGGCTGGTCGTGATCAAGCCCTACGAAGCCGGTCAGCTCGGCGCGATCGAGACCGCGATCCGCAACTCCGAGCTTGGCGTCAACCCCACCAACGACGGCACCCTCATCCGGGTCGCCGTGCCGCAGCTCACCGAGGAACGCAGGCGCGAACTGGTCAAACAGGCCAAGCACAAGGGCGAGGACGCCAAGGTTTCCGTGCGCAACATCCGTCGCAAGGCGATGGAGGAATTGCACCGCATCCGCAAGGACGGCGAGGCGGGCGAAGACGAGGTCGGGCGCGCGGAAAAGGACCTGGACAAGACGACCCAGCAGTACGTCACCCAGATCGATGAGCTGGTCAAGCACAAAGAAGGCGAGCTGCTGGAGGTCTAGCGGCCGCTCAGCAACCAAGCCCGTGGCAACCCCCGACGCCGGCAAAGGAAGCGCGCCCGAGGAGCCGGCGCCCGCACGCGAGGCCCCCGCACCCCGGAACACCGCGCGTCGACCGGCCGGGAAGCCGCTGCGGGCGGGACGTGACCTGCCCGCCGCGATCGTCGTGGGCGCCGGCATCGGCGCGGTTCTCGTCGCGACGCTGCTTTTTGCTCCGCGTTACTGGGTGGTGCTCGTCGCCCTCGCGATCTTCGTCGCCAGCCACGAGGTGGTGCGCCGGCTGCGCGAAGCCGGATACGTCATCCCCGCCATCCCGTTGCTGGCCGGGGGCCAGCTCACCGTGTGGCTGACCTGGCCGTTCCATGCGGCCGGCGCGATGGCGGGATTCGGTGTCACGGTGGTGGTCTGCATGATGTGGCGGCTGTTCATGCAGGACAACAGCAAACGGCCCGAGCCGATGGCCGGTTCGCCCTCGGCGAACTACCTGCGGGACGCGTCCGCCACCGTGTTCCTGGCCGCGTGGGTCCCGCTGTTCGCGTCGTTCGCCGCGCTGCTCGTCTACCCGCCCGACGGCGCGGGCCGGGTCTTCTGCCTGATGATCACCGTGGTGGCCTCCGATGTGAGCGCCTACGCCGTGGGGGTGCTGTTCGGCAAGCACCTGATGGTTCCCGCGATCAGCCCGAAGAAGTCGTGGGAGGGTTTCGCGGGCTCGCTGGTCTTCGGGACCGCCGCGGCGACCCTGACCGCGACGTTCCTGGCCGGCAAGCCGCCGTGGATCGGTGTGCTGCTCGGCGTCGTCCTCGTGTCGACCTGCACCCTCGGCGATCTGGTGGAGTCCCAGGTCAAGCGCGACCTCGGCATCAAGGACATGGGCCGGCTGCTGCCCGGCCACGGCGGCCTGATGGACCGGCTCGACGGCGTGCTCCCGTCGGCGGTCGCGGCCTGGACCGTGCTGACCTTGCTGCCGTAGTTTGCGGGCCCACGCCCGCCGTGACCGATACTGGACGGGTCATGGTCCGACAACTGGTTTTCGACGAGCCGCGCCCCGCCAGGCCGCCGCGGCACCTGGCCGACCTCGACGCGGCCGGCCGCGCGTCGGCGATCGCGGAACTGGGCTTGCCGGCGTACCGGGCCAAACAGCTGGCACAGCAGTACTACGGCCGGCTGATCGCCGACCCGCACCAGATGACGGACCTTCCGGCGGCGGTGCGTGAGCGGGTCGCCGAGGCGATGTTCCCGACGCTGCTGACCGCGGCCGCCGACGTCGCGTGCGACGCCGGCCAGACCCGCAAGACCCTGTGGCGGGCCACCGACGGCACGACCGTCGAATCGGTGCTGATGCGTTACCCGCAGCGCAACACGGTGTGCATCTCCTCGCAGGCCGGTTGCGGCATGGCCTGCCCGTTCTGCGCGACCGGCCAGGGCGGGTTGCGGCGCAACCTGTCGACCGCCGAGATCCTCGAACAGGTGCGCGCGGGTGCCGCGGCGCTGCGCGACGACTTCGGCTCGGGGCAGCGGCTGTCGAACGTGGTTTTCATGGGCATGGGGGAGCCGCTGGCCAACTACGCCCGGGTCCTGGCCGCGGTGCAGCGCATCATCGCCCCGCCGCCGTACGGCTTCGGCATCTCCGCCCGGTCGGTGACGGTGTCCACGGTGGGTCTGGTGCCCGCGATCCGCACACTCGCCGACGAGCGGCTCGGGGTGACGCTGGCGTTGTCGCTGCACGCGCCCGACGACGAGTTGCGCGACACGCTGGTGCCCGTGAACACGCGGTGGAAGGTCGGCGAGGCTCTGGCCGCGGCCCGTTACTACGCCGAGACGACCGGTCGCCGGGTGTCGGTGGAATACGCGCTGATCCGCGACGTCAACGACCAGGCGTGGCGGGCCGACCTGCTGGGCAAGCGGCTGCATCGCGCGCTCGGGCCCCTGGTACACGTGAACCTGATCCCGCTCAACCCGACCCCCGGCAGCGCGTGGGACGCCAGCCCCAAGCCGGTGGAGCGGGAGTTCGTCCGGCGGGTGCGGTCCCAGGGGGTGTCCTGCACCGTGCGGGACACCCGCGGCCGCGAGATCAGTGCCGCCTGCGGACAGCTGGCCGCCGCGGGCGGGCCGGCTACCTGAGCCAGCCGCGGCGGCGCCCCCACAGGTCGCGCACCACAACGAGCAGCGTCACCACGGCGAGTCCGACCAGCCAGATGTCCTCGACGTGGCCGACGTGGTTGCCGCGCAGCATCGCCAACAGGAATATGACGGAGAACACGCCGACGAAATGCCAGGTGCGGTGATTGATCCTGCTCCAGCCCCACGCCGCAGAGGGCACCTCGGCGGTGTCGACGCCGGCGGAGCGTTCCAGTTCGGTACTGGCCACGGCGAGTCCCTTTCGGATCGGATCGGCTTCTACCGAGGTGATTCTGGCATACCCGCCGCGCGGCCCCGCGAGTTCGGTCGCGCCGCGGGCACGCCGTGGCCCGTGTCGCCGCCGGGCGGCACAATGGGTGGGTGACCACCGCGACGACCGACGGGCATGCGCAGGGCCGCCTGCGGGTGCTGGTACTGGGCAGCACCGGCTCGATCGGTACCCAGGCACTCGACGTCATCGCGGCCAATCCGGACCGTTTCGAGGTGGTCGGGCTGGCCGCCGGGGGTGCGCATCCCGACACACTGCTGCGGCAGCGCGCCGAGACCGGGGTGACCAACATCGCCGTCGCCGACGAGCGGGCGGCCGAGCGCGTCGGTGACGTCCCGTTCCGCGGGCCCGAGGCCGTCACCAGGCTGGTGCGGGAAACCGAGGCCGACGTCGTCCTGAACGCGCTGGTCGGGGCGCTGGGGCTGCGTCCGACGCTGGCCGCGCTGGAGTCGGGGGCCCGGCTGGCGCTGGCCAACAAGGAGTCGCTGATCGCCGGCGGCCCGTTGGTGCTGCGGGCGGCGCGGCCGGGCCAGATCGTGCCCGTGGACTCCGAGCACTCCGCGCTGGCCCAGTGCCTGCGCGGCGGTTCCCCCGACGAGGTGGCCAAGCTGGTGCTGACCGCCTCCGGCGGGCCGTTCCGCGGCTGGAGCGCCGCCGACCTGGAGGGCGTCACCCCCGCACAGGCGCTCGCCCACCCGACCTGGTCGATGGGCCCGATGAACACGCTGAACTCGGCGTCGCTGGTCAACAAGGGGCTCGAGCTCATCGAGACCCACCTGCTGTTCGGCATTCCCTACGACCGCATCGAGGTGGTCGTGCACCCCCAGTCGATTGTTCACTCGATGGTCACCTTCGTCGACGGCTCGACGATCGCGCAGGCCAGCCCGCCGGACATGAAGCTGCCCATCTCGCTGGCGCTGGGCTGGCCGCACCGGGTGCCCGGGGCGGCCGCCTGGTGCGACTTCGGCACCGCCTCCACCTGGGAATTCGAGCCGCTGGACGGCGACGTGTTCCCCGCGGTCGACCTCGCCCGGCACGCCGGGGAGACCGGCGGCTGCATGACCGCGGTCTACAACGCGGCCAACGAAGAGGCGGCGGAGGCGTTCCTGGCCGGCCGGATCGGCTTCCCGGGCATCGTGAAGACGATCGCCGACGTGCTGCACGCCGCCGACCAATGGGCCGCATCACCCGCTAACGTGGATGAGGTACTGGACGCGCAGCGCTGGGCGCGTGAGCGCGCCCAGCGCGCCCTTGCCGCGGCGGCGGCGACCGCGACCGCAACGGGGGCCCCTGACAAGGTCTCGGGATTGGCTTGAGAAAGGTCCTGGCAGCGAAATGATGTTCGTGATCGGCATTGTGCTGTTCGCGCTGGCCATCCTCGTGTCGGTGGCCCTGCACGAGTGCGGCCACATGTGGGTGGCCCGCGCCACGGGCATGAAGGTGCGCCGCTACTTCGTCGGCTTCGGGCCCACGCTGTGGTCGACGCGGCGCGGGGAGACCGAGTACGGCGTCAAGGGCGTCCCGCTGGGCGGCTTCTGCGACATCGCCGGCATGACACCGGTCGAAGAGCTGGCACCCGATGAGGCCGACCGGGCGATGTACAAGCAGGCGACCTGGAAGCGGGTCGCGGTGCTGTTCGCGGGCCCCGGCATGAACTTCGTCATCTGCCTGGCGCTGATCTACGGCATCGCACTGGTCTGGGGGCTGCCGAACCTGCACCCGCCCGCCAACGCCGTGGTCGGCGAAACAGCTTGTGTCGCACCGGAAGTGGCACCGGGCAAGCTCGGGAGCTGCAGCGGTCCGGGGCCTGCCGCGCGCGCCGGGATCCGTCCCGGCGACGTCGTGGTCAAGGTCGGCGACACCCCGGTCTCCAGCTTCGAGGACATGGCCGTGGCGGTCCGCAAGCTGCACGGCACCGTTCCGGTCGTCGTGGAGCGCGACGGCTCCACCATCACCACCTACGTCGACATCGAGCCCACACAGCGCTTCGTGTCCGGTGGCGCCAAGGAGCAGGGAAGCCACCCCGAGGCCTCGACGGTGGGCGCCATCGGCGTCGGCGCCGTCCGGGTCGCACCCATGCACTACGGAGTGTTCTCGGCGGTACCGGCCACCTTCGCGTTCACCGGCGACCTGACCGCACAGGTGGGCAAGGCGCTGGTCGCGATCCCGACCAAGGTCGGTGCCCTGATGCGGGCCATCGGCGGCGGCCAGCGTGACCCGCAGACGCCGATGAGCGTGGTCGGGGCCAGCATCATCGGCGGCGACACCGTCGACCACGGGTTGTGGGTGGCGTTCTGGTTCTTCCTGGCGCAGTTGAACCTCGTCCTCGGTGCGATCAACCTGGTGCCGTTGTTGCCCTTCGACGGCGGCCACATCGCCATCGCGGTGTTCGAGAAGGTCCGCAACCTCATCCGCTCCGCCCGCGGCATGGTGGCGGCCGCGCCGGTGAACTACCTCAAGCTGATGCCCGCGACCTACGTGGTCCTGGTCTTCGTCGTCGGGTACATGCTGCTGACCGTGACCGCCGATCTGGTCAACCCGATCAGGCTCTTCCAATGACCAAGCGAAGGAATCCACGAACGTGACCGTTGGCCTGGGCATGCCGGACGCACCGGCACCCACGCTCTCGCCCCGGCGCCCCACGCGCCAGTTGATGGTTAGTGACGTCGGGGTCGGCAGCGACTATCCGATCTCGGTGCAGTCGATGTGCACCACCAAGACCCACGACGTCAACGCGACGCTGCAGCAGATCGCCGAGTTGACCGCGGCGGGCTGCGACATCGTCCGGGTGGCGTGTCCCCGTCAGGAGGACGCCGACGCGCTGGCCACGATCGCCAGGAAGAGCAAGATCCCGGTGATCGCCGATATTCACTTCCAGCCCAAGTACATCTTCGCCGCCATCGATGCCGGCTGCGCCGCGGTGCGGGTCAACCCCGGCAACATCAAGGAGTTCGACGGCCGCGTGGGCGAGGTGGCCAGGGCCGCCGCGGCCGCCGGCATCCCGATCCGCATCGGTGTCAACGCGGGCTCGCTGGACAAGCGGTTCCTGGAGAAGTACGGCAAGGCCACCCCCGAGGCGCTGGTGGAGTCGGCGCTGTGGGAGGCCTCGCTGTTCGAGGAGCACGGGTTCTCCCAACTCAAGATCAGCGTCAAGCACAACGACCCCGTGGTGATGGTCGCCGCGTACGAGTTGCTGGCCGCCCGGTGCGACTACCCGCTGCACCTCGGGGTCACCGAGGCCGGTCCCGCCTTCCAGGGCACCGTCAAGTCCGCGGTCGCCTTCGGCGCGCTGCTGTCCAAGGGCATCGGAGACACCATCCGGGTGTCGCTGTCGGCCCCGCCCGTCGAAGAGGTCAAGGTCGGTATCCAGATCCTCGAGTCCCTGAACCTGCGGCCGCGCGGGCTCGAGATCGTTTCGTGCCCGTCGTGCGGCCGCGCCCAGGTCGACGTCTACACGCTGGCCAACGAGGTCGCCGCGGGCCTGGACGGTCTCGACGTGCCGCTGCGGGTCGCGGTGATGGGCTGTGTCGTCAACGGACCGGGCGAGGCCCGCGAGGCCGACCTGGGCGTCGCGTCGGGAAATGGCAAGGGCCAGATCTTCGTTCGGGGCGAGGTGATCAAGACCGTGCCGGAAGCCCAGATCGTCGAGACGCTGATCGAGGAGGCGATGCGGCTGGCCTCCGAAATGGGCGAAGAAATGGGGGAATCGGGTGACGGGCCGCAGACAACCGCGAGCGGTTCGCCGGTTGTGACCGTAAGCTGATAGGGGCCGGTGCGCTCGTACCGGCGCTCGGCACCCACCACAGGGAGTTCGCCCCCATGTCGGCTCCGCCCATCTTCCGCCTTGTCGGCGAGCGGCGGGTGTCCGTGGTGCGTGATGCCGCCGCGGTGTGGCGCGTTTTCGACGAAGACCCGGTCGGGTCGTGCATGGTCGCGGCGCGCGTCGCCGATCACGGCGTCGACCCCAACGCGATCGGCGGGGAGCTGTGGACCCGCCGCGGTCCGCAGGATTCGCTGTGCTTTGCCGGGGCCAACCTGATCCCGCTGCGTGGCGCGCCGGCCGACCTCAACGCGTTCGCCGACGAGGCGATGAGCGGGACGCGGCGCTGCTCGTCGTTGGTGGGCAGGGCCGGCCTGGTGCTGCCGATGTGGGAGCGTCTCGAGGCGGCGTGGGGCCCGGCACGCGACGTGCGCGAGCAGCAGCCGCTGATGGCGCTGTCCGCCCACCCGAACTGCGACATCGACGCCGGGGTGCGCCAGGTCCGGCCGGACGAGTTGGACGCCTACCTGGTGGCCGCCGTCGACATGTTCATCGGCGAGGTGGGGGTCGACCCGCGGCTCGGTGACGGGGGTCGTGGCTACCGGCGCCGGGTGGCCAGCCTGATTGCGGCCGGGCGGGCCTGGGCACGCTTCGAGGACGGTCAGGTCGTGTTCAAGGCCGAGGTGGGGTCGCAGTCCCCGGGGGTCGGCCAGATCCAGGGCGTCTGGGTGCACCCGGAGTGGCGCGGCCAGGGACTGGGCACGGGCGGCACCGCGACGGTGGCGGCGGTGATCGTCGGCGCCGGGCGGATCGCCAGCCTGTACGTCAACGACTTCAACACGGTGGCCCGCGCCGCGTACGCGCGTGTCGGCTTCACCGAGGTCGGCACCTTCGCGACGGTACTGCTGGACTAGCCCGTTCTTCCGGGCGTGCCGCACACTCGGCGCACGAAGTCGCGGCCCGGGCGGGACGCGCGCCGGACATAACGGTTGCGTCTCGGTGTGTCGGCGCGGGTCGCCACGTCACAGTTCTTAACATCAGCACCGATGGCAACTAGAACAACATTCGTCTCTTCGGTCACAAGCGTGGTTGTCGCCGCAACGATCGCGCTGTCCGGGTGCACCCCGCGGCCGGACGGACCCGGTCCGGCCGCCGAGAAGTTCCTCGCCGCCCTGGCCATCGGGGACACCGCGACCGCCGCCCAGCTCAGCGACAGCCCCAACGACGCCCGCGAGGCGCTGAACGCGGCCTGGTCCGGGCTGCAGGCCACCCACCTGGATGCGCAGGTCCTCAGCGCCAAATACGCCGAAGACACCGGGAAGGTGGACTACCGCTTCTCCTGGCACCTGCCCAAGAACCGCATCTGGACGTATGACGGCGCGCTGAAGATGGCCCGCTACGAGAGGCGCTGGAGGGTGCGCTGGGCCAGCACCGGGCTGCATCCCAAGCTGGGTGAGCACCAGACGTTCGCGCTGCGGGCCGACCAGCCGCGGCGGGCGTCGGTCAACGAACTCGGCGGGACCGATGTGCTGGTGCCGGGCTACCTGTACCACTACACGCTGGACGCCACGCAGGCCGGCTCGGGATTGGCCCTGAGCTCGACGGCGCACGCCGTCGTGGACGTCCTGCACCCCTTCAACGACGCGCTCAACGACCCCCAGCTGCTCGCCGAGCAGGCCAGTTCGTCGACTCAGCCGGTGGACCTGGTCACCCTGCATCCGGACGACAACGACAAGGTCTTCCCGGCGATCGGCCGGCTGCCCGGCATCGTGATCACACCGCAGCCCGAGATGCTGCCCACCGACCCGCATTTTGCGTCGACGGTCGTGGCCCAGGTGAAGAAGGCGGTCATCGACCAACTCGACGGCGAGCCGGGCTGGCGGGTGGTCAGCGTCAACCAGAACGGCGTCGAGGTCGAAGTGCTGCACGAGGTTCAGGGGTCGCCGGCGCCCTCGGTCTCGCTCACCCTGGACCGGGCGGTGCAAAATGCCGCCCAGCACGCCGTCGACACCCGCGGCGGCCAGGCGATGATGGTGGTGATCAAGCCGTCCACGGGGGAGATTCTGGCGATCGCGCAGAACGCCGGGGCCGACGCCGACGGCCCGCTCGCCACCACCGGGCTGTTCCCGCCCGGGTCGACGTTCAAGATGGTGACCGCCGGGGCCGCCGTCGAGCGCGACATGGCCACGCCCAACACGATGATGGGCTGCCCCGGGCACATCGACATCGGGCACCGCAGCATCCCCAACTACGGGGGCTTCGACCTGGGCGTGGTGCCGATGTCGCGCGCGTTCGCCAGTTCCTGCAACACCACGTTCGCCGAGTTGAGCAGCAAGATGCCGCCGCGCGGGCTGACGCAGGCGGCCGGCAGCTACGGCATCGGGCTGGACTACCAGGTCGAGGGCATCACCACGGTCACCGGCTCGGTGCCGCCGACGGTGGACCTGGCCGAGCGCACGGAGGACGGCTTCGGCCAGGGCAGGGTGCTGGCCAGCCCGTTCGGCATGGCCCTGGTGGCCGCCACGGTCGCGGCCGGCAGGACGCCGGTGCCGCAGCTGATCGCCGGGCGGCCGACGACGGTGCAGGGCGACGCCACACCGATCAGCCCCAAGATGGTCGAGGCGCTGCGGCCCATGATGCGGCTGGTGGTGACCAACGGGACCGCCAAGGAGATCTCCGGCTGCGGGGCGGTGTTCGGGAAGACCGGCGAGGCCGAGTTCCCGGGCGGATCGCACTCCTGGTTCGCCGGCTATCGCGGCGACCTGGCGTTCGCGGCCCTGATCGTCGGGGGTGGCAGCTCGGAATATGCGGTCCGGATGACCAAGGTGATGTTCGAGTCGCTGCCCCCGGATTTCCTGGCCTGAGGCCCGGGGGTGTCGCGGCCGGCGTGTCCACGACCGACGCCACCGATTCGCACTGGAGGCTGAGCCGCCCCCACGGCGGCGATTAAGCTGGCGGGATGCCTGCTCGCACCGCGCTGTCCCCCGGAGTGTTGTCCCCGACCCGGCCGGTGCCCGCCCGCATCCCGCGCCCGGAATACGTCGGCAAGCCGACCGCCCAGGAGGGCAGCGAACCCTGGGTGCAGACACCGGAGGTGATCGAGAAGATGCGCGTCGCCGGCCGGATCGCGGCCGGCGCGCTCGCCGAGGCGGGCAAGGCGGTCGCGCCGGGGGTCACCACCGACGAACTGGACCGCGTTGCCCACGAGTACATGGTCGACCACGGCGCCTACCCGTCCACGCTGGGTTACAAGGGATTCCCCAAGTCGTGCTGCACGTCGCTCAACGAGGTCATCTGCCACGGCATCCCCGACTCGACGGTGGTCGAGGACGGCGACATCGTCAACATCGACGTGACCGCCTACGTCGACGGGGTGCACGGCGACACCAATGCCACCTTCCTGGCCGGGGACGTCTCCGAGGAGCACCGGCTGCTCGTCGAGCGCACCCACGAGGCGACGATGCGGGCGATCAACGCCGTCAAACCGGGGCGCGCGCTGTCGGTTGTCGGCCGGGTCATCGAGTCGTATGCGAACCGGTTCGGCTACAACGTCGTTCGCGACTTCACCGGCCACGGCATCGGGACCACGTTCCACAACGGGCTGGTGGTGCTGCACTACGACCAGCCCTCGGTGACGACGACCATGCAGCCGGGCATGACGTTCACCATCGAACCGATGATCAACCTCGGCGCACTGGACTACGAGATCTGGGACGACGGCTGGACCGTGGTCACCAAGGACCGCAAGTGGACCGCGCAGTTCGAGCACACGCTGCTCGTCACCGACGCCGGCGTCGAGATCCTCACGCTGCCATGACCCGACCGGCGCTCGCCGCAGCGAGGTGAGCGGGGCGCTGCTGGTTGCCGGCACCAGCTCCGACGCGGGGAAGTCGGTGGTGGTGGCGGGCCTGTGCCGGCTGCTGGCACGCCGCGGGGTCCGCGTCGCGCCGTTCAAGGCGCAGAACATGTCCAACAACTCGGCGGTCACCGTCGAGGGCGGCGAGATCGGGCGGGCCCAGGCGATCCAGGCGCGGGCGGCGGGCCTGGAACCGAGCGTCCGGTTCAACCCCGTCCTGCTCAAACCGGGCGGCGACCGGACCTCGCAACTGGTGATCCGTGGCCGGGTCGCCGGGTCGGTGACGGCAACGGGCTATCTGCGGCACCGCGACCGGCTCGCCGGCGTCATCTCCGACGAATTGTCTTGTTTGCGTAGGGACTTCGACGCGGTGATCTGCGAGGGGGCGGGTTCGCCCGCCGAAATCAACCTGCGCGCAACAGATTTGGCCAACATGGGCCTGGCCAGGGCCGCGGACCTGCCGGTGCTGCTGGTCGGGGATATCGACCGCGGCGGTTTGCTCGCGCACCTGTTCGGCACGCTCGCCGTGCTCGAGCCCGACGACCAGGCGCTCGTCGCCGGCTTCGTCGTCAACAAGTTCCGCGGCGACCCCGCTCTGCTGGAACCGGGGCTGCGGCAGCTGCACGCCATGACCGGGCGCCCCACCTATGGCGTGCTGCCCTACGCCGAGGAACTCTGGCTCGACGCCGAGGACTCGCTGTCGGTGGTCGCTCACCGCGTCGTGGGCAGGCCCGCGCCTCCGTGCGGCGGCGAGTGGTTGCGGGTGGCCGCGATTCGGCTGCCCCGCATCTCCAACTCCACCGATCTCGAGGCGCTGGCCTGCGAGCCGGGCGTGCTGGTGCGCTGGGTGAGCGACCCCGGTGACCTGGCCGACGCCGACCTGGTCGTGCTGCCGGGCAGCAAGGCCACCGTCGCCGACCTCTCCTGGCTGCGGGACCGGGGCCTGGCCGGCGCCATCGTCGGGCACGCCCGCGCCGGCAAGCCGGTGCTGGGCATCTGCGGAGGATTCCAGATGCTGTGCCGGCGCATTGCGGACCCGGTGGAATCCGGGGCGGGGGAGGTCGCCGGACTGGGGTTGCTGGACGCCGACATCGTCTTTACCGCGGCCAAGGTCCTGCGGCGCTGGGCACCGCCGCTCAGCGGGTACGAGATCCACCACGGGCGGCTGTCCCGGTGCGCCGAAAACAGCTGGTTCGCGGTCGAGTCCGAACCGCAGGGCGTCGAGCGCGCCGCGGTCTTCGGCACGCATTGGCACGGCCTGCTGGACAACGACGAGTTCCGCCGCGCGTGGCTCACCCGTGTCGCCGATGCGGCCGGCCGCCGCGGATTCGTCGTCGGCGACGTCGATGTCGCCGCCCGGCGCGACGCCCAGCTGGATGCCGTCGCCGAGTTGCTGGCGTCGCATCTGGACCTCGACGCCGTTCTCGACCTGCTCGAGGCGCCGCCGCCGCGGCGGCCGCACATCGCAACCGAGTTGCGGGTCTGACCGGGCGGTGGCGGCGGCGGAAAAGCCTCGCGTCCACCTGCCGATCGGCGGTAGCGTGCGTAAGTGCCCTCGATGATGACCACCCTGGACGGATTTCCCGTCCCCGTGGGCATCGCCGGTCCGGAGCAGGGCGTGGTCGTGGCCGTCGTGGGCGACGTGCACCGGCCGCCTCCGGCCTACGACGCGGTATGCGAGCGGCTGCACACCGCCTCGCTGCGCACGCTCGTCATCGGCTTCGATCCGCGGCTGACTCCCAAGTCGGTGATCGGCATCCTCGACGCGGTGGGCATCGGCTGGGCCGTGGTGGTCGGCGACCGCGCCGGGGGAGACCTCGCCTGGGAGTTGGCGGCAACCAGGCTGGGCCGGTTCGTCGGCCTGGTGGCGATCGACCGGGGGCATCCGCGGGTCGCCGACGCGCACGGCGTGGTGCGCGACAAGCACTGCCCGCCGGTGGAAATCGGGACCACCGTGCTGGTCAGCTCCCCGGCCGCCCGCGCGGCGGCCCGGGACAGCCAGCGGTTCGTCTACTCCGAGTACCGCGTCGTGGATCTCGTCCGACGCACGGTGCAGGAGTCGACCGCTCAGCTGGCCGCCGAGATCGTGCTGCGCACCAGCACCTGGTAGCGCCGGCCCTGTTCTGCGGCAAGTGATGTGCCGACGGTAGCCGCGCGGCGCGGCTCGTCGGGGGTGACCGAGGAGAAGACGCGTGGTTGACAACGCCGCCACGTCCGGCCCGATCGTCGGCCTGACCACCTACCTGGATCGGGCCCGCACCGGCGTCTGGGACGTGACCGCCGGCTTGCTGCCCGCCGACTATTTCCGGGGCGTCGCCATGGCCGGCGGCGTCGCGGTGCTGCTGCCGCCGCAGCCGGTGGACCCCGGCGTCGCCGACCGGGTGCTCGACCGCCTCGACGGCCTGGTGATCACCGGCGGCACCGACATCGATCCCGCGGCCTACGGCGAGCCGGCGCACCCGGACACCGACGAGCCGGTACCCGCGCGTGATGCCTGGGAGTTCGCCCTGCTGCGGGCCGCGTTGCGGCGCGGGCTGCCGGTGCTGGGCATCTGCCGCGGCGCGCAGGTGCTCAACGTGGCCTTCGGTGGGACGCTGCACCAACACCTGCCCGATGTCCTCGGCCACCACGGGCACCGGGCCGGCGCCGCGGTGTTCACGCCGTTGGCGGTGCGCACGGTGCCCGGCACGCGGCTGGCGGGGCTGCTCGGCGAATCAGCCGAGGTGCGCTGCTACCACCATCAGGCGGTCGCGAAAGTCGGTGCGGGACTGGCGGTCAGCGCGTGGGACGCCGACGGGGTGGTGGAGGCGCTGGAGGTGCCGGGCGAGCATTTCGTGCTGGCCGTGCAGTGGCATCCGGAGGAGTGCCTGCAGGACCTGAGGTTGTTCTCGGCGATCGTGGAGGCGGCTCGCGCATACGCCGGGCGCCGGTGAACCCCGCCGGGCTCAGCTCGGCCTGCGCCGCGACGGTTGCCCCGCGGGTTCGTGCCGGGCGGCCAGGCGGATCGGCTCGCCGGCCCGGCCCCGGTGCGGCGGCTGTGCGGGGCCACGGGTGGTCGCCACCGGCTCGGTCCAGGCATGCGGCACCGTCAAAGGCCCGACCGAGGTGCCGCATCCGACTCGCGCGGTGATCGCCGCGCCGGCCGCGCCGCCCGGTTCCGGTACCAGCCGCCGCAACGCCGCCGCCTTGTTGAGGGAGTTGAGGTGCCTGATCGCGACGTCCACGGGCGCCGACAGCGAGCTCAGCTTGGACAGGGACGCCGTCACCGGCAGCAGGGACGCGTCGAGGCTGCCCAGCGGTGAGCGGGTCAGCCCGGCCAACCTCTCGGGGATCGCCGCCATCACCTGGCCACCGGCCGCGACGACCTCCGGAGCGGCTTTGACGCGCCAGGCGCGGGACGCCGTCGTCGGCGGCCCGCCGGGATGAGCCGGCGGCGGGTCGAAGGGCGTCAACGCCGCCGCTTGCGCCGACGCGGCGGCGTAGGTGTACATGGCGGCGGCGTCCCGGGCCCACATCTGCTCGTAGTCGGCCTCGGTGTCCGCGATGTCGGCGCTGGTGAGCCCCAGGAAGTTGGTGGCGGCCAACGACGCGCGCCGCGCGCGGTTGGCTTCGATCGTCCGGGGGGGCACCGCGGCCGCGAACGCCGCCTCGTAGGCGCTCGCGGCCGCCCCGGCTCCGTGGGCGGCCTGCCGGGCCTGCGCGGCCAGCTTCTCCAGCCATTCGCGGTGCTGGGCCAGGGCCCGGGTGGTCGTCGCCGCCCGGCCCCGGCAGCCCCGCCCGAGTTGCCCGGTCGCCGCGGCGTAGCCGGCCGCCGCCTCGCCCAGGGTGCCGGCCAGCGTGTCCCAGGCGGCGGCGGCGGTCATCAGCAGGTCCGAACCCGGGCCCGAATACAGGTGACCGGAGTTGAACTCCGGCGGTCGCATGCCGAAGTCCATCGCTATCTCACTCGGCGGGGGGATCGGGCGGTGTCAGGGGTGCGCGAGAACATGAATCTTCCTCTGAGACTGGAGTGCGCGCAGACGCGGCGGTGTTCGGCTGGTCGGAAGCTCCGCCGGCCCGAAGCGCGGCGAAGCGGCAACGGCTACTGTGCGCAGCCGGCCGCACACGCGTCGGCGGGCGCGGAGGTCCGACGCCGGCCCGTCAGCAGCGGGCGATGCAGAGTTCGGTGAGAATGTCGCGATCGTCGGGGGCGGCCGCGGGTGCGCGGGCGTCGATGTCGCCCGGCCGGCCCTGCGGCGCGACGGCCGGCAACGGGGAGCGCACCGCCTGGGCGGCGATGCGGGTTCCGGTCGGCGGCCGGTCGCGGGTCATCCAGGCGTTCTTTTTCTGGTGCGTCGGCGAGTGGTCGCTGGAGAAGCCGTGGGTGAGGACGGATCGCGAGTGCTCGTCACGGTGCAGGTCGGCGCCGTGCGTTCCGTGCGACAGGGTTGTTCCGTGCGACAGGGTTGCGGTCTGCGGGACGATCGCGGCGGTGACCGCCGTGCCCCGGGCCGCCCAGCCCGTCGTGACGGCGGCCAGCACACACAGTGCGGCCAGGGCAGCTACGGCCGGCCACCATCGCCGACCCGTACCGCCGCACCGAAGCTTCACAATGATTCCGACTGTAGTGGAGGGGGTGGCCGCGCCGACCTGTGAGAACGATCAAAATCAGGTGTGTGTTCCCTCAAAGCGGCATGCCGTGGCCGGGTCCGCGCCTCTACCCGACGGCCGGGACGTGCGGGACATCTGGGGGACAAAGCCGCGGCGGCGTCAGCCGCGGCGGACGATGAGGGGGACGGCCGTCTCGGCGGGTGTGGCCGCGCCGTGGAAACCGATGAGCCGAGCCGTCTGCGGGGGCTCGTGGGCGGTCGCCAGGACGGCCAGGTCGCCGGCGCAGACGACCACGACGTCACCGATCCGCGCCGCGTGGCGTGGATCGACCGGCCCGAACATGCCCGTGGCCACGGCCTCTGCGCGGCTGTGTAGGTGGGCGCGGTCACCCAGGATCTCGGCCCAGGCCGCCCGCACATCGGCGGCCGCGCCCGGCTCGGTGTGCAGGTACCGCACCCGCGGCTCGCCGGCGACCACCCGCACCCCCGCGGCCAGTCGGGGGTCGGCGTCGAGGTCGACGCGGGCATCCGGCGCGATGTTGAGTCCGCCGTGGTCGGCGGTCACCAGCAGCACCGCGTCGGCGGGCATTGCCTCCACCAGCCGGGTCAGCAGCGCGTCGACGCGGGTCGCCGCCTCGTGCCAGCCGGGCGAACCGATGCCGAACACGTGGGCCGCGGTGTCGAGGTCGGCGGTGTAGCCGTAGACGAGGCCGGGCGCCGACCGCAGCGTGGCGGCCACCGCCGCGGCGTAGTCGTCGTCCGGACGGGTCGGGACGAACCGCGCGCCGCGGTAGGCCGCGTCGGTCAGGCCGCCGTCCAGAAACGCCGCGGGCAGCACGGCGTGCGCGGCCACGCCGGCGCGCTCGAGACGGGCAAACCAGGTCGGCAAGGGCTGCCAGGCGGCCGGCGGCGGGTCATTGCGCCAGTGGATGTGGTTGACCACCCGGTCGGTGCCGGGGACGTTGAGGGTGAAGCCCAGGATGCCGTGTTCGCCGGGCCGCGCGCCGGTGCCCAGCGACACCAGGCTGGTCGGCGTGGTCGACGGAAACGTGCATGCCAGCCGGGTGAGCCGGCCGGCCGCACCGGCCAGCGCCGACGACAGCAGCGGTGCGCTGGCGGCCAGCTCCGGCAGCAGGTGCCAGCCCATCCCGTCGACCAGGACGACCAGCACACGCTCGGCCCGGTCGGCCCCGACGGCCTCCGCCAGCGCCAGTGTGTCGGTCCCGCCGGGCACACCGAGCAGCGCGGCCGCGGCCGGCAGCACGTCGCAGATGGAACCGGTCATGGCGGCCAGGCTAGACGGGCGCCAGCCGTCGGCCGGTCACCTCCAGCTGGCGATCCGTGCTGCCGGCCAGCGCGCGGACCTGTCCGGGCCGCAGCCGCCCGCACAGCCTGCCCCAGTGCACGGCCACCACGTCGCCGACGGCCACGTCCGGCACCGCGCTGTACCCGTCGGACCAGACGTCGAGGCGGCACACCGACGGCTCGGCCAGCGTCAGCGACCGTCCGTCGAACGCCAGTGCGCGGCGCCCCACCTCGACGGCGCTGCCGGAACGGGAAACCACTGTGCCCCAACTGATCCGGCAACTGTCGAGCACCCTCAGGGGGTGCTCGCCGCGGCCCAGGAAACGTGTCCACGGATACACGCCGAACACGTGGAAGCAGTGGTTGGGGGCCGCCTCGCGGGCCAGCTCCGGCGTGAGATGCGACCAGTAGCGGCCCGCCTGCGGTCCGATGATGTCCAGCAGCGCGGCGAGAAAATCGGCGGGGTCCAGTCCGGCGCCGACACCGCCACCGAGCCAATAGGATTCGACGAGCCGGTGATCGAGCGGGTCGGCGATCCCGGTCAGCGCCGACAGCACGCGCAGGTAGGGCCAGGCCCCGGAGAACCGCGCCGCCGCGGCGCGCACCTCCCCGACCGGGCCGTCGCGCAGGGTGGCGCCCAGCGGGGGCCCGCAGTAGCCCAGCGCGTTGGGGGCGTAGGCGTAGCGGGCGAACATCTCTTCGCCGCTGCCGGAGCCGGGCGCCTCGGGCGTCAAGTGCGCCCCGCGAGCTTGACGGCGTCGCGGTGCAGGCGCCCGAAGTTGTAGTAGGCCGCGCACGCCCCCTCGGGGGACACCATGCACGTCCCGATCGGGGTTTCCGGGGTGCACGCGGTGCCGAAAACCTTGCATTCCCAAGGCTTGAGCACACCTTTGAGCACCTCGCCGCACTGGCAGGCCTTGGGGTCGGCGACCCGCACGCCGGGCATCGCGAAGCGCAGCTCGGCGTCGAAGGCGGCGAAGTCGTCATGCAGCCGCAGCGCGCTCTGCGAGATGAACCCCAGGCCCCGCCACTCGAAATGTGGGCGCAACGCGAACACCGTGCCCAGCAGCGCCAGCGCCGCCGGATTGCCGTGTTCGGGGACGACGCGCTTGTACTGGTTCTCCACCTCGCAGCGTCCCTCGCGGATCTGGGTCAGCAGCATCGCGACCGCGGCCAGGATGTCGAGCGGCTCGAAGCCGGCCACCACCAACGGCTTTCCGTAGACATCCGGCACGAAGCGGTAGGGCCGGTTGCCCACGACGGTCGAGACGTGGCCGGGGCCGATGAAGCCGGACAGGCGCAGATCGGGCGACTCGAGGATCGCCTTGATCGGCGGCACGATCGTGACGTGGTTGCAGAACACGCTGAAGTTGCCCACGCCCAGCTCGCGGGCGCGCACCAGCGTGACCGCGGTCGACGGTGCGGTGGTCTCGAAACCGATGGCGAAGAAGATCACCTGCTTGTCCGGGTTGTCGATCGCGATCTTCAGCGCGTCCAGGGGCGAGTAGACGAAGCGCACGTCGGCGCCCTTGGCCTTGGCGTCCAGCAGGCTGCCACTGGATCCGGGGACGCGCATCATGTCGCCGAAGCAGGTGAAGATCACTCCGGGCTGCCCGGCCAGCCACATGGCGTCGTCGATGCGGCCCATCGGGATCACGCACACCGGACAGCCCGGGCCGTGCACCAGTTCGACGTTGCCGGGCAGCAGGTGTTCGATGCCGTGCCGGTAGATGGTGTGGGTGTGCCCGCCGCACACCTCCATGAACTTGAACTGGCCGCCGTCGCCGGCCAGGCGCTCGATGGCGGCGAGCAGCTTGCGGGCGGCCGCCGGATCGCGGAATTCGTCAACGAATTTCATTGCGCCTCCTCAGGTTATCGCCGACGAGTCGAAGGCTTCCAGCTCGGTGCTGTAGGCGTCGCCGAGCTTCTGGATGGCGGCCAGGGTGAGCAGCGCCTCGGTCTCGTCGATCTTGGCCATCGCGAACCCGACGTGAACCAGCACCCAGTCGTCGGGCGCGGGCAGGTCGTCTTCGAGCAGGCGCACGCTGATCGTGCGCTGCACCCCGCTGACGTCGACTTTCGCCAGATAGTTGGCGGCATCGGTGATCTCGACGATCCGGCCCGGAATGCCAAGGCACATGCGCGTTCTCCTCTCAGCAGATTCGGGGCAGCGGGTCCCCGACGAGCATGTCGACGATCCGGGTGCCGCCGAACCCGGTGCGCAGCACCACGGTTTCGCCCGGCTCGGCGACGATCTCCCCGACCTCGGCCGCCTGCGCGCCCAGCGGATGCGACCGCAGGGCGGCCAGCCCGTCGTCGGCCTGCTCGGGGGCGACGACGGCGACGAGCTTGCCCTCGTTGGCGACGTAGAGCGGGTCGATGCCGAGCATCTCGCAGGCGCCGTTCACCGTGGGCGACACGGGCAGTCGCGCCTCGTCGAGCAGCACGCCGAGGCCGCAGGCCTGTGCGAGCTCGTTGCAGACGGTGCCGACCCCGCCGCGGGTCGCATCCCGCAGCCAGCGGGTGGCCGGGGCGGCCGCCATGAGCAGCTCCACCAGGGGGCTGAGCGACGCGGTGTCGGAACGGATGTCGGCCTCGATGGCCAGGTCGCCCCGGGCCAGCATCACGGCCATGCCGTGCTCGCCCATCGGCCCCGACAACAGCACCTTGTCGCCGACGCGCACCGACGCCGGTGACAGCGCGCGCCCGGCGGGAATGACACCGGCCCCGCTGGTGGTGACGAACAGTCCGTCGGCGGCGCCCCTGGGCACCACCTTCGTGTCGCCGGTGACGATCTGCACGCCGGCGTGCGCCGCGGCGGCCGCCATGTCGGCGACGATCTCCTTGAGCTCGGCGATTCCGAAGCCCTCTTCCAACACGAACGCGACCGAAATCCACGACGGCACCGCGCCGGCCATCGCCAGGTCGTTGCAGGTGCCGTGGACGGCCAGCGCGCCGATCGAGCCGCCCGGAAAGCGCAGGGGCTGCACCACGAACGCATCGGTGGACATCGCGATCCGCTCGCCGCTGGGCAGCGTGAGGACCGCGCCGTCGCCGAGCGGCTCCAGCGCCGGGTTGCGAAACGCCTCCACGAACACCGCGTCGACGAGTGCCGCCGACGCCTTACCGCCCGCTCCGTGCGCCAGGGTCACCTGGTCGTCGAGCAGCCGGGGCCGGCGCCGCCGGAACGACTCGATGCGCTCGATCACCTCGCCCTCGGCGAACCGCGGCCCCGATGACAGGTACTCTCCCGCCGGGTTGCTCATACCGCCCCCACCTCTCGGTCGCCGAAACGCTCGTGGGTGGCCGACCACAGCGCATAGCCGAGCAGCGCCTGGGCCTCCTGAATGCGGTGCACGCTCTGCGAGCGCACGACGAAGCAGCAATCCACATCCGCATTGTCCACGAAGGCGCCGCCGTCGTAGCCGGCGAAGCCGACGGTGTAGAGGCCGCGCGCCCGGGCCTCGGCCAGCGCGGTGAGCAGGTTCGGCGAATTGCCGCTGGTCGACATCGCGATCGCGAGGTCGCCCGCCCGCGCGCGCGCGATCAACTGGCGCGCGAACACCAGCTCGAACCCGACGTCGTTGCCCAGCGCGGTCAGGATGGCCGGGTCGGCCGTCAGGGGCCAGGCCGGCAGCGACTTTTCGGGCCGCCCGACCGGTGGCCGGGCAAACAACCGCGCCAACGTGGTGGCATCGGTGCAGCTGCCACCGTTTCCGAAGGTGAAAAGCCGCCCGCCCGCCGCGAAGCGGCGGGCCATCTGAGCGGCGGCGCGATCCAGCAGGTCCGCGTTGGCTTCCAGCGTCGCGCGCCGCAACGCCAGGCTTTCGGCGGCTTTGGCCTGCGCCGAGGCGGCCAGGTCGGCGAGCAGGGCGGCGGGGTCGTCCGCCCCGCAAGCCCGGCCGTCGATGAACGGGTACAGGAAGTTGGTCGGCTCGTCAGTCATCGTCCTCCCCGCAGGGCTCTTCGTCGTCGAGCCGGCTGATCGCCGTACCGGCGTGCAGCACAACCAGATCCCCCGCGGCGACCGGTTCGACGAGCGTCGTCACCACCGTCTCCACGCCCCGCGCGGTGCGCACGGGAGCCTGCCCGTCGACGGAGGCCGCCACCACCTCACCGAGGCGGCCCTCGTCGCCGCAGGTCACGCAGACCGCCTCGGCGCCCCCGGGTTCGAGCAGGCCCGAATGCTCGAAACACACGTGCGTCAGCTCCCACAGCAGGTGGTAGAACAGCACGAAGCCGCCCGTCGCGGGCACGCGCGGGTCGGGGTCGTCGAGCCACAGCACGTGGTCGGCCGCACCGGTCGCGGGTCGCCGCCCGCTGCCGATCCAGACCGTGGTGGCGCCCCACGCCGGCGCGCGGCGCAGCACGGAACGCACCCGCGCGTCGTCGGCGCCCGACACCGCGACCACGATGTCGCCGGGCCGCACCGAGACCCGCGTCAGGTCGACGATGCCCGGTCCGGTCAGCGCCACCGCGGGCAGCGCGCGTTTGCCCATGATCACCGGGTGCACGAACTCGACCGCGATGTGCAGCGCGTGCGGTTCCCACGACGGCGCGATCGACCACATCGTGGCGCCCGCCGCGAACCGCCTGGCCAGTGTGAACGCGGTGGCGGCCAGGTCCCGGGCCAGCTCCGCGCCGAGCCCGCGATCGACGGCCGTGGCGGGGTTGGGCTTCACGGCCCGGCCCCCTCGAGCGCGGTCAGCATCGAGACCGCGGCCTGCCCGAGCGCCAGCCCACCGTCGTTGGGCGGTACCGTGCGGTGGATAAGCACCTCGAAACCGTTGCGCTGCAACAGAGTACGGCAGGATTGCAGCAACAGCACGTTCTGGAAAACGCCGCCGGTGAGGCCGACGAGCCGGGTCGGGCCGGCGACCCGGCCGACCGCCGTGGCGACCGCGCCGGCGACCGCCCGGTGGAACGACGCGGCCAGCAGCGCCGGCCGGGTGCCGGCGTACAGCGCCGAAACCAGCGTCTGCACCAGGGGGGCGGGATCGATCACCCCGTCGGCCCGCACCGCCAGCGGCAACGACGGCCCGGGCGCGTCGCCGGCCGACTCGGCCAGCGCCTCGAGCTCGATCGCGGCCTGGCCCTCGTAGTCGATCCGGTGCCGCACGCCCAGCAGCGAGGCGACCGCGTCGAAAAGCCGGCCCATGCTCGAGCACGGCACACATCCCGTGCCGCTGTCCAGTTGCGAACGGACGAGCGCCAATTCCTGCGGGTCTGCCGCGGCGACCGGTGCCAGGTCCGGGGTCCAGTCGAGGTCGGCCGCCCACAACTGGGCCAGCGCCATCCGCCACGGGTTGCGCACCGCGGTGTCGCCGCCCGGCAACGGCACCGGCAGCAGGTGGGCGGCCCGCACGAACCGGTGACTGTCGGGGCCGAGCCGCAGGATCTCGCCGCCCCAGATGGTGTGGTCGCAGCCGTAGCCGGTGCCGTCGAACGCGACCCCGATGATCGGTTCGCCGATGCGCCCGTGCTCGGCCAGCAGCGACACCACGTGGGCGTGATGGTGCTGGACCAGGTCCAGCGGGCGATCGCCCACGTGGCGTTCCGCCCACCCCCGGGTGTGATATGCCGGGTGCAGGTCGGCGGCCAAACGCGCCGGGGCGCTGCGTATCTCGCTGAGCTGTTCGACCGCGCGCCCGAACGCGCGCACCGTCTCCCAGGTGCCCATGTCGCCGATGTGCCCGGACAGGTAGGCGCGGGAGCCGTCGGTGAGGCAGCAGGTGTTCTTCAGCTCCCCGCCGACGGCCAGCACCGCGGGGCCCTCGCGGCCCAGGTCTACGGGCAGCGGTGCGTAGCCGCGGGAACGCCGGATGGGCAGCTCTGCGGCCCCTGCCCGGTCTGTGACGACGCGCACCACCGAGTCGTCGCACGGCACGTGGATGGGCCGGTCGTGGTCGAGCACCGCGTCGCACAGGGCCGGAAGCCGCTGCGCGGCGTCGGCGTCGGTGAAGCAGATGGGCTCGTCGGAGCGGTTGGCGCTGGTCAACACCAACGCGTCGGGCACCCGCCCGCCGGCGCCCGGGACGGGCGCCAGCAGCAGGTGGTGAACGGGGGAGTACGGCAGCATCAGCCCCAGCAACGGGCTGCCGGGCGCGACCGCGTCGGCGACCGGCGCCCCGGGCCGGCGCGCGAGCAGCACGACCGGCCGGGCCGGGCCCGAGAGCACGGCGGCCTCGGCGTCAGAGATCGCGGCGTAGCGGCGCGCGACGTCGAGATCACGGACCAGGATCGCGAACGGCTTGGCGCCGCGCGCTTTCCGGGTCCGCAGCGCCGTCACCGCCCGCTGATCGTCGGCGAGGCAGGCCAGGTGGTAACCGCCGATGCCCTTGACGGCCACCACCGCGCCGGCGGCCAGCGCGCGTTGGGCCGCGGCCAGCGCGGCGTCGGCGCCCTCAACCCGGCCTTCGGGCGAGGAAGGGCGCGCGCAGAACCACAGCGAGGGGCCGCAATCGGGGCACGCGATGGGCTGTGCGTGAAACCGGCGATCGGCGGGATCGGCGTATTCGCGGGCGCACCGCGCGCACATCGCGAACGCCGCCATCGTGGTCGCGGGGCGGTCGTAGGGCAGCGTGCGGATGATGGTGAAGCGCGGACCGCAGTTGGTGCACGTGACGAACGGGTGGCGGTGGCGCCGGTCGCCGGGGTCGAACAACTCGGCGACGCAGTCGTCGCAGACCGCGATGTCGGGCGGGATCGGCGTCGTGGCACCGGCGACCCTCTCGCTGGCGGCGATGTCGAACCCGCGGCCGGTGCCGGGGGTGACGTCGATGTCGACGGCGGCAATGGTGCCGATCCGCGCCAGCGGCGGGGCCTCGGCGCGCAGCCGGCGCCCGAACTCGCGCACCCGCGCGGGGTGCCCCTGCACCTCGAGGAAGACCGCGCCCGAGTCGTTGCCGACGAATCCGGCCAGTCCGAGCTCGGTCGCAAGACGATGGACGAAGGGACGGAAGCCGACCCCCTGGACGACACCGGTCACCGTGAGGCGCTGCCGCACGTGATCGGATCGCAGCATCAGGGCGGGGCTGGTCATCTCAACCGCCCTGCGGGCCGGCCGTCGGGTCGCCACCGCCGCGGCCCATCAGCTCCAGGCCGGCCATCGCCTGATCGGCCCCGGCGCGGTCGGTCTTCTCCACCACGAACCCCATGTGGATGATGACCCAGTCGCCCGGGGCGAACGTCTCCTCGGGCAACATGCCGACGTTGACGCGCCGCTGCTCGCCGGCGACGTCGACCAGCGCGAGCTGTCCCGCGTAGCCGTCCAGCATCCCGATCACCCGTCCCGGTATCCCCAGACACATGCTCAACACTCCTCCGGCGCCGCGGCGAACCCGGAAACCGAAGACGCCGGGGTCTGCAGCGCCTCGACGATGTCCTCGACGGCCCGGGCCGCCCGCGCGACGGCATTGGCGACGGGTTCGGTCAGGCCGATTCCCTCCTCGACGCTACCCGCTTCGCAGCCCACGACCACCGTGTAGGGCGGGCTGCCGCCCAGCGCCCGCAGACTGGCGAACACCGCCGCCGGGTCCATGCCGTGCGCGTCCACCGCGGGCGTTTCGGCCGGCGCCTCGTGGTCGGCCTGGAACACGTGCAGGGTGCCCGGACTGCCTCGGCTCGGTAGCGCGTCGACGAGAACCAGCGTGTCCCAGCCGTCGAGCAGGTCGTAGGCCAGATGCATCCCCCTGATGCCGTAGTCGACGACGCGGACGCCCGGGTCGTCGCGCGGGATCTCGGCGTTGCGGACCACCTCCGAGCCGAATCCGTCGTCCCCCAGGAAGATGTTGCCGATGCCGGCCACCAGGATGCGGGCTGTCATCACAGCGCCCGCCGGCTACATCCGCCTCAGTTTGAGGTAGCGGCGGGCATCCGGCAGCGACACCACTCCCATCACCACCGCGGCCGTGACCACCAACGCGATGATGGCCAGGAAGATCCACCCTAGAACGTCCATGTCGCACTCCTTTCCGTGCTGCTGTTCTCCGGCTCCAGCGGCTCGACCTCGTCGGGGGAGAAGTACAGATAGCGCCCGTACCAGTCGTGCAGGTCGGCCGCCGGATCGTCGTCGACGACCACCCCGACGTGCGTGTTGCCCTCGACGTCGGCATGCACCGACGTGACACGGGCGGTCCTGCCGGCGACGAAGATGTCCTGGGCGTCGGCGTTGCGGCGCGGGTGCAACCGGACCCGGCTGCCGCGCGCCACCCGGATCCCGTTCACCAGCACCGCGTCGCTCTCGGGGCGGACGGCGCCGTCGGCCAGCGGATCCCACCAGTCGACGCCCCCGGGGATCTCGGGCACCAGTCCCGCGGGCGCGTGCGGATCGCGCAGCACGCCGTGCAGGCGCGCCATCGCCTCGGGCGACGTGGCATCGCAGCGGTCGATGATCTGCGCGGCCCGCGGGTCGGTGGCCCGGGCCTGCGCCTTCTCCTCGTCGGTCATCGTCATCACGCGCAGGGTGAGAATCTCGTCGATCTCGGTGCAGTCGTACAGGGCGGTGTTGCTCTGCTCGGCAACCTCGGGGTGGTCGTAGAGGATGATCGGGGAGATCAGCAACACGTCGCCGGTGCCCGGCGGGCCGGCCAGCACGGGGAAGCAGCGGTGCCGGCCGCACCGCGCCACCGCGGCGGCCGCGGCGGCCGGCGGTTCGAGCAGCGAAACGAACCGGCCGCCGGCGACTTCGGCGATCACGTGCGTGCCGATCATGGACCGCGCGATCGCGTCGGCCTTGTCGGCGGCGCCGCGGCCGGTGTTGGCCACCCGCACCGAGACCCGGTGCAGGTCCCCGTCCGGCCGGGCGGTGACCGTCAGCTCGCCGCACACCTGCCGGCGTTCGCGGACCAGCCGGCCGCCGTCGAGCAGTTCGACGTCGGTTACCGCGTGCGCCACCAGCGGAAAGGTCCAGGGCTGCTCGTCGAACGCCAACGGGCCGAACGACATTTCGCATTCGATCGCCTCGTCCCAGGACATCCACGACCCGGCCGGCGTGGTCAGTTCGCCCACGGGCGCGAAGCCGCCGCCCCCGACCTCGCGTTCGGCCCGGCGGTGCTGCAGCTGCAGGAACCGCACCACCACGGTGATCGCCCGCGCCCCGTCGACCAGGAAGTCCGCGGCCATGGCGTCGTCCTCGCCGAGGCCCGCGGCGGCCGCGCCCGGTGGCCCCAGAACCCCGAACTGCCAACGCGACTGGTTCTTGCCGGACGTCCCGCGGTAGGGGTAGAGCAGGTAGCCCTCGTAGAGCACCGCGTCGGCGACGGCGCGGGCCCGGTCCCAGCCGGAGGCTCGGGATGCGGTCACCGTGCGGCCTCCCGCTCGGCGTCCAGCAGCGAGGTGACCGCACGGTCGAGGTCGAGCAGCCCGCGCGCCGACTTGTAGCGGGCCAACGCGGCGACGGTTTCGTGGCTCAGCCGCACCCAGCCGGTGTCGGGGTAGTGCTGCGCGATCAGCTCCCGCCACACCGCGACCGGCATGTCGTGGCGGCACTCGCAGTCCCACGGCACCTGCTGAACCGAAAACCCGCGGTCGTTCTTGACGAACATCGTTCCGCTGAACAGGAATTGAAGGGGCAATGCCCCGTCCCGCAGGGCGTGTGCGTACTTGGCGGCCGTCACCTCGAAGTCGTAGGTGCAGTCCAGCGCAAGCGTCATCGTCGTGTGTCCGGCGAATCCCGGCACCATCGCGGCGCAGTGCTGCCACAGGAACGTGCGCTGGGTGTCGGCCCAGCGCTCGCGGCCGCCGAACAGGTCGAGCAGTCCGGCCGCCTCGGCGTCGGAGTAGGAGCGCCGCAGCGGTTCGATGCGGACCTGGCAGCGCAGCGCGATGGCGTGCACCGTGCCGGTGTGAGCGTCCGGGCCGCCGGCGGTGATGCCGACGCGCGCGGTGAGCACCGGTGTGACGCTGTACGGTTCGGGCGCCACGTCGTGGACGGCGAATGCCACGTCGATCGGCTGCTCGGTCATCGGGGCCTCGCCACGGCGCGGGCGGCGAGCCGAGCGAAGAAGTCGTCGATGAACGCACGCGCATCCTGGCCGCCGTCGAAACCGCGCCATAGCATGCGCAGGCGCCCGACGAACTCGTAGCAGGCGTCGATCGGGACCAGAAAGCTTTGCGGCTCGGCCGCTTCGGGCCCGTCCTGAGCGCGGACCAGCAACGCCTCCACGTCGTCGGCCGGCAGTCCCGCCCGCGGGTCCGCGCCCGCCAGGGCGTTCCAGGTGTCCAGGTCGAGCTCGGACTCGCATGCCCCGGCCGGGCCGGGGTAGAAGGCGACGGTGCGCCCGAGGGCGGAGTTGGTGAAGAAGAACGCCACGCCGACCGGGATCTGCAGCGCTTCCCAGGCCCGGCGGTCCAGCGCGAAATCCGGGAAGGCGAGGTACCGGTCGGGCACCGCCCGGTAGCGCAGCTCGGCCGCAGGGTCGGTGAACAGCAGATAGCACGCGCGGCAGACGCACATCAGTTGCCGGGCGGCCACGCTCACCACGTGCTGATGTTCGTCGCCGATCGGCTCCGCGCACATCTCGCACCGCTCGCCGACGGCTTCGGGGAGCGGCCGGTTCGGGGTGATGCGGGCCAGCACGTCGTAGGGGCTGGTCATGTCCCGGCCCCCAGCGGTTCGCCCCGCAGCGCCACCGACAGCACACCGTCTCGAAGCAGCACCGGAATCGGTTGCAGGTGATCACCGTTGGCGCCGGCTCCGGCGTGGACGGCGTCGAACCCGGTGTTGCAGCGCGGGCATTCCAGCATCCTGGCGCGCAGTCGCGCCCCGGCGAGCGTGTCGTCACACACCGGACAGCGGTCCCGGTAGGCGAACAACTGATCGTCGACCCGGCAAGCCAGCAACGTGGTGCCGTCGACGGAGAAGCCCGCCACCTCGCCGGGTTCCAGCCCGGCCAGTTCGGGCGCCGGATGCCAGGCCGTCGCGCCGGGGCCGTCCGAACGGACATGGCCACCCACGCGGAGGTAAGCCAGCAGGGATTCGGCGGGAATCATGCCGGTGGCGGGTTCGGCCGCCACCACCTCGATCGTGCAGACCTCCGGCGCGGCGGCGCGGATCGCGTCCTGGACCGCCAGCTCCAGCGTGACCGCCGACGACGGGCAGCTCTTGCAACTGCCCGTGAAGGCCAGCCGCACGGTGTCGCCGTCGATCGCGACCAGGTCGACGTCTCCGCCGTGTGAGCCGAGATACGGGCGGACCCGATCGAGGGCGTCGCAGACCCGGCGCCGCACGTCGTGCGGGTGCAGGCCGTGCACGAGGAGCAGGCTGGCCACCAGGTCGTCGGTGGCCAGCCGCTCGGCCAACCCGGGGTCGCCGGCCAACCCCATGATCCGTTCCAGCCCGGCTCCGTACAGCTCGACCACCTCGCGGACCAGTTGCTGGGCGCGCTCATACGCGGCCGCCCCACCCGCCGCGGCGGAATCCAGCAGCGCCTGGATCCGATCTCCCGCGGTGCGCCACCGCGCGTCGTTGCCGGGGTCGGCCAACGGGCTCGTCGGGCGATCCGGCGTTGTCATTGCGGGGGTCTACTCCCCGACGGGTGACTGCGTGGGCGTGTGCAGTCTTTCCAGGGTCTTGCCCTTGCCCAGGTACATGTGCACGCCGCAGGGCAGGCACGGGTCGAAGCTGCGCACCGTGCGCATGACGTCGATGCCCTTGAAGTTCTCCCGGCCGTTCTCCTCGAAGATCGGCTGGCCCTGCACCGCGTCCTCGTAGGGGCCGGGCGTGCCGTAGCTGTCGCGCGGGTTGGCGTTCCACGGGGTCGGCGGATACGGGTGGTAGTTGGCGATCTTGCCGTCCCGGATCACCAGGTGATGGCTGAGCACCCCGCGCACCGCCTCGGTGAAGCCGCAGCCGATGCCCTCGTCGGGCACCTCGAAGCGCTCCCAGGTCTTGGTGCGCCCGGCGCGGATCTCGGCGAGCGCCTTCTCGGCGAAGTGCAGCGCGCACGCCGCCGCGTAGGCCTGGAAGTAGGTGCGGGCGCGGTCGCGCTCGATCGTGTTGCTGCCGTACTTGGGCACCTTCCACTCGAACTCGACGGGGCCCTTCAGCGCGGTCTTGGGCAGGTTGATCTTGACGCTGTCGCCGGTCGCCTTGACATAGCCGATGTCGACCAGCCCGGCCAGCGCGGTCGCCCACAGCCGGGCCAGCGGGCCGCCGCCGGTGTCCAGCGCCAGGTGGTCCTTGCCGTCGAACCAGCGCGGCGACATCACCCAGCTGTACTTTCCGCCGTCCATGTCCCGCTTCTGCGGGTGCGGATTGGTGTGCTGGTTCCACGGGTGGCGCCGGTCCACGGCGTTACCCAGCGGATCGGCGTGCACGAACATCTCCTGATCGGTCCAGTCGTCGTAGTACGAACTGCCCAGCAGGATCCGGATGCCCAGGTTGATGTCGACCAGCGAGTGGGTGACCAGCTTGCCGTCGACCACCACGCCCGGGGTGACGAACATCGCGTTGCCCCAGCGCTCCATGTCCTTGTACTCGAAGTTGCACACCTCGGGGTCCTGGAACGATCCCCAGCAGCCGAGCAGGGTGCGGCGCAGCCCGACCTTCTCGTAACCGGGCAGCGCCTCGTAGAAGAAGTCGAACAGGTCGTCGTGCATCGGCACGACCTTCTTCATGAACTCGACGTAGCGCATCAGCCGCGTCATGTAGTCGGTCATCAGCTGGATGGTCGCGACCGTGCCGACCCCGCCGGGGTACAGCGTCGACGGGTGCACGTGGCGACCCTCCATGAGGCAGAACATCTCTCGCGTGTACCGGGACACCTGCAGCGCCTCGCGGTAGAACTCGCCGCTGAACGGGTTGAGCGAGCGCATGATGTCGGCGATCGTCTTGTACCCGTGCGCATCGGCGTGCGGCGCCGCCGTCTTCTCGGCCTGGGCGAGCACGCTCGGGTTGGTCTCGGAGACCATCTTCTCGCAGAAGTCCACGCCGACCAGGTTTTCCTGGAAGATGTTGTGGTCGAACATGTATTCCGCGGCCTCGCCGAGGTTGACGATCCACTCGCCCAGATGCGGCGGCTTGACGCCGTAGGCCATGTTCTGCGCGTAGCACGAACACGTCGCGTGGTTGTCGCCGCAGATGCCGCAGATGCGGCTGGTGATGAAGTGCGCGTCGCGCGGGTCTTTGCCCTTCATGAAGATCGAGTAACCGCGAAAGATCGACGACGTGCTGTGGCACTCGACGACCTCTCTGTTCTCGAAGTCGATCTTGGTGTAGATGCCGAGGCTGCCGACGATCCGGGTGATCGGGTCCCAGGCCATCTCGACGAGTTGGCCGGGTTCCCGCTTGGCGGTGGTCGGTTCGGGGACGATAGTGGTCATCGATGTCTCCGTCTGCGGTGTCTGAGGTGTCTGCGGTGTCTGCGGTGAGAATCCCGCGGTGAGGTTTCAGCGCCCGGCTCACCCGGTGCCTACCAGGTTCGCCGCGCTCCGGTGGTGAGTTGGTTGCCGTTGTGCCGCCACCGCGGCTCCTTGTCGACCGTGCGGGCCGTGATACCCCTCAAATTGCGAATCACGGCCCCGTACAGGCCGACCGCATTCGTGGAGACCTTGCCTCCCGGCGGCTCGTCCATGAACGGCATGAACTTGTCGGGGAAGCCGGGCATGGTGCACCCGATGCAGATGCCGCCGACGTTCGGGCACCCCCCGACGCCGTTGATCCATCCGCGCTTGGGCACGTTGCATTTGACGACCGGTCCCCAACAGCCAAGCTTGACAATGCATTTCGGCGATCCATACTCGGTGGCGAAATCGCCCTGCTCGTAGTAGCCGGCCCGGTCGCACCCCTCGTGCACGGTGTTGCCGAACAGCCATTGGGGGCGCAGCGCGTCGTCGAGCGGGATCATCGGCGCCTGGCCGGTCGCCATGTAGAGCAGGTAGGTCAGCGTCTCCGACAGGTTGTCCGGATGGATCGGGCAGCCGGGAACGCAGACGATCGGGATGCCGGCCTTGCTCTTCCAGTCCCAGCCGAGATAGTCCGGCACACCCATCGCCCCGGTCGGATTGCCCGCCATCGCATGGATCCCGCCGTAGGTCGCGCAGGTGCCGACGGCGACGACCGCGGTGGCCTTGGGTGTCAGCCGGTCGAGCCACTCGCTGGTGGTCATCGGCTGGCCGGTGGCCGGGTCGTTGCCGAAGCCGCACCAGTAACCCTCGTCCTTGATCTTCTCGTTGGGGATGGAGCCCTCGACGACCAGCACGAAGGGTTCCAGTTCGCCGCGGTCGGCCTTGAAGAACCACGCGAGGAAGTCGTCGGCCCCTCCCGTGGGGCCGCATTCGAAATCGATCAGGGGCCAGTGCACGGCGACCTTCGGCAAGCCCGGGAGCGCGCCGAGTGCGATCTCCTCGACGCTGGGCTGGGTGGCGGCGGTCAACGCCACCGAATCACCGTCGCAACTGAGCCCCGCATTGATCCAGAGAACGTGGATCAGCGTTTCTTCTGCTTTGACCGCCGCTTCTGTTCGCATGCTGCAGCTTTCCGGGGCGGGCCGGGGCCCCTGCGCCGCCGGAGTCGACCGTCGGCCCACTTGCGCAGCGCTGGTTCTGGGTTTACTCCCGCGGGTAAGGGTTGTCAACGGTTACCGAGAACCGGACAAGTAGACACATGTTAGATAGCCTCGGGCCCGGGTGGAAAGCATGGGGCGACAGCCGGTTTGGCCGTTCGGCGCGGCCGCCGCACACCAGGGGGCCGGCCGGGCGCCATTGCCTTTCGGCATCGGGTGTCGGTTGCCGGGCGGGCGAGGTCATACCGGCGGCGCGCCGGCGAACCGCCGCAGCCAGCCGAACCAGGCGGCCAGGCCGGCGCCGGTGCGGGCGCTGACGGGCAGGATCGGCGCCGTGGCGTTGACGAGGCGAACGTGGTGCACGTAGGTCTCGACATCGACGTCCAAATGCGGCACCAGGTCAATCTTGTTGAGCAGCACCACATCCACCGAGCGAAACATCACCGGGTACTTCAGCGGCTTGTCCTCGCCCTCGGTCACCGAGTACACCATGGCCTTGGCGTGCTCGCCGACGTCGAACTCGGCCGGGCAGACCAGGTTGCCGACGTTCTCGATGATCACCAGGTCCAGGCCGGACAGGTCGAGACCGGGCAGCGCGCGATTGACCATGGGCGCGTCGAGATGGCATTCACCCCCAAACCCGTTGCTGGTGTTCAGCAGTGACACCTGGGCGCCGCGGCCGCGCAGCTTGGCCGCGTCCAGATCGGTGGCGATGTCGCCCTCGATCACCCCGATCGCGAGCTCGCCGGCCAGCGCGTCCAGCGTGGCCTGCAGGACGGTCGTCTTGCCCGATCCCGGTGAGCTCATCAGGTTGAGGGTGCGGATCCCGTGGCTGTCGAACGCCGCCCTGTTGGCCGCGGCGAGGGCGTCGTTCTCCGCGAAGATCGACTCCAGGACGTCGATGCGCTGCCTGCCCGTCCCGTAGTTGCTGTGGTCGCCGTGCTCGTGCTCGTGGGCATCGTGCTCGTGGTCACCGTGCTCGTGGTCACCGTGGGCATGCACGGTCCCGTCGTCGTGCCGGTGGAATCTACCCATCCTCAGATCGATTCATGCCGAACGCCTTTCCCGAGATGGCCCAGTCACGAGATGGCCCAGTCACGAGATGGCCCAGTCACGAGATGTCCCCGTCCCGAGATCGTCACGAGATGTCCAATGACGTCACCAGGAATTCGTTTCCGCGCACCACCTCGACGTCGGAACTGTCGCAGCGCGGGCACCAGATCGACCAGGCCGAGGTGACCTCGGAGAGTTGACCGCACGCGCGGCAGCGCACCTCGGCGGTGACGCACTCGAGTTCCAGCGCGGCGTCCGGCAGGTCCTCGGCGTCCCGGACGAGCGTCCAGCAGAACGCCAGCGATTCCGGCACCACCTGGCGCAGGGCACCGATCCGCACCCGCACCACGTCGACGTGGCGGCCGTCGGCATGCGTCTTGGCCACGCCGGCGATCGCCTCGCACAGCGAGAGCTCATGCACCGCGGATCACCGGCGCCCGCGTGCGGCCGAGGAGCACATGGCACCGTTCTACACCCGAACCGCGGTTCTGCGGGAGAGCGTGGCGGCCTATCGCGCGGTCTCGGCCCCGGCAGCGGTGGAGCCCCACCTCTCCTCGATGCGGCCGTAGCGCCAGACGAGCAGGGCGACGGCCCAGGTGAGCACGAACATGCCGACGACGCAGTAGCCGACCGCGTTGAGGTCCAGCCCGCCGATCCATTCCCAGAACGGGCCGCGCCAGCCGAACTGGCCGGCGAACAGCCCGAGCAGTTCCACGCTGCCGATGAGCAGCGCGACGGCCACCGACAGCGCGGTGATGGTGATGTTGTAGTAGATCTTGCGCACCGGGCTGGAAAAGGCCCAGCCGTAGGCGAAGTTCATGAACGAGCCGTCGACGGTGTCCAGCAGGCACATGCCGGCGGCGAACAGCACGGGCAGGCACAGGATGGCATACCACGGCAGGCCGGACGCCGCGCTCGTGCTCGCCAGCACCAGCAGCGCGATCTCCGTGGCGGTGTCGAAGCCGAGCCCGAACAACAGCCCGACCGGGTAGGCGTGCCACGACTTGGTGATGGACCTGGTCAACCGGCCGAGCAGTCGGTTCAGCAGCCCGCGGTTGTCCAGGTGTCGTTCCAGCTCCGCCGCGTCTTTCTCGGGATCGTAGCGGCCGCGGCGCAATCGGGCGAAGACCCGCAGGATGCCGACGAGGATGACGATGTTGACGATGGCGATCAGGTACAGGAACGCGCCGGAGACGCTCGTCCCGATCAGGCCCGTGTAGTGGTGCAGCGGCGACGAGTCGTGCTCGACCGGGCCCGCGAGCGCTTTGATCCCGCTCGTCAGCAGCACCGCCAGCGCGAACACCACCGAGGAGTGGCCCAGGGAGAAGAAGAAACCGACCGCAAGCGGACGCTGCCCGTCGTTCATCAGCTTGCGGGTGGTGTTGTCGATCGCGGCGATGTGATCCGCATCGAAGGCATGGCGCAGGCCCAGGGTGTAGGCCGTGATCCCGATGCCGATCCCGAAGGCCCTGCCGCCCACGCTGAGTTGCGCGGGTTCGACCAGCAACAGCAGGGTCAGCCAGCCGATCAGGTGCAGCGCGACGATGAACGCCGACATCGATCCCAGCCGCCACCACTCCGCCGGCGTCAGGGCGCTGAGCAGCCTGGTCGTCCAGGACGGCCGCCAGTCGAGCCGGGCACTGGACACGGGAATCCTTCCGGCATCGGGCGGGCGACAACATCGGGCGGGCGACAACCGGCCCGACTGTAAGCGGCATCCGCGCCCAGATGCAAGCCGCTTGCAGGAGCGGCCGCGCCCCGCCGCCGGCAGAACTGGCGGTCCCGGGCGTCGGGAGCAACACTGGTCGGGTGACCTGTAAGCAGTCCGTCCTGGACCCCGCCGTCACCGAACGCATCGGTGACTTCCTGCGCGCCCGCGGGCTGCGGCGGATGGCCTCGCGGATCCAGGTGCTGGCGGTGCTCGAGCCGGTCCACGGGCATTTGCCGGTCGCCGACATCCACCATCGGGTGCGTGGGTGCGTGCCGCCCGGCGCGCAGGCGCCCGACGTGGCGACCATCTACCGCACGGTGACCACTCTGGTCGATCAGGGGGTGCTGCACGCGTTGACGCTGGACAGCGGCGTCACCACCTACGGGCTGGCCACCGCCCCCCATCACCACGCGGTCTGCACCCAGTGCGGCGCGATCATCGAGGTGCCCGCCCGGCAGCTCAGTTCGGCGCTCGAGCAGGCGATGGTGGGCAGTTCGTTCGAGCTCTCCGAGCGGGCCGGCCTCACCCTGCGCGGGCTGTGCCCGCAGTGCCAGGCCGGTGAGCCCGGGCCGCGGCCGCGCGGTCGCGCGCGCCGCTGACCTCAGCACAGGCCCAGCAGCGCGTTCTCGACCACCTCGGGCAGCGCCGGATGGATCCAGTACTGGCCGCGGGCCAGCTCCGGTGCGCTCAGCCCGAAGCTCATCGCCTGGATCAGCGGCTGGATGATCGACGACGCCTGCGGGCCCATGATGTGGGCGCCCAGCAGGCGCCCGCCGGGGCGGTCGGCGATCAGTTTGACGATCCCGGTGGTGTCCTCCATCGCCCAGCCGTAGCCCACGTCGCCGTAGTCCTGGATCGCGACCGAGACATCGAATCCCGCTGCGACGGCCTGGTTTTCGGTCAAGCCGACCATGGCCAGCTGGGGATCGGTGAACACCGCCGCCGGGACGTGGCGGTGGTCGGTCACGGCCATCGACGCGGTGTCGTCCCAGTCGCACAGCAGGTTGTGCTGCACGACGCGGGCCTCGTGGTTGGCGACGTGCTTGAGCATATACGGCGACGAGACATCGCCCAGGGCGAAAACGTTACGGGCCGAGGTCCGTTGGTGGGCGTCGACGGCCACGCGCCCGCACTCGACGTCGACACCGGCCAGCTCGGCGTCGAGGAGATCGCCATTGGGCACCCGGCCGGTCGCCACCAGCAGCGCGTCGGCGGCCAGCGTGGCTCCGTCGTCGAGCCGCAGGGTGACGCCGCCGCCGCGCCGGGCGGCGCCCACGACATTGCGACGGGTGCGCAGCTCCCATTTGGTGGCCGCGATACGGGTGAACCGCTCGCAGATGGTGTCGTCGCAGTGCCTCAGCAGGCAGCCGCCGCGGACCACCACGGTCACCCGCACCCCGAGCGCGGAGAAGACGTGCGCGAATTCCGCTGCCACGAAGCCACTTCCGACGATCACCAGGTGCTCGGGCAGCTCGGCGATCCGCATGATCGTGTCGCTGGTGTGGTAGTGCACCCCGGAGGCCGAGATCGCCGGTGGAACCACCGGGCGCGAACCTGCCGCGATCACCACCTGATCGGCGGCGAACTCCTCGGTCTCGGTGCGCAGCAGGTAGCGCCCGTCGGATCGGGTGGGCCCGAACCGGGTGTGCCGGCGGTACACGTCGATGTTGGCCGCGCTGCGCCGGTATTCCTCGCCGCCGACCGCGACGGGATCGATGCGGCCGAAGATGCGGGAGACGACGTCGCTCCAGCGCACCCGGTCCAGGTGCGCGTCGAGGCCGTAGCGCGCCGCGCCGCGGATCGTCTCGGCGACGTCGGCGGCGTAGACGAACATCTTCGTGGGCAGGCACCCGACGTTCAGGCAGGTGCCGCCGAAGGGGCCCTGCTCGCAGATCGCCACCCGCTTGTCCGCGTAGCGGTCGTCGGGAATGCCGTTGCCCGAACCCGTCCCGATGATCGCGAGGTCATAGGTTTCCATGCGCGGTTGCTCACCTGCTCTGCCATGACGCCGCGGCGTCGGTGTTGTCGGTGCGCAGGTAGTCGTCCAGCCACCGGTCGAGTTGGCGATAGGCCTCCCGGCGCGGTTGCGCCAGGGACAGGAACACGTCGTGTTTGGCGCCGGCCACCGGTGCGATGGTGGAGTGGTTGCCGATGCAGCCGGCCCACCGGGCGATCTGGGTGACGTCGAGAACCGCGTCACCGCACTGCATCTGCGCCGGGTCGCCGCATTCGGCGACGCTGCGGTCCGACCGCAGGATCAGGTTGGGCACGCCCACGTCGAGCCCGCGGTGCAGCCGCGCCTGGCCGCGCCGGACGGCGTGCAGCCAGCCGAACGTGATCGGGAAGCCGCCCACCGGTTTCCACCGCAGGTCGTAGTCGAACTCGCCGTGGTAGTCGCGGTGCAGGGTGGTGCCGTAACCGTCCTCACCGGGCGGCCGGGCCACCCCCTTGGACCGCACCCGCGACAGCCCGGCGATCACCGCCGAGGTCAGCGGAAGGCGCAGGACGGCCGGGCCGGGCAGGTCCAGGAACGGGCTGTTGAGCACCAGTCCCCCGATGCCGGCGTGCGCCGCGGCGTCGCGGCGCCGCAACCGGTCCAGCCACAACGACGCGATCAGCCCGCCGGCGGAGTGGGCGTACACCAGGACCTTGACGGGGTGGTCCCGCTCCCTGATCACCGACAGGGCGTGCCCGAGTTCGGCGTCGTAGCCCTCCAGGTCCGTGACGAAGTGCGGGGTCTGGCCGTCGCGGTGCGACCGGCCGCACTTGCGCAGGTCCAGCGCGTAGAACGCGAAGCCGCGGCCGGCGAAGTGATCCGCCAGCGCGGTGTGAAAGAAGTAGTCGGTGTAGCCGTGCACCGCCAGGACCGCGTGCGGCCCGTCGCCGCCCGGTTGCCGGCCGCGCCGGACCAGCGTGGCGGCGATCTCGCCCTCGCCGTCGGGATCGGGACCCAGCGGCAGGGTGCGCTGCCAGTAGCCGGGCAGGACGTCGGGCATCCAGCCGCTCACCCCGCCAGCTTAAGGCGCGGTCACGGCGCGCGGCCGCAGGGAGGCGCACGTCCGCGCGCCGTCACCGGTCGATAGCCTGGGGATCGGCACTCCCCGAGGGAAGGACCGACGATCCGGTGTCCAGGCAAGCCGCAACCGCGCGGACTGACGTCGCGCTGGTGGGCGCGGGCATCATGAGCGCCACGCTGGGGGCGGTGCTGCGCCGGCTGGAACCGGACTGCTCGATCACCCTCGTCGAGCGGCTCGACGCCGTCGCCGGCGAAAGCAGCGGCCCCTGGAACAACGCCGGGACCGGGCATTCGGCGCTGTGCGAACTCAACTACACCCCGGAGCGGCGCGACGGGTCGATCGACATCGGCAAGGCGGTGCACGTCAACGAGCAGTTCCAGGTGACCCGCCAATTCTGGGCCTACGCCGTCACCAACGGGATCGTGGCCGATCGCGGCTTCCTCAACGCGATCCCGCACGCCAGCTTCGTGCGCGGGGCGCGGCGGGTCGACTATCTGCGGCGGCGGCAGCGGGCGCTGGCTCCCAACCCGCTGTTCGCCGGCACGGAACTGATCGACGACCCCGACGAGTTCGCGCGCCGGCTGCCCCTGATGGCCGCCGAGCGGGACTTCTCCGAGCCCATCGCGCTGAACTGGGCTCCCCAGGGCACCGACGTCGACTTCGGCGCCCTGTCCCGCCAGCTCATCGGCTTCTGCGTGCGCCACGGAGCCACCGCGCTGTTCGGTCACGAGGTGCGTGACCTCACGCGCCAGGGCGACGGCAGCTGGACGCTGCTGCTCGGCAATCGCCGCACCGGCCAAAGACGCAGGCTCAACGCGAAATTCGTCTTCGTCGGCGCGGGCGGCGACGCGCTGCCGCTGCTGCAGAGATCGGGCATCAGGGAGGTCAGGGGCTTTGCCGGGTTCCCGATCGGGGGTCGCTTCCTGCGCGCCGCCAGGCCGGCGCTCACCGCCGCGCACCGGGCCAAGGTGTACGGCGTTCCGGCGCCGGGCGCCCCGCCGCTGGGCGCGCTGCACCTGGACCTGCGGCTGGTCAACGGCAAGGCGTGGCTGGTGTTCGGCCCGTACGCCGGCTGGTCGCCGAAGTTCTTGAAGCACGGGCATTTCACCGATCTGCCCCGCTCGGTGCAGCCGGACAACCTGCTGTCGCTGCTCGGCGCCGGCGTCACCGAGCTGGCGCTGGTGCAGTATCTGATCGGCCAACTGCGGCTCTCCGGACCCGAGCGGGTGCGCATGTTGCGCGAATTCGTGCCCAGCGCAGTGGATTCGGACTGGGAGCTGACGGTGGCCGGTCAGCGGGTGCAGGTGATCCGGCGGGACCGGCGCAGGGGCGGGGTGCTGGAGTTCGGCACGACCGTCCTGAGTGACGCGGACGGCACGATCGCCGGACTGCTCGGGGGCTCGCCGGGGGCATCGACCGCCGTGCCGATCGCGCTGGAGGTGCTGCGGCGGTGTTTCGCGCGCCGCTACCAAACCTGGCTTCCCGCACTCAAAGAGATGGTTCCGTCCCTTGGTGTGGAGCTGTCCCGCGAGCCGGCCCTGTTCGACGAGGTGTGGTCGTGGGGCAGCAAGGCCTTACAGCTGGAGGTTGCATGACGATGAGGTTGTATGACGATGAGGTTGCATGACGATGAGGTTGTATGACGATGTTGAGTGAGGCGCTGCGCCGCGCCTGGGCGCAGGACCTCGACACCCACACCCTCTACGAGTTGCTCAAGCTGAGGGTCGA
>Ga0078972_1002463_pt1 | contig 61103 bp, 52 predicted proteins | sample YelNatPaOPGAMG01_FD_67568 | JGI IMG/M metagenome (GOLD analysis project Ga0078972, IMG submission 67568) | Hot spring thermophilic microbial communities from Obsidian Pool, Yellowstone National Park, USA - OP-RAMG-01 (SPADES assembly) (version 2) | ecosystem: Environmental > Aquatic > Thermal... | reverse complement strand
AACGAATCAGGGAGTTAGAGAAGGAGAACTATGCATTAAAACAGCTATTGGCCGAAAAGGAACTTGAGGGCAAACTTAAGGACGATCTTTTAAAAAAAAAGTATGCCCTGGAGAAAAAAAGGAGATAGTCAATTCTTTCATCTTTCGGGGTATGAAAAGAGATACGGCACTTCCAATAGCTGGCATTAGTAAGCATCATTTTTACTATAAGTTAAAGTCCGGGAGAAGGAGTAAAGCTTTAAAAAAGTCCGATTAATAGTGTCTAAATAACTACATGACATTAAATTAACCGCTTTTATGGATGTTTCAATAATAATTGTCAATTATAATACATCTTCTTTGTTGATAAATTGTTTAAATTCAGTATTTTGCTATACTGAAGGAATTAATATAGAAGTGATAATTGTTGACAATGGATCAAGCGACGAATCTCTAAGTTTAATTAATGAAAAATTTGGAGAAAAAATTATATTATTAGCATTGGGGAAAAACGTAGGTTTTAGCAGAGCTAATAATGAAGGAGTTAAAATATCTAAAGGTCGTAATATCTTTTTTCTCAATCCGGATACAATGCTTTTAAATAATGCAATAAAGAAATTATCCGATTACCTTGACAAAAATTCAGATGTCGGGGCTATCGGTGGAAATTTATTTAATATTGATTTGAAACCTATCCACTCATTTAAAAGATTTTTCCCATCAGTATTTTGGGAGTTTAATGAACTATTTTGTGGATATCCGGAAAAAATTGTTTATGGTCAAAATTCTCAGTTTAATAATTCAAATAATCCACTGGATGTTGCTTTTATAACTGGTGCAGACTTAATGATTCCTAGATGGGTATTTGATCTCACGGGAGGATTTGAGCCTATTTTTTTTATGTACTTTGAAGAGGCAGATCTCGAAAAAAGAATTGCAGCATTGCAATTAAGAAGAGTATGTCTGCCTTCTGCAAAAATAATACATTTAGAAGGTGGCAGTTTTACAAAAACCGATGAGAGAATGGAGATTTATCTTAAGGGACGTAAGTTATATCTTAAAATTAATTCTAATAAGTTTATTAATTTTTTATGTAACTCAATATTTTATATTAAAATATACTCAAGAATTTTATTCTTTGGGATTCTTTTTAACAAACCCAAATTAATTTACTGGATTAAATTAAAAAAACTTTTCAACCATAATCATTGATTTTAATTAATATTGTATATAGCCTGAATATTTTAAATGAAGTATAATTCTTTACCAAATCATTTTTTATGAGGGCACTTATTATTACAAATCATTATATTGACCGTAATTCAGGCGGTAGCATAGGAACACGTTCCACAGTTAACATTCTTTCTGAAATTGTTCCTGAGTGTTACCTTATTTACCCTGATTCGGGAAAAGATATGGGCAGTTTCGTTAATAAAAACGTTATTGGCATACCATGTCACGATTCTTTACCAAAATGGCTCAAAGGGATTTTTGTATATTTTGGAAGACTGCACAGGTTTAAAAGAACTGTTAAAAATTTTCTGATTAAAGAAAATGTGGATCTGGTTTTTTTTGATACTGTTGTAGTAAGCCATCAACTTATTAATTATGTAAGGAAAAAAGGGAAAAAAATTATAACCATTCATCACGGAGCTGAAAGAGACTTCTATAAAGACAACAAACCTCCTCTTTTGATAAGAATTCCATTTCTGATCTTTATCGGCATTGCTGAAAAAAAGGCAGTTATCGGAAGTGATCTGAACCTTGTACCTACAAAACTTGATAAAGAAAAACTCTTAAAGAGATATAAGAATAAGCTAAATCAGGATAAAATTCAGATTTTCAGTGTATATGAAAACCCCGGATTAAATACATCCTCATCCCACGCGCCGGTTGTTTTTAAAAAGAACGAGAAAGTAAATTTTATTATTACCGGTAGCTTGTCTTTTCCGCAAAGTGATATTTGTATAAGAGAGTTCCTGGAAATATACCTTCCTGTTATCAGAAAGAAATTCAGCAGCTTCAGAATAATAATAGCTGGAAGCAATCCTCAGGATAAACTTATCCGGGCAGCTAAATCAATTAAAGAGGTTCTAATTATCAAAAATCCTGATAATATATCAGAAATATTAAGAGGAGGGGATATTTATGTATGCCCTGTCAGCATGGGAAGCGGGATAAAACTAAGAATAATGGATGGCCTTAAATCAGGACTGCCCGTTATTGCCCATGAGGATTCAATTAATGGCTATGAGGCTTTTGTTGATAAAGGTTTTATGTTCTTATATAATTCACCAGATAGTTTTGCCGAAGCACTCGACAGGGTGATTAACAGGAACATCAAACCTGATCAAATAATAAGCTTGTATGAAAATTCTTTTTCTTTCGAAGCTGGAAAAGATAGAATGAAAATGTTGTTAACCGAGATTATTAACCAGAAATGAAGAAGATTTTGTACATAACAGCATTTGTGCCGTCTAAAACAAGCGCAGGAGAGAATTTTTCCCGCCAGCTTATTGATGATATTGCCCGTGAAAACATAGTAGATCTTGTTTTCTTCAGATATTCATCCGATAGCGATTTTATAAGAAACTCGGAAAATATTAAAATTGTCAGGCAGTTTAAAAATAACAGCTTTATAAAATTTCTAAACTGTTTGATGTTCCCGTTTTTTTTCCCTCTGTTCACGGTAAGGTTCAATATTTCCCGTTTATTATTCCTCCGGAAACTAATTACCCGAAACAATTATGATACAATATTAATGGATTTCAGCCAGACATTTATTTATTCGGTTTTTATTAGTCATAAACATATCATTCTAAATTGTCACGATGTAATTGCACAACGTTATTCAAGAATATATGGCGGTTTATTCAAACCGTTCGTAACTTTTACCGAAAATACTATTTTTAATAAATCAAAAGCTATAATTTTTTGTCACAGTCATAAAGACAAACGGTTAATTCATGATCTGTATGGTATCGAAGCCAATGTAACAAGTCTCTATTTTGATAAAACAGTAAAAGAAACATTTCCTGATTATTGTGGAAATTACTTTGTTTTCTTCGCAAACTGGCGCAGGCCAGATAATTCAGATGGACTTAAATGGTTTCTGAAAAGTGTCTATCCCTTCCTTGGTAATGATCTTTATGTTAAAATAATAGGTTCAGGCCTTCCTGCCGGGCTGCTGGCAGACATGAAGAGGTATTCGAAAATTGAGTATATGGGATTTTTAGAAAATCCTTATCCTGTTATTTCTAATGCAAGAGCTCTTATTTCCCCTCTCTTTACGGGGGCCGGAATTAAAGTCAAAGTAATGGAATCATTAGCCTGTGGCACACCTGTTATAGGAACAAGAATATCTTTTGAAGGTATACCCGAAATATTCGGAGATTATTTAATTAACGCAGAAGATCAAAATAGTTTTATAACCCGAATCACTGAATTTAAAATACAATTATCGGATAAACAAAGACTTAAAGCTTTATTTCTTAGTTATAACATGAATAATTCCTTAAAAGAAGCAATTTTGCAAGAAAATGTATCTAAAAAGACTAATTATTAGTTTTTCATGCAAATTTTAAGCAACGGTGAATAATCCATCTGTTTCCTTCATCATAATTGAATATTTCTCCATTGAAAAAGCAATGGAATGTGTTGAATCATTATTATCACAACTTTCAGGGGAAGCTTACGAAATAATTATATCATCCAATTCCTGCTATGATGAAAAAACGAGAGAGAATCTTCTCCTAAATTTTTCTGCAGTTCGTTGGATATTTAATGAAAAAAACGGTGGGTTTGCCTATGGTATGAATCAGGGACTAAAACAGGCAAAGGGTAAATTTCTTGTAATTTCAAATCCCGATGTTGTCGTAATTGACGGTCTTATGTCAATGATCAGTTTTATGGAAGCTAATTCCGGTATTGGAGCAATAGGTCCTATGTTTATCGACTTTGAAGGAAATATCCAGGACAGTTGCAGAAGGTATCCTAGTCTTCAACGCCTTCTTGCAAGATTGTTCAGAAGATTTGTGAAAAACAAAGAAATAGTATATGAAAAAAATCTGGATTACTCAAAGATTCAAACAGTTGACTGGCTTGCCGGTGCATTTATTATGGTCAGTCGCCCGGCTTATGAAAAAACTGGAGGTTTCGACGAAAGGTATTTTCTGTATGCCGAAGATGTCGACTGGTGCACAAGAATCCGCATGAAAGGTTTTGAAATTGTCTATTATCCTAAGGCGCGTGTGCTGTTTAAGGGATCCAGAAATGCCAGAAAAAACATTAAGTATGCACTTATTTTTATAAAAAGTCATATAAGGTATTGGTTAAAATTCGGATTTTTCGGAGGATATCCTTCAAGAAAGAAATTTATTTTTAACGGCTGAGTTTTTTATTCATCAAAACATCCTTTTTGTAAAAACATAACTGATAATGCCAATCTATTCAATAAAATATTCAATCCCATACCTTATACTGATTACTTATTACATTCTGCTGGTTATTACAGAATTTATTGTCGAAAAGCAATCCGTTAGCGAAAAATTATCTTCAAACCGACAAATTATTAGAATTTTATCTCTCTCGGGCCTTCTGTTTTTCTTTGGTTTCAGAGGGTTTATAGGTTGGGATTGGTATTCATATTATCCTGCTTTTAAAGAAGTTCACAATATATTTAATTTTGATTCAGCAATATTCTCGCATATTCGCTTCGACCATGGATTCATTTATTATATGTCACTTATTAAAACTATATCTAATAATTTCCATTTTTTTATTTTTATCAATACATTGATTGACATAGTTATACTTGATTTATTAATTAAACGGTATTCCAGATTCAGCTATGCTTTTGTAGTCCTGCTTTTTATAACCATGGGAGGTTTCTACCTCGAGACAGATATCCTTAGAAGTGCAAAATGTTTGATGTTGTTTCTTTTGTCTCTCAGATATATAAATGAACGTAGAATTGTTCCTTTTCTTTGCCTGAATCTGCTTGGCTGCACTTTCCATATTAGTGCTTGTATTTTCATTCCACTTTACTTCTTTTTACACAAAAAAATCCCTAAGTATATTGTTATTTCAATATTTATTGCGGGTTTTACTATATTTTTATTACAAATCGAATATATCAGACCGTTTCTTTTCTGGATTACATCGCTAATGGGCGAAAGGTTCTCTGCTTTACTGGAAAAATATCTTAATATTTCTGCATATTCAACTGGTTATGGTTTTACAATCGGACTTTTGGAAAGATTTTTTACTGTAATACTTATTGTCATCTTTTATGGCAAGCTTACAAGTGCAAGCAAAAATAATATTGTCTTGGTTAACTGCTATTTGATCTACTTTATCTTCTTTTTCTTTTTTGCCGAAATAAAGATAATCCCTGTAAGGGTAGGCGGGCTTTTTGTCTTTGCTTACTGGTTTTTATATCCTGAGATTTTTAATTTTATAAAAAACTATAACAACAAAATAGTAATCATTACTGCTTTTTTCCTTTATTCGTTAATAAAAATAGGGGATATGACAAATACAATTCTTTACAGGTATGTGAACGTGTTATTTGGCAGCGATGATTTCCCATCAAGAGCGAAAATATTTGATGCATCATTTGAAACATTATTTAAGTAATAAGATGTTATTTTGTTTCAGGTAAATTTAGTATTATTAAAAGCGTCATAAATATTGCAGTATAAAATAAATTTATCATACTTACCTTAAATTGTCAAAAAGGGCAAATAATGAAAAGGATTAAAATTGAAGACAACGAATTCATGCAAGAAGCTATAATGCAAGAAATAATTCATAATGAGAATTTTAGGTATAATCACCGTTTACATGGATTGTTACTTGTAAGCAAGGGCATGAACTGTTATCAGGCTGGAGCACTTCTCGGTCATGATTCCACTACAATATAAAAATGAGTTCATGATTTCAATAAAAATGGATTTTCTGGTTTGTATGACAAAGAAAGACATGGAAGACCGGCATCTCTTGATAAACATAAATGGGGAAAATTGGGCAGGGATTTGCGAAAGCAACAAAAAACATTAGGATATACTCAAAACTTATGGGATGGTAAATTGTCAGCTCACTACCTGCAAAGCCATTATGGAATCAAAGCCGGGGTTCGTCAATGTCAGCAAATTTTTCATAAGCTTGGTTTTCGTAGGAGAAAACCACGACCTGTAATTGCTCAAGCTGATCCATCAGTACAAGAAGCTTTTAAAAAAAACTTCAAAAGTTGGCAAAAAACAGAATGAATGAAATTTGGAGTCTGGATGAATGCCACTTCCAGCAATATGGTTCCCGTTGTACAATGTGGGTACCACCTGAGGAAAAGGATCCTGTTGTGTTGCAAGCTCCAACTAAGAAAAGCATCTCGCTCTTTGGCGCAGTAAATGTATCTCACTTCTGTTTTTACTTCCACATAGACCTAAACTAAATCCAATAGAACGCGTTTGGAAAATGATAAGAAAAAATTGTACTCATAACCAATATTTTCCTTTGCTTAAATGTCTTGTAAAAAGTGTCAAAGAACAATTAACCTTATAGGATAAACCTAATGATATTTTACATAAGTAATACTGTATTATTTAAGTCGTCATGTTTAAAAATAATTAGAGTCCATTGCCTTTTTGTTAATTAAAATTTGGTGAAAATGGACTTCAATTTTTTAAAGAATCTTCATTCTGCTAAAAAATTGATATATCATTTGTGTTTTTTGATTTTGCCCCAGTTAATCTAATCCATAGATTAAAAAAGATTTAATTTTGAAAAATCTCCAATAATATTTATGAGTTTTTTTTCTAATACAAATATTGAAAAAACAGGTTTTATTTCATTATTAGCTACTTTATTTTTAATTTCTTTTCCTCGCGAATGGTCGCTTTATGCACTTGCTCTGATGCTAATATTTAGTAGTATATTATGGATTGTTGCTTTTAGAAACATCTTTAATATTTTTATTCATAAAATATATCTAATAATCCCACCTGTTGCATATTTTCTTATTTATTATTTAAATGTGATCTTTCAGGGATGCAATTTAAAATTATTAGAAAAATCCTTGATGTTTTTGCTTGTACCGTTTATAGGCTTTTCTGTAATTAGCAAAATTTCATTTAATGACCGTAGATTAATAACATTATTCAAAGTGTTTATTTCAGGTATTATCCTTGTTTTAGTTTACTTGACTGTTTTGACTTCAATTGAATTGATTAATAATATTGGGAAAAATGTTACCTTCTCGGAATATATTAAATCAAATAACGAAAGAACATTTTCTTTGGGATTTTCAATATTTGAACATCCTACCTATTTGTCAATGAAAATAACGTGGGCAATGTTGTTGGTAATATATTTTTTTTATGAAAAAAAATACATATTATTGCTAATTGCATCATTTTCAATCTTCTCTATTTCAATATTTCTGCTTGCCTCAAAATCGGGTATTATTATGTGGCTGATGTTGATATTGTTTTTCATTGTTTTATATCTTGGCAGAAAGATAGATAGTTCACTTTTTAAATATTTTGCAATAGTATTTATTTCAATACCCTTGATTACTTTATCAATAGGAATAGCAAAAGATATTGTCAGAATTAATGTTTTTATCAACGAGATTAAATCTGGTGTCACAAAGGAAGAAGTTGACTGGAAAAACCTTGACCAGCGAACGCGTGAATGGTATTGCGCTTTCCAGCTTATAAAGGAAAAACCATTATTCGGACATGGAATTGGCAGGGTAGAGGACAGAATGGTTGAGGAATACCTTAAAAACGGCTGGGAAGAAGAGGCAAGACTGAGACTGAATGCCCATAACCAGTATCTTGAAACACAAATGACTTTCGGAATACCAGGTACACTCTCCCTCATCTGGATGCTTCTTAATCCGTTAATTTTCAGAAAACGTTTAAAATATCCCCGGCTTGCAACTGCTTTTGTCTTTATGATGTCATATTTCCTTCTGTTTGAATCAATGTTCGTCCGCCAGTGGGGAATAATGTTCTTTATTCTGTTCTATTGCATATTTATGTTTTCAGAAAAGGATGAAAAAGATAATCAGACCGGATTAAAATTTTATTAAAATTTTTAACTTCGGGCATAAATTTTAATCTAATAAGGAAAAAATAACATAACCCGTGGGAAATATTTCTGACTTTTTGCCCGAATTCGTCACTTCTGACTATTTCTTTTTAACATCAGGATTCATCCTTGCATTTTTTATTACATGGTTTGGCATACCAGCCGTTAACAGATTGTCCAGAGCCAAAAATTTATTTGATATTCCATGTGACAGATCCTCACATAACCAACCTGTCCCCAGACTGGGCGGAACAATGATTTTTGCCGGAGCTATTCTTTCATCTGTCCTCTTCACAGACCTCAAAACAGCCAGCGAACTGAAATATATAATCGCCGGAATGCTTATCCTGTTTTTTATTGGACTTAAAGATGATATTGTTACCCTTACACCTCTGAAAAAAGCCATAGGCCAGCTACTGGCAGCATCAATTATTGTCATCCCGGCTAATATCAGAATTGTCAGCTGCTATAATATAATGGGATTAAATGAACTGTCTTACCTCCCAAGTGTCTTTCTTACAATATTGATTATCACCGGTCTTATTAACAGTTTCAATTTCATTGACGGAGTTGACGGCCTTGCCTCAGGCATAGGAATTATGGCCTCAACAACTTATGGAATCCTTTTTTTAAAATACAATCATATATCATATGCAGTGATGAGTTTTTCACTAATGGGATCTTTGCTTGCTTTCTTTTATTTTAATGTAATTAGCAGGAAAAACAAAATATTCCTTGGCGATACCGGCTCAATGATGATCGGGTTCCTTTTAGCCGTATTCTTTATTTACCTGTTTGAAATGCCTACTCCTGAGAATCCATCAGATAAAGTCCTACCAATCGCTCCGGCACTATCACTTGCAATCTTTTTTGTTCCTGTTTTTGACGGACTGAGAGTGAGTATTATCAGACTTATTAATGGCAGGTCAGTTTTTCAGGCAGACAAAAACCATATACATCACAGACTGTTAAATTTAACAGGCAGTCATTTAAAAACCACCCTTGTTATTTTAGTATTTAATGTGATATTAATTTTATTATTGTTTCTTTTTAAAGAATTAGGCAATAAATTATTAATCATAATATTAATTTTACTTGGTGTAGCTTTTTCAATTTTGCTTGGAATAACACCAAAAAAGCAATCACGTAAAAGCAATATGAAATAATAATAATATTTTTGTTAAGTATTTAAAAAAACAAAGGAGCCTCGATGGCTCCTTTGTTTTTTAATATTTCATATACGCCTGCCTTAGCTTTTCCCTGTTGTCTGCTATTATCAGCAGAAGAATCATAAGAACTAATAGAGAAGGAATCAGGTATTTCCCATAGTACAGCGCCCTGTTAACCGGTCTTGCCGGAGGCGTAAACTCACTCAGAACAGTAACGATGCCTGAATAGATTGTCAATTGCCGTTCAACTTCCTGGCGTCTGATGTACATGTTATATATATCATCATGAAGTAATTGTGTCTTGTACTCCTGAAGAAATATCATCTGACCGCCTTCCTTAGGTTGTAATCGCCGTGATTCTTCAAAATATTTCACTTTCTGCAGACTGTCGAGTGATTCAATTTCATAATCAAAACGGGCAAGTAAAGCCTCATTCTGTCTCTTCCTGAGTTCATTCTGCTGCTGGAAAAACTGATTCTTTTCAATATAGGAAATAATCCCGTTCCTTATTTCACCAAGCTCCTGAGGAATAGTTGTCCTGACCCGGACAACAAATCTGTCATGCATAAATACATTTATGGTATCAAGCGGATCATGATTCTTACGGTAATCAACATAATCAGGAATGCCATCTCGGCCTCTGTCAACTACCCAGAAAGCTTCAACGTCTTTAACATATTTAACCTTGCTTTCATCAAGTGAAAGTGCCGAAGCAAGCTCACTGAAATTCTTTTCCTTACAGTAAGTGTGAAGCTTGTTGACATAAGCGATGATGTCCGAATTGCTGGCAACATTGCTTCTCACTGTCATTTCTGAGCTGTAAAACTTTTCAGATGAATATTTTAAAAAGTATGAGCCACCAACACCAATGGCAAGACTGAGTCCCAGCCAGAACCATTTTTTTAAGAGAAAGAAAAATGAAACAAGAAAAGCCTTCAAGATGCCTTTAAATATTCTGCCAAACCATCTGCCTATACGGTTAAACAAATCCAGCAGATCTATTTCATCATTTTTGACATTATTTGATTTTAATTCTTCCGACATAATCTCAAATATTAATTTTAATTAAGGTTAAAGCCCAAAAATAGGAAAAATATTTGATAATATTTAATCTGATTACCTTGCTTTTTCCCCCACTTTGGGGGAAATACCCGAACGAAGTGATGGGAAAGGGGGTAAATTTTACACAAACCTACCCAACACCTTCAACGCCAACTCCGTCATCAGTGGCTTGTAATCCTGAATAAATTCGCCGGTCACCCTGTTGCCTATCACTGCACATATTGTGACCGCCTTATGCCCAAGTAACCCTGAAAGCCCGTATAAAGCCGAGCTTTCCATCTCGTAATTTCTTATTGTGCGGCCTCTGAATGAAAATGATGCAAGCTTGCTGTTTATTTCATTGTCGAAGGTCTCGAGACGAATCTTTCTTCCCTGCGGGCCGTAAAACCCGGGGGCAGAAATAGTTATGCCTTTGATAAAGTTTTCATCATTAAAGAGTTCCATCAGCTCCTTACTGGCATTCACAGCATAAGGGTAGGAGAAAGTGTCAGGCCATTCAAGATGCCCGGCCAGAACATCTGCCAGTGTTGTATCAAGCAGCCAGTCGTAACCTTCGTAAAAATGAAGCAGGCCGTCAAAACCTATAGCAGTCTCGGTTAAAAGATATGAACCAACCGGAATATCGGCTCTGATTCCCCCGGATGTACCTATACGAACTATATTGAGAGAAACAGGTTCTTCCCTCACTTCTCCCGTTTCAAGGTCAATATTTACGATTGCGTCAAGTTCATTTAAAAGAATGTCAATATTATCCGTTCCGATTCCCGATGAAATTATTGTGACTTCACTGTTGTCAAATGTTCCCGTAACTGTCCGGAATTCCCTGTTTTCCTTTTTCACCCTGATCTCTTTAAGAAGGGATGAAAACATATCCACCCTGCCGGGATCGCCGACAACAATTATATGGTCAGAAATATCTCCCGGTTTAAGATGAAGATGAAAAACAGACCCGTCGGGTTTGGTGATCAATTCGGTTTTTTTCATCTGAAAAGTATTTGAAATCCTATAAAATAGCAAACCGCAAAATTATAACTATACAACAAAATTCTGAAATAAAAGCCACAGCTATTGAAGAGGAAATTACTGAAAATATCTCATAATATTGCCGGAAATCTGAAGAAGTGATATTTCAGCAAGCTTGGCCTGATATTCAACCGAAAGAATTCTCTCACGGGCATCAAGAAGACTCTTTTGAACTTCCCTTAGATCAAGCCCTGAAAGGTTTCCCAGCCTGTATCGCTCCATTGCGATAGTCAGGTTTTCGGCCGCCGTTTCGAGGTTCTGCTCTTCAAGTGTAATAAGGCTCAGATAGCTTGAATATGCATTGTAAATCCTCAGAAGACTTGCTCTGACACTTTGCTCAACCTCAGCATATCTTAGTTCTTTGTTTTTAATATCAAGCTCAGAATTCTTCAATTGCCTTTCAAGATTAAAACCATTGAACAAATTGTAACTTAATGTAAGTCCGTAATTAACACCATTTGTAAGCTGGTTTTTATATGAAGCCTGTGAACTGGTAGCAAGGGAATAACTGTAACCTGTTGAGGCATCAATGTATGGATAGCGTTTTGCCATTATTATTTTATAATCATATTCTGATACAAGCTTGTTTTTTGCAGCAATTCTCAGTCCGGTATTTAATGCAAGAGTCTCTTCAAGAAGTTTCTCATAGATCAAATCTGGAATTACTGAAATAGTTGTATCTTGAAGAATAAATTTCATACCGAGATCTTTTATTGCCATCAGTTCATTAAGTTTTATCTGGACAGATCTCACTGTTTCATACTGGCGTGAAAGATTGGAACTGTCCGAATTAAGGTATACCCTGGATTGCAGAACCTGGAGTTTTGAACTGGTACCAAGCATGTAACGTTCTTCGTCAATCCTCAGTCTTTCGCGCGAAAGGGCCACAGCATATTCCAGATTATCGGCAAGCTGAAGTTGCTGAATATAATTATAATAGGTAGCCACAACGTCAGCCACATAACTCTCAACAGCAAGTTGTGTATTGAGTTCACCAATTTCTTTTAACTCACCGAGCTTTTTATAAGTTGTTCTTACGTTAAAACCATTAAAAATAGTCATACCGAGTGTTGCAGAAGCAGTTGCGGATGTGGTTGAGGCACCTCTTGTAACATTTTCGGTTTCATCTCTCATATTTTGTATAATATCGTTATATGTACCGCTGAATTTGCTGCCAAGGTTCAGATAGGGAAGATAACCTGCATTACCTAATGTAAAATTGTTATCCGAAATTGTCTGATTATTTTTTGCAACAAGCAAAGAAAAATTGTTTTCAAGTCCGATTGCAATACAATCTTTCAGACTGTAAACAACCTGGGAGCTTACTTCTCCGATGAATCCTGAAATTAAGAAACTAAATATTATCAACTGTTTCATCTTCAGTTTTTTTTATATCACTGGAAATAAATGTATAAACAGCCGGAACCACGAATAGAGTAAGGAATGTAGAAAATATCATACCACCTACCACTGCTGTACCCATTGCAACTCGGCTCTTTGCTCCTTCCCCGAGTCCAAGGGCAAGAGGCATGATACCTAAAATAGTTGCAAGGCTTGTCATAAGGATGGGTCTGAAGCGTGCTGCAGCGGCATATTTGATAGCTTCGAATTTTGTCATCCCATCATTTTTTCTCTGATTTGCAAATTCAACAATGAGGATTCCGTTTTTCGATACCAGTCCTATAAGCATTATTATTCCTATCTGGCTGAAAATATTCATAGTGATTCCGAAATACCACATAAAAATAAGGGCTCCGGTAATTGCAAGGGGTACTGTCATCATAACAACAAGAGGATCCATGAAGCTTTCGAACTGCGCTGCAAGAACAAGAAAAATAAGTATAAGAGCGAATGCAAAAGCGAATGACAAGCTTGATGAACTCTCTTTGAAGTCTTTTGAATCTCCGGCAAGTGCTGTTCTGAAGGTATCATCAAGTACTTCCTTCGCTATTTTATCCATTTCATCCAGTCCCTCGCTTATAGTTTTTCCTTTTGCAAGTCCGGCTGAAATTGTTGCTGACACAAACCTGTTGTAACGGTAGAGTTGAGGAGGTGCTGTCTCTTCTGTCAGTTCCACAAGATTATCCATCTGGATCATTTCTCCGTAGTTGTTTCTTACATAAAGTGATTTAAGATCCAGCGGTTTATTGCGGTCGGCACGTGCAAGATCGCCGAGTATCTGGTATTGTTTACCGTTCATAAAGAAATAACCGAAGCGCTGTCCGCTCAGGGCGAGCTGAAGTGTTTGTCCAATAGTCTGAGTTGATACTCCAAGCATTGAAGCCTTTTCCCTGTTAATATGAAGACGTATCTCAGGTTTGGTGAATTTCAGGTTAACATCGGCCATCTGAAAAGTTGGATTATCCATCACCTTTGCCATAAAAACCGGCAATACTTCCCTTAGTTTGTCAATATGGGTTGCCTGAAGAACATACTGAACAGGTTGACCGGCACGCCGTCCGCCAAAAGTTGACTGCTGAATAACTGCAGCCCTTGCTTTTGTTTTCTTCCTGAATTCAGCAGCAAGCATATCAGCTATTTCCTGCTGGGATCGTTTTCTCTCTTTTGGCTTAACAAGAGTTATCCGGACATAACCCATACTGCCACCCCTTACATATATTGTATAAGCGGTCCTTTCAGGAACCTTTTTTTCAACAGTTTTTGCAAGGTCTTCAACATAATCAAGCATAAATTCATACGTTGCCCCTTCGACAGCAGTGGTACTAACTGAAATCTGAGATCTGTCCTCAAGAGGTGCCATTTCTGCCGGAATACTTTTATATAAAAAATAAACAATGCAAAGTGCAACTGTAATTATTGCAATTGCATAATATCTTTTTCTGAGAAAAGCATCAAGCCATCTTTTATATTCGTTATTGAGCCTGACAAAAAAAGCATCAGTTTTTCGGTAAAACCACCCATGAGTCTTTTCCCGCCTTAAAAGTTTGGTCGAAACCATAGGTGTAAGTGAAAGAGCCAGAAATGCTGATATAGCTACCGCACCTGCCATAACAATTGCAAACTCCCTGAAGAGTCTGCCTGTTATTCCTTTCAGAAAGACAATGGGGAAAAAAACAGATATAAGAGTAATTGTGGTTGAGATAATTGCAAAATAGATTTCTTTTGAACCTGACAATCCTGCCTCAAAAGGCTTCATTCCGTTTTCGATTTTAACATAGATGTTCTCCATCACCACAATTGCATCGTCAACTACAATACCAATAGACAGAACAATAGCGAGAAGAGTAAGCACATTTATTGAGAAGCCCGCAACATACATTATGAAAAACGCTCCTATGAGTGATACCGGAATAACCAGAATAGGTATCAAGGTGGCTCTCCAGCTTCGCAGGAAGAAATAAATGATAAGAACGACAAGTGCAAAGGCAATGTAAATTGTATCCTTAACCTCTTTGATTGAAGCTCTTATGTATTCAGTGTTATCAAATCCTGTCTTCACTTTGATGTCTTCGGGCAGGTCTTTCCTGATAAATTCAAGCCTCTTCTGAACTTCATCAACAATTTCAATATGGTTTGAACCCGGTTGCGGTATAATTGCCACACCAACCATTGGAACGCCGTCTCTTTTGAGAATGCCACGAATGTCTTCCGGCCCGAGTTCTGCTCTTCCGATATCTTTGAATCTTACAATCAGATCTCCTGATTGTTTAATAATCAAATCATTGAATTCTTTGGGTGTGGTCATCAGCCCGAGCGTCCTGATAGTGAGCTGGGTGTTATTTCCTTCAATGCTTCCGGAAGGAAGCTCAACGTTCTCACGAAGGATAGCATTTCTAACATCCATAGGAGTTAACTGATAACCTGCAAGTTTTACAGGGTCGAGGTAGAGCCGCATTGCATACCGTTTTTCGCCCATAATCTGAACTGCACTAACTCCTGAAATTGTCTGAAGCTGTTCTTTGAAAGTAAGGTCGGCGTACTCGCTTAATTCAAGAAGTGAGCGCTTATTACTTTCAATTGTCAGCATAAAAATAGGGTTTGCATCTGCATCTGCTTTTGTCACTATAGGAGGGTCGCAGTCGCGGGGAAGATAACGCATTGCCTGAGATACTTTATCACGCACATCGTTTGCAGCAGTCTCAAGATCAACAGATAACTCAAACTCGACAGTAATCATGCTTTCTCCCTGCCGGCTGACGCTTGTCAGCGTGCGAATACCCGGTATACCGTTAATGGATTGTTCAAGAGGTTCTGTAATCTGGGTTTCAATCACATCAGAGTTTGCACCGGGATATGACGTATTCACTGAAATTATTGCAGGGTCAACACTGGGAAATTCCCTTATTCCGAGAAACGTCATTCCCACAAGTCCAAACAGTACAATGACTATGGCATAAACTGTTGTCAGAACTGGTCTTTTTATGCTTACTGAAGAGAGGCTCATATTCTGTTAATTGCTTGAGATTATATTGTTGTTAATGACTGTATCAAGAACAACCGGTAATCCCTGACGCAGCTGAAGAATTCCTGTGACAAGTAATGTGTCACCAAATTTAAGCCCGCTTGTTATCTGTATCTTAGACTCAGTCCTTAATCCGGTATTGACTTTGATTGACTGAGCTCTTCCGGATTTATATATGAAAACCTTTTCTCCCTCAATCTCAGCAATAAGCGCTTCTGAAGGAATAGCAATTGCACTGTTTATTTCTGACAGGGTCATAGTAATGCCTGCATACCTTCCGGGCTTTAACTCTTCATTCCTGTTGGGATAGAGAGCCCGGAGGATAACCGTTCTGGTATTGATATCTACTTTTGGATCCACAGCATAAATTGATGCATTGAATACTTCATTTATACCATCTATTTTAAATCGTACAGGATATCCAATTTTAACTTCAGGAGCATATTTTTCCGGTATTGAAAATTCAATCTTTATTGGGCTTATTTTTATTAATCTGGCAATTTTTGTTGAAGGAGTAGCATAGGCTCCTTCGCTTATGTATCTCAAACCTATTATTCCATCAAACGGAGCTCTGAGCTCAGTTTCTGAAATCCTTGAATTAATAAGATTAATATCTGCCTGAAGGGTCTGAAGATCTGTCTGTATCTGATCATAACTTTCCTGACTTATTGCATCCTTGTTTAGCAGGCTCCTCTGCCTGAATTCCTTAAGTTCTGCAAGTTTTCTCTGAGCAAGCAGTTTTTCCAGCTGCGCCTGCAGCGGTTTATCATTTATTTTTGCCAGCAGGTCACCCTTCTTAACCCTGGAACCTTCCTGAAAATTAATACTTACAATCTTTCCTGAAGTTTCAAATGAAAGATCTACTTCTTCGTCAGGGCGAAGTGTGCCGGTGCTGTTTACAAGCTCACTTAGTTTTGTAGGTGCAATTATATAACCACTTACGTTCAGACGTTGTTGCCGCTGCCGCATTGGTGGTCCGGAAGTTATCTCCTTTTTCAACGCAGAGGAGAGAAGTGGTTTGAGCTTTGGATAAAAAATTGTACCTCCAACAAGTAAAATTATAATAATTGTTATAGTTACCCTTAATCCTCTGTTCATAATACTCTGTTAATGATTATAAAATTTAATCCAAAATAAATTCATGCAACGACAATAAATTCACAATATTTTTTGCGCAAAATTAGTTAATAAACGGTTACTTTTGGAAAATGAGATTCACCTGTTATGTTAAAATATCATAAAAAACAAAATGAGGTATATTTTTCCCGATAAAAAAAGAGACATATTTTTGTATGCTAAATAACATGGATATATGATTCAAAGGATTCAAACTCTGTATTTAATTTTTATTGTCATTCTGTCTTCATTCTTTTTTTCCGGAAACCTGTTGACATTCATAGACATGAATGAAAAAATTTACAATATTAAATTATCAGGAGCCTCAGGCGAAGCATTCTCTTTAATCAACATGGATAATCTTATTGCAGGATTTCGGATTGGACTGACGGTTTTGATTATTATTCTTTCATTTACAGCTATCTTTCTTTTTAAACGAAGAAAAATACAACTTGTAGTTACATATATAGTTACTTTTCTGGCTGTTGTATTAACAGGGATTGAAGTTTACATAATTTATCTGGTACTTCAGTTAAAGGAAATAAGTATTATCCCAGGATTTAAAATTCTTATACCTCCTGTAATAATCATGCTGGCAGTTCTCGCCGCCAGAGGAATAAAGCATGATGAGAGACTAGTGAAATCTTATGAAAGACTCAGATAAAAACCGTAAAATTGAAGCTTGTTGAAATCAACTTTTATATTATCTGAAGGTTTTCCTCGGATGTGATTTTCTCGCAATACATACATTTAAGTGCAACACTCTTCTTGGAAATAACCCTGAATCTGGTTTTTACCATTTCATGGTTTGTGATACATTTGGGATTCATGCATTTGGCTATGCCGGTAATAATATCCGGAACTTCCACAACCTTTTTCTCAACAACTTCATAATCGCGTATGATGTTTAATTTTGCCTCGGGGGCAACAAGTGCTATACGGTTAATGTCTTCATCTTCAAAAAATTTATCTGAAATTTTAATGATTGCCTTTTTCCCGAGTTTTTTGCTTTCAAGGTTAGTACCGAATGTTATCTGGTTTTCTATATGGTCAAGTCCAAGTATCTGAATGACCTTAAAAAGTGTTTTTGCCGGAATATGGTCAATTACAGTACCATTTTCAATTGCACTTACACTTAATTGTTTTGGTTCTTTCATATTGCTGTTATTTTACACCTAAAATAGAACATAAAATTGACTGCCTCACATAAACCCCATTAAGGGTTTGCTCAAAATAATATGCCTTCGGGTTGTCATCAACATCTATATGTATCTCATTAACCCTGGGCAGTGGATGAAGAATCTTAAGATTTGGTTTGGTATTATTCAGCATTGAGTTCCGGAGAACATACACGTTTTTTACTTTTTCGTATTCAATTGGATCCGAAAACCTCTCGCGCTGAACTCTTGTCATATAAATAATGTCAGCTTTTGAAATAATTTCAGTAAAATCAGTATGTTCATAATATTTCAGTCCGATGTTTTCAAGGTAAAGTTTATATTCTTCAGGCATTCTGAGTTCTTCAGGTGAAATAAAATTAAATGTGGTTTTCCATCTTGCCATTGCCATCATGAGAGAATGTACAGTCCTGCCGTATTTGAGATCTCCTACAAAGAAGATATTGAGGTTATCAAGAGTTCCCTGTGTTTTTCTTATCGAATATAGGTCAAGCAATGTTTGCGTAGGATGCTGGTTTGCACCATCTCCGGCATTAATTACCGGCACCCTGGATATCTCGCTGGCATATCTTGCACTGCCTTCAAGCGGATGGCGCATTACAATCAGGTCACAGTAATTGCTAACAGTTATTATTGTGTCTTTCAATGTTTCACCTTTTGATACAGAAGAAGTTGAAGAATCAGCAAAACCAACTATTTTGCCGCCAAGCCTGCTGACAGCACTTTCAAAACTAAGCCTTGTTCTTGTGGATGGCTCAAAAAATAATGTGGCAATTACTTTTCCGGAAAGAAGATGCCCGTCAGGCTTTTTTTCAAATTCTTCTGCAAGATTGAGTATCTTTATAATTTCATCATTTGACAGGTCGTCAATCGAGACTAAACTTTTGTTTTTCATTAATTTACAAATTTAATTCCGGTCTAAATCTGATATTATAAAATTAACCAACTTTTACATTTTCTTATATATTTTGTTGATAAGTATTAAAAACTTTTCTCTGTCATTCCGTTTTAATGTATTCAGTTAAAATATCTCCGCAGTCATTAAGTTTCTTTATTGCGTATTCACTTAACGAGGCTCTCAAACCTGCTGTCAGAACACATTCTTCTGTAAATTCCTGTTTATCAATAATTGCCCTGGATTCATCAAGTATTTTCATAACATTGTTCATGCGTGAATACGGAAAACGCAATAAATAATAATTGTAAACATAAGCTTCAATTATTTTTGCATTGTTGAGTGCTTCAGATGATGCTGTCCTGTATGCGTTGATAAGTCCTCCGGTTCCCAGCAAAATACCTCCGAAATACCTTGCCACAACCACAATTGTATTTGTAAGATTCCGGGCATTTATCTGTCCGAGTATAGGTTTACCAGCAGTTCCTGAGGGCTCACCATCATCGTTCTGCCTCCAGATGCTCCTGTCATAATTTATCACATATGCATAACAATGATGCCGGGCATCATGATATTTTTTTCTGTAATCTTCAATTATTGCCTTTGTTTCTTCAACTGATGAAACAGGATGAGCAAATGCCAGAAATTTACTTCCACGGTCTTTATAAATACCTGTTGAAATACCTTTCAGAGTGAAATATTTATCTTCTGCAACTGCCATTAAATTACAGGATTAAAGTTTTTTATCTATCAGGTTGCATAAAGTATGAGCCAGATTGATATCATCACCTTTAAGAAATGCAAGTCTTTCCATCAATCTTCCGAACCTGTTATCTTCTTTCTTAAGGCCAAGTTTTAACAAAATATTCATAGTTTTTTCCCTCAAAACTGTGTATGATTCAGACTCTTCTCCGGACCTGACTGTAATTTCCGCTGAACCGGAATTGATTTCTGAAAGCTCATAAGCATAAATCATTACAGCCTGTGACAGGTTCAGCGAAGGGTATTTTACTGGCATGGGTATGGCCGATACTATATCACAAAGTCTTATTTCTTCATTGGTAAGGCCTGATTCTTCCCGCCCGAAGATTATGGCAATATTTTTCAGATGTTCCGATTTTGATAAAATAAATTCAGGTAATTCTTTTGCCGGTACGATATCTTTTATGATTTTCCGGCGCCTCATACTTGTTGCCACAGAAAAGTCCATGCCGGTTAATGCTTCGGCAAGATTTCCATACACTTTTGCATTTTCAAGAATATCATCTGAACCATGGGCAATCCACCTTGATTTTCCCTCTCTCCAATCAGCCGGATTAACAAGTACCATGGAATCAAAACCCATGGTTTTAATTGCCCTTGCACTTGCTCCAATATTTTCAGGAACCTTTGGCTCAACAAGAACAAAGAATATTTTCATGAATTAATATTTATCAAATAACGAAATTTTACCAGTTCATACATTATTTATTTATGCAAGGCAAAATTACTTCTAACAGATTAAATAATTTGATATTTTTGCACATTATTTGTTTAATATGGGTGTAAATCTTGATGAGAAGGATCTTGACAAACTGATAGTTGTCGGCGACAGGATACTTATTAAGCCAAAGATTCCGCAGTCGAAAACTCAGACCGGGCTTTATCTTCCGCCAGGTGTGAGTGAAAATGAAAAGGTTCAGGTAGGTTATGTGTTAAAAGTCGGACCGGGTTACCCGATCCCAACAATTATAGACAATGATGAGCCATGGAAGAGCAAATCGGATGAACCAAAATATGTACCCCTTCAGCCTAAAGTAGGCGACCAGGCTGTATATATGCAGAGCCAGGCTATCGAAATTGAATTTAACAAGGAAAAATATATTGTAGTTCCCCAATCTGCAATCCTCCTGCTTGTCAGGGATGAAGGACTTTTTGAATAAAAAATAAGGTAACACTCAATCTATTTTACTGATAAAAACTGATCCGGGATTTTAATCCTCATAAAGAGAAATATGCCTGAACTCTTTCTTAAAATTTTCAATATCTGACTTCCATCGTTCTTTCTCTTTTTCTGTGGATTCACCTTTTAAAAGTGTTTCTCTCATTAATGGGTCTCCTGCAAGGATATCAAACGGAACAAGCTTTTCTTCATATTCGTAAGGAGGGTCATTAAATTTAACAGGATCTTTACCGCAAGTTTTTATTATTGAATCAATTATCTCCAGAGTTGTGGCAACAGGCCTGAAATTATTCAGATCAGTTACATGTATCTGTAATCCGTTACAGAAAATTCCTGCAAATTTGTTAAATGTTGGTATGAAGCAGTGAATTCTGAATGTGCATCCGGGTATCTTTTTTCCCCTCAGATGGTTTAAAAGCCTGTATGGTTCAATAAATGGCGCACCGAACAATTCGAAAGGAATTGTGGTACCTCTTCCTTCAGAAATATTCATTGCTTCAAACAGCACCATTCCGGGATAAACAATGGCACTATTCAGTGTCGGCATATTTGGTGACGGCAACACCCATGGCAATCCGGTTTGATTATACATCATCGACCGTCGCCAGTTTTCCATTCTCACCACTGTGAGATCGCACCCGGGGATGTGTTTCTCCTTAACCCATAGTGCTATTTCTCCTATTGTCATTCTGTGACATAAAGGGATTGATGCACCGCCGACAAAAGTAAAATGATCTTCCCTTAATACAGGGCCGTCAAAATCAATTGCAGCAATAGGATTTGGACGATCAAGTACAACCACCGGAATGCCGTGCTCTGCACATGCTTCCATGCAATTTTTCATTGTCCATGCATAAGTATACAGTCTTGCACCAACATCCTGAAGATCAATAATGAGAAAATCAATCAGTTCAAGCATTTTTCTGCCGGGCTTGCGCACCTTGCCGTAAAGACTGAAAACTGGTACTTTATATAGAGGGTGAACATAACCTTCCCATTCAATCATGTTGTCCTGAGTCTGCCCGAACAATCCGTGCTGTGGTCCGAATATTGCTGTCATCTGGCACAGCCTGCTTTCAAAAAGAAGTTCAGTAACATGAACAAAGGCAGAATTTATGCTTGGCGCATGACATAAAATGCCAGCCCTTTTGCCTTTGAATTTCGCAGGAAATTTTTGAAGAAAAATCTCAAGACCTGTTTTTACCATATAATATAATCAAAAATAATTCGCAATTTACTTCTTTTTGACATCTATTTTTCCATAATGGCTCAATATTATTGTTTTAAATATTTTATGATTGTTTAATATATTATCTCAGGACGCTTCTGATTTATTTTTTAAATTTTAAAATGATAAAAAATCACTATTGTCCGGATAATAATTTGAATTGAAAAAGGATTGTATTCATTATGATAGAAAGAAATAAAATTAAGTTTATCCCATTAAGCTACATTACAGGAATAATGGGATTCCTCATTCGTCCCGGTTTACACCGGGACTTATTCGGAATGACGGTATAAAAGGATAGAACAGGGGGAAGGTTGGCGGTGCGGTTTACGCACCGCCCACCTTCCCTGATCCCTTCAAAATGACCCGTCATTCCGACCGAAGGGAGGAATCTCCTTAATTTTATCAGGATACTATTGTTTTTTAATATTACAAAATTAGTCGGACACTAATGTTATTTTTACAATCTTTGCAGGAATGAACAGAAATTCGTTTTATAGAATTATACTTGTAATTGCATCAGCAATTATTATTCTTTCATGTTCCGGGAGAACCGGAGAAAAAATTGTTATACTCGGAACTACCGATATTCATGGAATTATTTTTCCATATGATTATGTTGAGAAAAAAAAACTGAATGCTTCACTTGCCGGCATATCTTCTTATGTGAAGGAAGTAAGAAAAAAAGAACAGGTGATTTTGCTTGATAATGGCGATAATCTTCAGGGGCAGCCCTGTGTATATTATTATAATTATATTGATACTTTATCATCTCATCTTAACAGCTTGGTGATGAATTATCTTAAATACGATGCCGGCACGGTTGGCAATCATGATATTGAGGCAGGACATGCTGTTTATGACCGTTTGAGGAAAGAATACAGATTTCCTCTTCTGGCAGCCAATGCGGTAAAAACCTCTGATGGGAAACCATATTTTGAGCCTTTCACAATAATTGAAAAGAACGGACTTAAAGTGGCAATATTTGGGCTTATTACTCCGTCGGTCCCCGAATGGCTTCCTCCGGTTCTTTATTCCGGAATTGAATTTAATGATATGGTTAAGACCGCCGAAAAATGGATGCCGGTAATACTTGAACAAAAACCCGATATAGTAATAGGTCTGTTTCATTCAGGTTACAACAGGCAGGAAGAACAAAAATCAGGAAATTTATCCACTGATGAAAACAGCACAGCATCGGTTGCATTTAATGTACGAGGATTTGATATAATCTTTGCAGGCCACGACCATAATGTTGCCTGCGAAAAAATAATTAATAAATGGGGAGATTCTGTACTTATCCTTAATGCGGGAAGCAGGGCCGAAAAGATTGCGAGGGCTGATATAGAAATATCAAACAGAGGAAAAAAGAAAACGGGGAAAATAAGCATTTCAGGGTCATTGATTGATGCATGCAATTTCGAACCGGATAAAGATTTTGTAAATCAATTCAGTTCTTTTGATTCAGTAATAAAATCATTCACAGAGGAAGTCATTGGCGAATCAACTTCAACAATCTCTTCTCGTGATGCATTCTTCGGACCATCGGCATTTGTAGATATGATACACTCTTTCCAGCTTGAAATCACAGGAGCCGATATATCTTTTGCTGCCCCTTTATCATTCGATGTCAGCATTGAAAAAGGGCCCGTTACCGTTGGTGACATGTTTAAACTTTACAGGTATGAGAACATGCTTTACACAATGGAGCTTAAAGGCTATGAGATCGTAAAATATCTTGAGTATTCTTATTCAGGCTGGTTGAACACTATGAAAGGGCCGGAGGATCATCTGTTAAGTTTCAGGAGTGACGAAAACGGGAAACTATTAATCACAGGCGGAAGAGCCTGGCTTAAAAATCAGGCTTACAATTTTGACTCAGCAGCAGGGATAGAGTATATTGTTGATGCGAGTAAACCTGCCGGTGAGCGTATCAAAATCATTTCCTTTGCCGACGGAAGACCTTTCAGCAATGATGGGAAATATCTGGTGGCTTTAAATTCATACAGGGGCAGCGGGGGAGGAGGCCATCTGACCAGAGGTGTTTCTCTCAGCAAGGAAGAACTCGCAGGAAGATTGAAATACTCAACCGTCCGTGACCTGCGTTATTACATTATGGAATCAATACGAAAAAAGCGGGTTATCAATCCTGAACCTTTTACAAGATGGAAAATAGTACCGGAAGATTGGGTTAAAAGGGCCAGAGAAAAGGATTACAGACTCTTATTCAGAGATAATAAACGATAATTATTTAGTTATTAATAAATTAAATTATACAATTATGAAACCAACATGATCTTTCTATCACAAACAAACATGAAAATAATTTTAAAAACATGTAGATTCTCCCGTTTTGCAGGGTGACCATTAATAATTAAATTATTTACTGATGAAAATATCATGTTATTCAACATTTAGTGACAAAAATATGCCTGATTTTTCTTACTTTCTTCCTGTACTCACCCCCTTTAATCCCCCTCTCTACGTCGTAGAGAGGGGGAAACCGGAGCGAAGCGGAGGAGGGGGTGAGTACATGAAATTTTACTTTTTCTTATCCGTATTTATACTGCTAATTTTTAGAAACTTATAAAATTATTTACACATGAAGAATAAAATTATTTTCGTTTTAACCTTCTTTTACCTGTTTTTTGCTGTAAATACGGTTGCATATTCATCTGCGAATGAAAACAGCAAGAAAAGGCCTGTTAATATAATTCTTTTTATAGGTGATGGTATGGGAGTGGCCCAGCTTTCAGCCGGAATAGCAGTGAGCGACAAAACCTTTGTTGTTGAGCATTTTAAATATGCCGGCTACTGTAAAACTTCTTCTTTTGACCGTTATGTTACAGATTCGGCTGCTGCTGCCACTGCAATAGCATGCGGTGTAAAAACAAGAAATGGAATGTTAGGAATGGGACCTGATACCACTCTTGTTGCTTCTATTATGGAAATCGCACATAAAAACGGACTTGCAACAGGTCTGGTGTGTACCAGTGCAATTACTCATGCAACACCTGCCGGATTTGTTGCACATAACTCCGGGCGCGGAAACTACGAGGATATAGCTCTCGATTTCATGAAGGGTACAATTGATGTCTTTATAGGCGGGGGATCAAACCATTTTAAAAAACGGAAAGATGGAAAAGACCTGACAGCCCAGTTGAGAGGTCAGGGATATGATGTGGTTTTTACCCTTGAAGATCTGATGAAGTCAAATGCGAATAAAATTGCCGGACTTCTTGACACTGTCCACATGGCAAGATCAGTTGACGGACGCTTTGGTATGCTGGAGGCAATGACTTCCAAAGCTATTGAGACTCTGAGCAGAAACAAAAAGGGTTTTATCCTTATGGTTGAAGGTTCACAGATTGACTTTGCCGGTCATGGAAAAGATCTTGCATGGAATGTTTCTGAGGTTCTTGACATGGAAAGAGCTGTTACAAAGGCATATGAATTTGCAGAAAAAAGCCGTAACACTCTTGTGGTTGTAACTGCCGATCATGAAACCGGCGGATTGGCTTTGACCGGTGGTGATCTTAAGAAGAAGACAATTGAGGCTGTTTACGCTACAAACAATCATACCGCCGTTCTTGTTCCCGTTTTTTCTCACGGACCTGGTGCAGAGCGTTTTACAGGAATAATTGATAATACAGACTTTTTTCCGATATTTAAAGAGCTTTTGAAGCTTAAGTAAGAAAATATTTACCTGATGCAGGAAAATAAAAATTATGATCCGGATGGAAAATACCTTCCTCTGGTTGAAGAATTCTATTCCATACAGGGAGAGGGATTTCATACAGGAAAACCTGCCTATTTTATCCGTCTTGGAGGATGTGATATAGGATGCAAATGGTGCGACTCCCCGTTTACATGGAACCCCGATATACATCCGCTGGTTCATGTAAATGATATTATCAAAAACGTACTTGATTCTGGCACGGATTCTGTTGTTGTTACCGGCGGAGAACCTTTGATGTGGAATCTGAATTATCTTTGCAATGAATTGAAAAAGAATGGTATAACAATATTTCTCGAAACATCTGGTGCATACAGGTTAAGTGGTGCTTGGGACTGGATTTGCCTGAGTCCCAAGCCTGCACGAAAACCATTGTGGGAAGTCTGCCAGAAAGCAGATGAACTGAAAATAGTAGTTGGTGAAATCAGTGATCTTAAATGGGCCGAAGAATGCAGAAAAATTGTTAATAAAAACTGTTTGCTTTATCTTCAGCCTGAATGGAGAACATTTAAGAGTATAATGCCGGCTATAGTAGATTATGTAAAAAAAAACCATATCTGGAGAATTTCACTTCAGACACATAAATTTATGAATATACCCTGACTGTGATGACAAAGGCAATAATACCGGTTATTTTTTTTCTTTTGATTTCAGTGTCTCTTAATGCCCAGAAATTTCACACAAATTCATCAAGGGCATTGAATGCATATTCTACTGGCGAAAAACAATATGATTATCTTTATTTTGACAGTGCTGAAAAATATCTCAAGGAAGCAATAAATATTGATAAAAATTTTTATGAAGCATATGTTCTTTTAGGGGAGATGCTTTTTAAACTCAGGAGATTCAGTGAATCAGCCAGTTATTATCGGGGGGCTGTAAAAATTGATTCTCTTTATTACAAACCGCTTTTCTTTGAGCTTGCTACTGCAGAATTGATGTCCGGTCAGTATGATAGGGCACTTGTTCATTTCAGGGCTTATATTGAATTAAATCAGAATAATGAAAAAAACAGGGATGCTGCATTGAAAGGGATAAAAGATTGCGAATTTGCTATTAAGGCGATTGAAAACCCTGTACCATTTAATCCGTTTAATATTGGAGATTCAGTTAACAGTGAAAATGATGAATACTGGCCATCAATAACTGTTGACGGGCAAATGCTGCTATTTACACGGCAGGAAAGGATAGGAGGGAAGACAAACATCCGTAGTCAGGAGGATTTTTACATAAGTAAAATGACTGACAATGGCTGGGGCAGATCATTCAATGCGGGTGCACCTTTGAATACACCACGGAATGAAGGGGCACAGAGTGTTACATCTGACGGAACAGGAATGTATTTTACTGCTTGCGACAGGCCGGAAGGACTTGGAAGGTGTGATATTTATTTCTCATCTTATGACGGACAAAAGTGGAGCCAGGGAATCAATCTCGGAGCTCCTGTGAATTCAAGATACTGGGAAGCCCAACCATCAATAAGCTCAAACGGCAGAATGCTTTTTTTTGCCAGCAACAGACCCGGGGGTTTAGGCGGAATGGATCTCTGGTATTCTGTGAAAGATAATGATGAGAAATGGAGTAATCCGAAAAACCTTGGAGGTGCAATTAATACCCCCGGAGATGAAATGTCACCTTTTATTCATTTTGACGGCCGTACACTCTACTTTTCCTCAAACGGACATCAGGGAATGGGAGGACATGATATTTTTTATTCCAGAATGAATGACGACACAACATGGAGTGAACCTGTTAACCTTGGTTACCCCATAAATACTTACAATGATGAAATGGGTCTGATAATTGATGCATCAGGAAGCAAAGCCTATTTTTCATCAGTAAGAGATGAAAAATACGGCAAGGATATTTTCTATTTTGAACTTTATCCTGAAGCAAGGCCTGAACCGGTTTCATACTTCAAAGGCAAAGTGATGGATAAAGAAACAGGTCGTCTTTTATCGGCAGAATATGAACTGGTTAATCTGAAAACAGGTACTGTTGTTGCTAACGGAAAGTCAGGTTTTGATGGCAATTTCCTTATATGTATTCCCTCAGGAGCAAATTACGGACTTAATGTTAATAAAAAAGGATACCTTTTCTATTCAGATAATTTTATGCTTGAAGGGATTCATTCAATTACCGAACCTTTCATAAAAAATGTTCTTCTTACACCAATTAAGACCGGTGAAACCGTTATTCTGGCCAATGTATTTTACGAGTTTGATTCATGGGAACTTAAGCCAGAATCTGTTATTGAACTAAAAAAACTTTACAAATTACTGGCTGACAATCCTGCAGTATGTATTGAAATTGGAGGATATACCGATTCAATAGGAACTGCTGCATATAATCAGGTTCTCTCTGAACGCCGTGCAAAATCGGTGGTTGATTTTCTCTTAAGTATGGGCATTACTGTTGACAGACTCTCCTTCAAAGGTTATGGTGCAACTTCTCCGGTGGCTGATAATATAACTGCTGAAGGCAGACGACTTAACAGAAGGACAGAGGTCAGGGTTACACGCGATGACAGAAAATAAAAAAATGAGGCCCCGGAAGCCTCATTTTCTTAATTAGGAATATTGCAGATCATTGCTGTGGTATCAAATAGCAATTTTTGTTCTGGTATACTGATTTAACTGTACATTTGTGCTGTACACACGTTTAGCAGGAATTCTGAAATAAAAAGCAGTCCCGGAAATTCCGTTGTTTTCAACCCATATAGTACCACCCATAAGATTTACCAGTTTCTTTGCAACATGCAGATTTATAGCAGATGAAGTGTCATTGTATTTCTGAAGTGATTCCTGCAGGTCTTCCGTTTGAAGCAAATCTGCACTCTTCTGATATCCGTTCCCGGAGTCAAGAACATAATAAGTTATATCACTTTCATCCATGCGGTATCCTATTTTTATGTAACCCGTCTTAGTATTGCTTAAAGCATTCTGAAAAAGATTTCGCAGTACTCTGATTACCCTGTAACTGTCAATGAGTATATCTTCATGATTATTATGGGCCTGGTTCTCAAGTATCAGAACCAGGTCCTTGTAATCATTACGTTTCAGAATAGTACGTATTTCTGACATCAGTTCGTCAATGAGAGAGACAGGATTGCATTCTCTTGGTTCAGCCTTTGAATTACCCGTATCAATGATGGCTGAATCAAAGAAGTTGTCAAAAAGAAACATTAACTGTTCGCAGGAACTTAATATATGATTGCTGAATTCTTTTTTTTCTTCATCACTTATATTACTGTTATTCATCAGAAAAGAAAATGCCACAATGGAATTCATATGAGTTCTCATCTCATGTGACATTCCCGACAAAAATGAGGGGCAATTAATCATTCTTAACAAATCATTCCGGCAATGATCATTACAATCATTCACTTCCTCATTCTTTGAATGACAATATGCGTTCTTATTTGGATTATCAAACATCACCCGTTTCTTTTTATCCTTACTGAAAAAGTATTTATTTGATTCTCTTCAGAATTTTTCCGGCTTTTTTACTGTAAATGCTATTGGAATCCCTGATTAAAAGCAGTTCTTTTTTCGCTGATTCAATGTCATTTGTTTTAATGTAGGTTAATGCAAGATACCATCTGGCGTTGTCAATATAAAGGTTATTGCCGTTATCAATAATTGTGGAAAAGGACTTTACAGCTTCTGTAAAATCACAGGTTTTCATTGAAGCAACCCCGTAAACAAGACATGCCTCCATATGATCAGGTTTTGTTTTGAGATACTCTCGCAATACACCTGCGGCTTCTCTATATTTGCCATTATTATAAAATGTAAGTCCTTTATTATACACTTCAGTGGCTGCATTGAATGAAGTTCCTGAATTACGGGCAGTTACTCCTGCACTGTATACAGTGAAATTTTTCTCGTAAACTGCTCCGGGTGACAGGTTTCTATTCATATAAAGCAGCATGCTGCCAAGCAGAACAAAGCAGGCCAGTATAGCTGCCTGTCGAAGAATCGTCCTCCTTGCAATTTCCTTTTCTTTTCTTGTTTTTTCAATTCCGGAAAGTTTTGCTCTGAGGTCCATTACATCATGCCTGAAAAGCATTTCATCGGTTTTCCTTCTAAGGGCAATTTCCTTTTTAAGAGTATCATTGTATTCCATCTCTTTCTCGAACCACGCTTTTTCAACCTGATCCATTTCACCGGAAATATACCTTTCAATAAAATAAGAATAATCTATTGCCTTCATATCTTTATAAATTTAATGTATGTTCCGTAATATTACAAGCTCTGAACAATGCCAGAAGCATTAAAGAAAGAATGCACTGAACATTGCGATATTTTTTATGTTTCTGCTATCCGGTTGTTTAGTATATTTAAATTGCTCCTTCCAATTTTGAGGATTTACTTAAAAATATATTCCTCTTTGTAATGCTACAAAACAAACCTAAAAACTACAGGAGCACAATATTTCCTTAACTTCCCGGAATAACAGAAATACTCTGTCTGTTCTGTTTTATCTGCAGCAAAAAATCTACAGTAATTTCAAAAAACCTTTATTGCTGAACAATCATTATAACACTCAGGTACTGCTATCATATCTTTATTGGAGGTGGAGGAGGAACAGGTACAGGATCTTCACCACCTTTACCATCTCCGCCACGAATAGCAGTCATTTCTTCTGCAGTTAGCATAAATACTGCGAACATGTCAAAATTTTTTGTTTCCATAACTCTTCTCATTTTAATGTTCATTGATACTTTACGGGTAATTCACTTTTCATATATACATGTCACAGTAAGGCAATTTGTGACACAAAAAAATCAAATTTTTTAATCAATCAGTTATACTTTTTTTTGTGAACTGGCTGTGAATCTTTTTATATATATATTTATGCCTGATTTAATAAATGGTATTAAAACCTAATGCAAACTCTGTAAAAAAATTTTATGTAGTGAATTACGTATCCAGAAATTTGTGGTTGATAGTTGTTGCTGTTACCGGTTTTATTTTGTCAGAACCGGCAAATAAAGCCTGCATTCCTGCCGGACATCCATGTTCTGATAATACCTGCTGTTACATCTACACACCGAAAGATAGCATTGCAGACTCTATTGTAAAAATATGCGAGAACCTTGAATCGGCGCTTGGAAATTATAACACTCTGCTGGTAAGGGAATTATCTGACAGTCTGTTTCATTATATCAATATATATCAGATAAATAATAAAGTTTTACTTGCAAGATCATACTATCTGATTGGCGCTTCAAAGGTGATTTTGCAGAAAGAATCTGACTCATTCAGCTTTTTTAAAAATGCACTGCATTTGCTTGAAAATAGTACCGACGATAATTTAAAGTCACGGATTCTTTATTTAATGGGATATTCTTTCAATAAGATCGGAGACCATTTACAGTCGGTAACCTGTTTTGACGAATCTCTTAAACTGAAAAAGAAAATATTTGGCGAAGATTCCCCTGAATTGCTTCCGGTTTATATTTCACTTTCCATAGCCAAAATCAATACGAGGGATTATAAAAATGCAATTAGCATAATTAATGACGGGTTATCAGTTGCAACCGGTAAAGGTTCAAAGACAAGCCCGTCAGACCTTGCCCTTCTTTACCAGAATAAAGGTATTGCGCTTTCAATGATTTCTGAACATAAACAGGCAATCAACAATCTTCTGAAAGCATTAAGTATATACGACATAAATAATTTACCTGCCGACATAAACAGGTTAAATCTTATCAACAACATTGCAACTTCTTATTTTTACCTTGGCAATAATGAAAAAACAATCCACTATTTTGAGATAGGATATAAACAGGCATCGGGGATGAATTCATTAACATCTTTTTATTTTGTCCTCAATTATGCAAGGGTACTTGGTAAGCTCAATAAAAAAGAAAGAGGCAGGGAAATTCTGAATGAAATAATTGGAAAATTACGGCAATATTATTCAGATAATTCAAGGGAATATACGGAAATGTTATCCAATTATGCCGGCTACCTTAGAAATAATGGCATTGGCAGGATTGAGCCGTTAAAAATATATGAATACTGCTACAATTATCTAAAGTTTCATCCATGGGATCATAATCTTTATAATCAGATTGCTGTAGGTTATGCCTTATCCCTGATGGACAATGGCAAACCGGATGCAGCTCTTGATTCAATCAAAGCTGTTCTGTTCCGTAATGCAGAGCAGCCTTTACCAGAAAATCCTTTATCAAATCCTGATATAAACTTTTTAAGAAAGGACAAAACTACATGGGAGATTCTGAGAGCCAGGTATCTTATACTTCAGAACCTTTATAAATTGAACGGTAGTTTTGATATACTTCTGAATAGTGCTGCGACTGCTGAAATGATGGTGAAAATACTTGAAAGCATAAGGCTTAATCTTGGAGAGGAGGAGAGCAGACTTCTGCTTGGTGAAAGATACAGGGATTCGTATATGTTTGCTATTGAAAGCTTTAACAAATGTTATGATATCACTAATGAATTATCATACCTTGAAAAAGTTTTTGAATATTCCGAAAAAAGCAAAGCTGCAAGTCTGCTGAGTTATACAAGGGAAGCAAAGGGACTTAAATATCATATTCCTCCGCAACTGGCTGAAATGGAACAGGAATTAAATTTAAAGGTGGGATTTTATGAATCAAAACTTTCCGGTGAGCAAAACAGCGACTGTCCTGATAAAAGATTAATAGAAGAATGGACTGAAAATTTAATTTTCGCACAGGGTAAAAGAGATTCACTTATAGAGACTTTCGAAAAAAATTATCCCGGTTATTATAAACTCAAATATGACACTAAAGTTGTTTCTTCGAAAGATGTGCCGTCAATCATAGGAAAAAAAGTGAATTACGTAAGTTATATTGTTAATGATACGTCACTTCACATTTTACTTGTCAACAGTAAATATACTGTCATTAAAACGGTTGCTATTGACAGCAGTTTTCTTGAGCGGATTAATTCTTTCCGGCAATTGCTTTCAGATCCTGTAAAAGAAAGGAATACAAGAGATGCATTTTTGAAATTTCAGTCGGATGGATATAAATTTTATTCCCTGCTTCTTGAACCTGTAACAGATTACTTTATCTCAAACAGGCTGATTATTTCGCCTGATGATGAACTTTCGTTTTTTCCGTTTGAAGTGTTGCTTTATGCAGAAACAAGAGACAGCAGTCTGTTTTATAATAATCTGAACTACCTGATGAAAAAATATGACATTTCCTATGCCTATTCTGCAACACTTTTATCAGAAACCAGAAGGGTAAGACCGTCATTTTTCAATAATGCACTGGTTATTGCCCCTTCATATGGAAGTCCTGTTAGTATTGAAGCTTCGTCGAAAGAGCGGAATATTTTTCTCGAACTTCCTGATCTCCATTATGCACGTGAAGAGGCTGTATATGTTTCAAAAATAATTCCGGGTAAAATTTTTACTGATAATCAGGCAACTGAAGAAGCTTATAAAAATGAAGCAGGAAATTATGATATTGTGCATCTGGCAATGCATACGGTTGTGGATGGTGTTTCACCGGTAAATTCAGGAATGGTTTTCTATCAGAAAGAGACTGCTTCGGAGGATGTTTTTCTTCGTTTATACGAAATTTACAGAGTGCCTCTCAATTCAAAAATGGTTGTTTTAAGTTCATGTTATACAGGATCAGGCACTCTTTATGCCGGGGAAGGGGTGCTAAGCCTGGCCAGAGGCTTTATTTTATCTGGAAGCAGTTCAGTTGTTATGTCATTGTGGGAGGTGAATGATAAGGCAGCCGCTGAAATCATAAAATCGTTCTATAAAAACATAAAAGCAGGATTAAGAAAAAGTCAGGCCTTAAAAAAAGCAAGAATAAAATTTCTTGAAAAATCCGACATGTTACAGTCTCATCCTTATTACTGGTCAACCCTTGTAATTTATGGTGATGATTCACAATTATATATCAGATGGCAAATTAAGGTTATTGTACTGTTCATTTTGGCAATGGTACTTATTGCCTTGATATATTATTTTAGGAAGCGTTGATATTCAATATATTCAGGGTCTGATTTAATAAATTCTAGCAATGCTTCCTTGCAGAGGTATTTTTTCCTCCGGGCGTAGGTTTCGTTTTTAAAATTCATTCTTTTTGCTATTTCGTCAAAAGTTGCTCCATCATAGAACATACGCAGAACTTCCTGACATTCAGGTTTAAGCATATTAAAAGCACGCATCATTATTTTACTGAACAATGGGTCGGACAGGTCTTCATCATTTTCTTCTGCCACATCTATGTTCTCCAGCCCTTCGGTTCTTGATTTCAGCCGGAGATGATTATTCCATACATTGCGGGCAATGCCGAAAAAATAACCTCTTAGGTCACTCGTGAGTTCAAAATTATTCTCACATATTCTCTGATATAAAATAATTATCGCATCCTGAAAAACATCGGAAACATCATCCTCGTTTCCCCTGTTTTTAAGTACATGTTGTTTAATAGGTTTGAAGTAATTGTCATACAGATAATTAAGAGCCTCTTCGTCCTGCCGGCGAATACCTTCAATTAAATCTTTATCTGATAATTTCCCCAACAATCCCCGAAAAGTTGCCTTTATGAACGGACAAATATACTATTTCCTCAAGTATTTATTACTGAAAAAGATATTTAACCTGTTCGTTTTTATGTTACCGGAAGTTAACTTGACCAAAAATAAATATCTTTACCCTGACATATAAATTATCAGGATATTAAAAATGTCATTCCCTTTTGTTAGGCAACCCGATGCTATGGACTGTGGCCCTGCCTGCCTCAAAATGATCGCAGGTTTTTACGGTAAGAATTTCTCACTTGAAACTCTTCGGAAGAAATGCTACATCACGAGAGAAGGGGTCTCATTTCTTGGTTTGTCGGAAGCAGCCGATTCACTTGGCTTCAGAACAATTGGAGTCAAGATACCTTTCAGCACATTTATTAAAAATGTCCCTCTTCCGTGTATCGTTCACTGGAGGCAAAAACACTTCATTGTAGTTTATAGAATATCTGATAAGCACATATGGGTGGCCGATCCTGCACTTGGCCTGCTTAAATATACTCATCAGGATTTTATTAATAACTGGTCAGGAACAGTAATTGGTGGTGAACCTATCGGTCTGGTTCTTATAATGGAACCCACTCCTGCTTTTTATTCCGTGGAGGAAGAGAAGGAACAGAAAAGAGGTTTTTTCTTTTTATGGAAATATTTCAGGCTGTACAAAAAATATTTTTACCAGCTTTTCTTAGGTCTTTTTCTCGGTAGTCTTATTCAGCTTATTATACCATTTATAACACAATCGGTTATAGATATAGGCATAAATAATAATGATATTGGATTTATATATCTTGTTCTTTTTGCTCAACTTGCTCTCATAGCGGGCAGATTTTCAGTTGAATACATACGCAACTGGCTTCTGCTTCATATCGGTGCAAGAATTAACGTTGCAATTGTTTCGGGCTTTCTCCATAAACTTATGGCCTTGCCCGTTTCATATTTTGATACGAAGCTTACAGGGGATATAATTCAGAGGATTGACGACAATAACCGGATCGAAGAATTTCTTACTTCAGCGTCGTTAAGCATATTATTTTCTTTCTTTAATCTGATTGTTTTTGGTATAGTTCTTGCAATTTTTAACGTAAAAATTCTTCTTCTTTTTATTACAGGTTCAGTTCTTTACATTACATGGGTATCGTTGTTTATGAAATCGCGGGCTATTCTTGACCATCAGCGGTTCAGGCAGATGTCAGCCACAAACAGCAAGCTTATACAGATTGTTAACGGCATGCAGGAAATAAAACTTACGCAGAGTGAATTAAAGCGTAGGTGGGAATGGGAAAACCTTCAGGCCTCTCTTTTTCATCTTAGGGTAAAAGGGCTTAAACTTCTCCAGCATCAATCGGCCGGCGCAACTCTTATCAACGAAATAACAAATATCCTTATTACCATTATCTCAGCCACAACCGTTTTAAAGGGCGATATGACACTTGGTATGATGCTGGCCGTACAGTTTATTATAGGCCAGTTAAATGTCCCGGTAAGTCAGATAATTTATTTCTTCAGGGTATCACAGGATGCCAAGCTTAGCCTTGACAGACTTTCGGAAGTTCACTCCATGGACGACGAGGAAGCAGAACCTGAAGCAAAAGTTAAAAAGATGCCCGAAAGGAAAGATATTTATATAAATAATCTTTCATTTCAATATGAAGGGCCAAGGTCTCCATATGCTTTAAAGGATATTGACCTTGTAATAAAGGAGAACAATATAACCGCTATAGTTGGAACAAGCGGCAGCGGAAAAACAACTTTACTGAAAATGATTCTTGGTTTTTACAAACCAGTAACGGGAGAAATACTTGTCGGCGATACACGTCTTGAAAATATAAGCCTTAAAACCTGGCGCAAAAAAGTAGGTGCAGTTATGCAGGACGGATACATTTTTGCCGATACTATTGCAAACAATATAGCACCCGGGGTGGAAGATATTGACGAGGAAAAGTTATTTAGAGCTTCAGAGATTGCCAATGTCAGGGGATTTATAGAATCACTTCCCCTGAGGTACAACACAAAAGTGGGAATGAACGGACATGGATTAAGTGAGGGGCAGAAACAAAGACTCCTTATTGCACGTGTAGTTTATAAGGATCCTGAAATACTCATTTTTGATGAGGCAACCAATTCACTCGATGCAAACACTGAAAAAGTCATTGTTGAAAATCTGAAAAGTTTTTACAGGGGGAAAACGGTTATAATTGTAGCTCACAGATTGAGTACTGTGCGCGATGCTGATAAAATAGTGGTTCTCGATAACGGTCATATTGTAGAATCAGGAACACATATTGAACTTATTGAAAAAAAAGGAGCTTATTATAACCTTATTAAAAATCAACTTGAACTTGGTAACTGACAGGCTGACAAACGGCTGAAAAGTATGAAGAAACATGAAATAGAGTACTCCGAACCCGTCAGAGAGATTATGGGAAATCCTCCGGGAAATATACTAAGATGGGGAACTACAGCTATTTTCATATTATTTGTGTTGTTTGTTTTTTTTGCATGGTTTATTAGATATCCTGATATTGTTCCTGCTCAGATAGAGATTACCACGGAAAATCCTCCGGCCTCAATAATGTCAAAAACAACAGGACGAATTATGCACCTGCTGGTAAACGACAAACAACAGGTAAAAACCGGAGAGGTGCTCGCTGTAATGGAAAACCCTGCTTCGTATGAGGAGGTGAAAAGACTCAGAAATTTTGTTGACACATTCCGGCTAAATAAAAATGCCAGAACCTGCAATATACCTGAACTTTTAAACCTTGGAGAATTGCAGACTCCCTTTGAAACATTTACAAAAAGTATTGCAGACATCGAAAATTTTCTGAAAAACGATCTCTACTCTGCAAAGATCAATTCTGTTAATGAAGAACTTAAGGAATTAAAAAAATATTCTGCCCGGCTTCTCGAAAATGAAAAGTACTACAGGGAGAATTACCTGATTGAACTTAATAAATTCAGGCGTGATTCTGCACTTAATGCAGGAAAATCAATAGCACCTGCAGAATATGAGAACTCAAGGCAGTCTCTGATACGGCAACAAATTGAACTGCAAAAAGTAAAACTGGAAATTTCAGCCAGAAATATTGAGCAGATAAACAAAATACAGCTTATTGAAGAATATACAATAAAACGCTCTGAAGAGATTGAATCACTTTTTACCAAAACAAAGGAATCATTGAAAAACCTCAGGGCATGCCTGAGCATATGGGAAAATACCTATTTACTTATTTCACCGGTTAACGGAATTGTGACTTTTTCAAAATACTGGTCAGAAAACCAGCTTGTTATGAAAGACGAAACTGTAATGTCGGTGGTTCCTGAAAAACAGGGAAACTATATTGGCAAAATATACCTTAAAATGCATAAATCAGGAAAAGTCAGAGAACAACAAACTGTAAATATTAAGCTTAATGGTTACCCGTACATGGAATACGGAATGCTTCAGGGAGTAATCCGTTCAAAAGCACTTGTACCTGCCGGTGATTCATATCTTATTGAGGTGGAACTGAAAAACGGACTGACAACATTATATAACCGTACCCTCGGATTCACTCAGAATATGACAGGTTTTGCCGAAATTATTACCGACGACCGAAGTCTGCTTGAGAAAATGATATATCCTTTCCGTTACCTTATTTCACGCAATAAAAGGTGAAGTCCAGACTATTTCCTGCTGTAAGGTTCATAATCATCAGCATCAGACGATGATAAACCTCCTTTAGAATCAGATTTCAGGCCAGCTGGCTTTTCTTTTCTGGAATATTTTTTATATAACCGTATTCCAACAACCATCAACACAGAAATGACGACAATTAATGAAACAGGATCTTTCATATTGCTTCAGAATTTTTCAGTGTCAAAAGTAATCAAAATATCTTATTCTATGGAAATTGTTAATTTAATTATACCTGCAGATTGATACAACTGTTCCGGAAAATTGTTTTAAAACTTTGAGTTTAATTAAATAATCAATATTTTCGTAGCTCAAAAATTCCATGGGTACCATGGAATTTATTAATGTGTAACTATCAGTAAAGGGATTGAAAATGATTGAGAAAGATCCGGGCAATCCTGTTCTTAATGAACAATTCGCAGCAGAAAAGAATGCTGACGAAAGTACAGGGAATACACACGGAAGCCAAAATGAGCTTCCTGTTAATGAATCTGATGAAAAAATGCAGAATGAATCAGGTGTCAATAAAGAACTGGTGAAAGAGGGGGAGAAACATCAGCCTGAGGATGAACTATATGCAATTCAGAGCACAGGTACTGATTCTGTTTCTGATAAACCATCCGTTGAAAAAAAAGGAAGTACAGGAATATCAGAACAGCAAGATGAAGAAAAAATTTCTGAAATTTCTGTTTCAGAAACATCAGGTAAAAGGAGTTCAACTTCTGCTGATTCTTCTGCAAAGGTGGAAAAGAAGAAAAAGAGCCGTGGGAAAAAGGAAATCAATAAAACAACCATTGAAACACAACCTGTATCTCATGAGGCTGATGACCTTTTTACCGATGTTGAGGATATCGAACTCCCACCTGTTGATTATTCAGGTTACTCAAAAACGGAACTTGTTGATACACTTGAACTAATAATTGATAACAGACCACCAAATGAAATTAAGAATGATGTAGAAAGGATTAAAAACCTTTTTTACAAAAAAATAAAGCAGGAAGCAGAAGAGAGAAAGAAAAAGTTTCTTGAAGAGGGAGGAAAAATTGAAGATTACCGTGTATTTGTTGACCCTCTCGAGCACAAGGTAAAGGAAATGCTTGAGAAATACAAATCAAAAAAGACCGATTTCGGCAAAATACAGGAAGCTGAGAAACTTGAAAATCTGCGGAAAAAATATGAGATAATTGAAAAGATTAAAGACCTTGTCAACAGAGAAGAATCCATTAATAAGACTTTCCAAGAATTCAGGGCTTTACAGAATGAATGGCATTCGGTTGGCATAGTTCCGCAGAATTCCCTGAAAGATCTCTGGGAAAACTACCATCATGCTGTCGAAATATTTTATGATTACATAAAAATCAACAAGGAACTCAGGGACCTTGACCTGAAGAAAAATCTTGAAGCTAAAGTTCGTTTGTGCGAAAAGGCTGAGGAGTTGCTTCTTGAACCCAACCCTGTATCAGCATTCAGAATGTTGCAGGATCTGCATAACTCATGGAGGGAGGTTGGCCCTGTTCCCCATGAATCTAAAAATGAAATATGGGAAAGATTTAAAGAAGCTACAGCCAAAATAAACCGCCGCCATCACGAATATTTTGAAAAACAAAAGGAAGAACAAAGAAAGAATCTTGAAGCAAAGATGACTCTCTGTGAAAAGGTTGAAGAAATAAACAGAGAGGAGCTTAAAACATTTAAAGATTTTGAAGAAAAGGCAAAAATTATTGTCGGACTTCAGAAAATGTGGAGAACAATTGGCTTTGCCCCAAGGAAACAGAATAACAAGATTTATCAGCGTTTCAGGGAAGCCTGCGATGCATTTTTTGAGAAAAAAAGGAATTTTTACTCCGACAGTAAGGAAATACAAATGAATAACCTTCAGAGGAAGACAGACCTATGCATTCAGGCTGAAGCTCTGCAGGAAAGTTCTGACTGGAAGGCAACCTCCGATGCACTGATTAAACTGCAGAAGGAATGGAAAGAAATTGGTCCTGTGCCGAGAAAATACTCGGAAAAAATATGGAAAAGATTCCGAAAAGCCTGCGATCACTTCTTTAAAAGAAAAGCAGAATACTTCTCAAGCCTTGATTCATCTTACGAAGAAAATCTTAGGGCAAAAGAAGCTATTATTGCTGAACTTGAAGCATTTGAACCGGACAATGATGTCCAGGAATCTTTTAACAGACTTAAGGAGATTCAGAAAAGATGGACAGACATCGGATTTGTACCTTTCAGTAAAAAAGAAGAAATCAACACCCGGTACCGGAATGTGCTTAATAAACAATTCGATAAACTTAAAATAGGAGAGGAGGATAAGAGCATCCTGAAGTACAAAACAAAACTGGAAACGATTAAATCAAATCCGAAAGCTTTACGAAAACTTAGTAACGAAAGAGAAAAATTCATTTCAAAAATCAAACAGCTTGGGAATGACATTGTCCTCTGGGAAAATAATATCGGCTTCTTTGCAAAATCGCCAAACGCTGAAACAATGATTAAAGAGGTCGAGGAAAAGATCAAGAATGCAAAGAAAACAATCAAAACCCTTGAAGAAAAGGTTAAACTTATTGACCAGATTAATATTGAAGAATAAAAGTATTTGAACAGCAGAATAATAACTTTTACATTGAACCAGGTTAAATATATATTTGTAACTGGAGGAGTAACCTCTTCACTGGGAAAAGGTATTATTTCCGCATCTCTTGCCAAGCTCTTGCAGTCAAGAGGTTATTCAGTTACAATCCAGAAACTCGATCCTTATATTAATGTCGACCCGGGAACCCTGAATCCATATGAACATGGCGAGTGTTATGTCACAATTGATGGTGCTGAAACCGACCTTGACCTGGGACACTACGAACGGTTCCTTAACGTTCCTACAAGTCAGGCAAATAACGTTACTACAGGGAAAATCTACCAGACTGTTATCGAAAAGGAACGCAGAGGCGATTACCTCGGTAAAACTGTTCAGGTTATCCCTCATATCACCGATGAAATTAAAAGGAGGATAAAACTTGTAACTACTTCAAGTACATTTGACGTTATAATTACTGAAATCGGAGGCACGGTTGGTGACATTGAATCACTTCCATACATCGAGGCGGTGCGACAGCTGAAATGGGAAATGGGGTCTCAGAATTGCATTGTCATCCATCTCACTCTTGTACCATATCTTTCAGCAACAGGTGAACAGAAAACAAAACCCACGCAGCACTCCGTTAAAGCACTCCTTGAGGCTGGTATTCAGCCTGATGTGCTGGTTCTCCGTACAGATCATTCGCTGACGGGAGACATAAAGAGAAAAGTTGCATTGTTTTGTAATGTAGAGGAGAGTTCTGTAATAGAGTCAACTAATGTATCGACAATTTATGAAGTGCCGATAAGGATGCTGGAAGAAAAACTTGACCAGGTTGTATTGCGGAAGCTTGCGTTGCCTGAAAGGGAAACCCCTGCCCTTGCAGAATGGAGTGATTTCCTTTATAAACTTAAAAATCCAAAACATAAAGTTAATATTGGGCTTATAGGAAAGTATGTTGAACTTCATGATGCCTACAAATCAATTTATGAGTCATTTGTACACGGCGGAGCTGCTAATGAGTGCCATGTTAATGTTGAATATATCAATTCCGAAAATTTAAACAGTCACAATATTCCCGCTTCCCTGAATAATCTGGATGGTATATTGATTGCACCAGGCTTTGGCAGCCGGGGAATAGAAGGGAAAATTGCGGCAGCCAAATATGCACGCGAAAACAATATTCCTTTCCTTGGAATATGCCTTGGCATGCAATGTGCAGTTATCGAATTTGCAAGAAACGTAATCGGACTTTCAGGTGCTCATTCAACCGAAATAGACCCCTATACAAAACATCCTGTTATTGACCTGATGGAGGAACAAAAAAATATTTCAGTAAAAGGTGGAACAATGAGGCTTGGCGGATATAAATGCATTCTTGAAACTGACTCAAAAGCTTATAAAGCCTATGGCAGAAAAGAAATTATTGAACGGCACAGACACAGATATGAGTTTAATAACAAATATTTAAACGATTTCAGACTTAATGGAATGATTCCGGCGGGAATTAACCCCGAATCAAACCTGGTGGAAATTATTGAATTGCCTGAACATATGTGGTATGTAGGAGTACAATTTCACCCTGAATATAGCAGCACAGTAGTCAATCCGCATCCCCTGTTTGTCAACTTTATTAAGGCCTGTATTGAGTACAGAAAAACCAAACAAGTTTAAAAAATGGACAGGAACACAATTACCGGTCTGATACTGATTTTTGTGATTTTTATAGGATTCAGCCTTTATAACAATGCCAGAATCAACAAAATTTACAATGCAAAAGTTGCTCTGGCCGACTCGCTTTATGAATCAGGAAATTTAGAGAAAGCAAGAACCGAGTATGTTAATGCACTTGGCATTAAACCAAACCAATCTGATATTATTCTTAAAATAAACGACATAGACTTAAAACTGGGTCCGCTTCAAACTGAAAATGCAAAAGATAGCGCTGCTTTAAAAAAGGAAACCATTCAAATAATACCTGATTCCACGAAAAACCAAACTATAAAACCGGATCAGTTTGGTGTATTTTCAAAGGTTGCCACAGGTACAAATGATTTTATCGTTCTCGAAAACAATCTTCTTGAACTGAAAATCGCTCTCAAGGGCGGAAGAATATATTCAGCCAGACTGAAAGAATATGTTACATATGATTCACTGCCTCTTATTCTTTTTGACGGTGATTCGACAATCTTTGGATTTAATTTCTTTACTGCTGATAATAAACCGGTTCAAACCAGTGAATTGTATTTCACTCCCTCCTCCGGTGAAAAACATATTGTCGTAAAGGATAACCCTTATTCGGTTTCTCTTCGTCTGTATGCCGACACCGGTAAATACATTGAGTATGTATATACCCTTGCTCCCGGAAAATATTCAGTTGACTTCAAAGTCAATTTTGTTTCCATGTCAGGTATTATAGCCCAGAACCAGAATACTATCACTCTCGACTGGCGTATGTATGTACCTCAAAAAGAAAAGGGCAGGCAAAATGAAGAATCCTACACAACAATAAAGTACAAATTTTACCAGGACGAGGTTGCTGGATTCCGCGAAAGATCAAGAAACGAACTTGAAAAAGTTGATATTCCTACAAGGCTTAGCTGGATTGCCTTTAAAGATCAGTTTTTTTCTTCGGTTGTAATCTCAAATGAGTTTTTCCAGAATGCATCCCTTTCTTCCACACGCCTGCCGGCTTCACCTAAATACCTGAAATACTTCACTGCTGAAATAGGAGTTCCATTCAATGCAGTAAATCCTCAGCCACTTGAGATGAAATTATACCTTGGACCAAATCATTTTTCAACTCTTAAAAAAGAAGGATATGAACTTGAACAGCTTGTAACTCTTGGAAAGAATATTATTCGCTGGATAAATCAATTCATTATCATTCCCATATTCAACTGGCTGAATAAATACATTTCGAATTATGGAATAATAATTCTTATTCTGACCATCATAATAAAAATCATTCTCTTCCCCCTTACCTTCAAATCGTACCAGTCGCAGGCCAAGATGATGGTACTGAAACCTCTCGTAGATGAAATTGCAAAGAAATACCCGAAACGGGAAGATGCAATGAAAAAACAGCAGGCCACTATGGAACTTTATAAGCGAGCAGGAATTAACCCTCTGGGCGGATGTCTTCCTACGCTGCTGCAATTTCCAATACTCTATGCTATGTTCAGATTCTTTCCTGCTTCAATAGAGTTACGGCAGGAGGCTTTTCTCTGGGCAAAAGACCTCTCTACTTACGATTCAATACTTACATTACCATTTACAATCCCTTTGTATGGCAACCATGTAAGCCTCTTTACGTTGCTTATGACCGCCTCTACAATACTGACAATGAAAATGTCAGGCTCTACATCAGGTCAGGACCAGCCGGGTATGAAGGCAATGATGTACATGATGCCAATAATGTTTATGCTTCTTTTGAATAATTTCTCAGCCGGTCTGACATACTACTATTTTCTTGCAAATGTTATTACTTATCTGCAGAATATTGTCTCAAAACGCTTTATAAACGCTGAAGCAGTACTGTCTAAAATTGAGGAAAGCAAGAAAAAACCTCTCAGGAAATCGAAATGGCAGCAAAGGCTTGAAGAGGCGGCAAAAGCAAGAGGAATCAGACCCCCAAAACGTTAACAATTTTCCGGCAATTGTATAACCGGCCATGTATTTAGCCCGGGAAAATTGATTAATTTTACTGTATTATACCAGTTCTGAGATAAAAAAAGCAATTAATTTATTAATTAAATGTTAATTATTTTTAAATAAAATAAATTTGTCTAAAATTTTATCTTAATTTTAAAATTTAAAAAATAAAAGTAAAGGGAAAAATGGGGAAAAAATTTAAAAACAAGGACCTGGCGGCCAGACTTGGAGTTTCATGTACTCTGGTATCACTAGTTCTGAACAATAAGGCTGACCTCCACGGAATTAAGAAAGAGACGCAGGAGAAAGTGCTTGCAATGGCAAGACAAATGGGTTTTTTTGATGCCAGAGAAGAAAAAAAAGAACCTTATCCTGTTGAAACTACACCCGGAATTATCGGTCTGGTAGTTCCCTCCCTCACTGATCCGTTTGTTTATGACATAACTCCATACCTTCAGAAAGCCTTTTCAAGCATAGGTGTCGGATTTACTGTCATTCTCAGAGACCCAGATGACCAGCGCTTTAACAGGTTTGTATCTTCCTTCAGAAAATTTTTCAGCGGCCTTATTCTTGCAGGCGAAGCAGCCGATGAAAAGACAATCAGAACATTAAGAGATAATGACTATCCTTTTGTACTGCTTGAAAAAACTACTGATAAATACAGACTTAATACTGTTGTAACTGATATTTCGGCAGGCATTAAACTTCTAACAGACCATATCGGAAAGCTCGGATATAAAAATATTCTGGTTCTATGCGGAAACAGAAGCTTCAGGGAAAAAGAAAAAACAATTAAAAAATTTATTGATTCACTGGGTAGTATACCCGGAGGCATCAATAAACATGCAGTTGAAGTTATAGAGGATCCTGTTGCTGAAGAAAGGCTTGAATTCAACATTATTGAAAAATATTTGAAGCCACCCTTCAGTGCCCAGTTGATTGTGACTATGAATGCAACACTTGTTAGCCCATTGATGTCATGCCTCGAAGAAAGAAAAATAATAATCCCACGCGATGTTGCACTAATTTCATTTGAAGAAGGCCCAGGTTTCGCTTTCTTCCACCCGCCGGTTACTTCCCTCAGAAAACCACTGTCAGGCCTTGCTCTAAAAGCTTCAAATATGATCTGGTCGGAAGTGAAAAATGCAGGTAAAGGTAAATACAGACGTCAGTTAAGCCTTGCCCCTGAACTTGTAATAAGAAAATCCTGCGGAACATATTAATTTTTCCGGTCTCCATAGTTTTAATCTGTAACCTCCCGAATGTTTTTGACAGAAGCTTTCGTAAAAATTTTTTCATTCAATTTAAAATTAATTGTTTAATTGTTAAATAATTAACAATTGTTTATAATTAATTAAAATTTTTATTGCTGCTGTTTTTATAATTTAACTATTTTTGTAATCGTATGGTAATGCAGAATGTTAATTGCATTAAAGAGGGAATACGGTAAGAATCCGTAACAGTACCCGCTGCTGTGATGCCCGGTCGCTTTGCGATCACAGGGTTTTTGATAACCTGCCACTGTCCGTAAACATGAATAGGATGGGAAGGCTTCAAAAACCGGGACAAGTCAGAAGACCTGCCATATAATTTTCAATTATTCTAAGCTTTCGGGAAAAAAAGCGTAGAATCATCTGATGATTCCAAACTTTAACATCCTGACAGTTAAGAATATTGGATAAGATTTTAATTGTTAATCTTAAACTCTATTCTTATGAAAACAAAATTTCTGTTACTGACAACTCTTATTATTTCTTGCTCGGTTTTTTCATGCAAAAAGGAAAAATATGAAACCGATATGGTGGATTTTGAAAACCTTTCGCTTGATGATTCTGGTGTATGGAATGGTTCTGATGGATCGGGCGGTTTTGCCTCCGGTAATATTTTCTTTGTGAACCACTATAACACCTTATATAAATCGTGGAGCGGCTTTGCATATACAAACTATTCAGATACAGTTACAGGCGATTATACCAATCAGTACAGTTCTATAACCGGTACAGGCGCCGATAATTCGAGAAAATACGGCGTATTTTATTTTTCCGGAACCTCTGATACCATGACTTTTGAAATTCCTGAGAAAATTACCGGATTCGCACTATGCAACACAACTTTTACTTATAAGGCTATTAAATACGGAACACCATTCAGTAAAAAATTCGGAGGAAACAACGGAACCGATCCTGACTGGTTTAAAGTTACAATAACACCAATTAACAAAGAAGGAATGCCTCTCGGATACGTTGATGTCTATCTCGCCGATTTCAGACCCGACGATAACAAAAAAGATTATATCACCAATGCATGGACAACCATTGACCTTAGCCAGTTCGGCTTTGTTAAATATCTTAAAATGGAAATGTCTTCAAGCGATACCGGGGAATGGGGAATGAATACACCCGCTTATGTCTGCATCGATAATATAAAAGGTCTTCTGCAGAACGAAAAATAATGAAAAATACTCCTGTAATAATACTGGTCTCTTTATTTTTACCGGCTGTGTTATTATCGGTATATTCTCAGGAACAGATTTTTACACAGGATGATGGCGGAATCTTTTACGAAAGTCATGCAATAAAAGGGTGGGCGACTACCTGCAGTATTATCAGAGGATACGTCAGAATTGACGACAAAAGCATGGGGAGGGCATCGGCAGGAGAAGAAAATGCCTGCCTCGGGAAAGCCGATAACATAACCGTAAGCCTGGGTGATTCAGGAATTGCCATTGTGGGTTTTGCAGAACCGGTTAAAAATATTGACGGACCCGACTTTGCTGTATTTGAAAATTCTTTCGACGGCCGCTTTCTTGAACTTGCTTTTATTGAAGTCAGTTCCGACAGTTTAAAATGGGTGCGATTCCCTGCAAAATCTCTTACACCCGCTGACAACCAGACAGGAACCTTCGGTACAACCGAACCCGGCATGATTTATAACCTTGCAGGAAAATACAGGATGTATTACGGCACTCCTTTTGACCTTTATGAACTCAAAGATTCCTCAGGTATTGATATCAATAATATAATGTATATCAAAATAATTGATGTTATCGGCACTATTGATGACAGATATGCCTCGTATGATGCATACGGAAACAAAATTAATGACCCATGGCCAACTCCTTTTCCACAATCAGGATTCGACCTTGATGCAGTAGCAATTTTGAAAACAGTAACATCTGTTATACCTGATGCAATGGAAACCAGCATTCTGATTTATCCCAATCCGGCCTCTGAAAGAATAAATGTAATTTTCACAGGTGAAGAGAAAAAACGAATATATCTCTCCGATTGCACAGGAAAAATAATTAAAATGTGGGACATGGCGGATAACTTTTTAACTTTTAATATTGAAGACATATTGCCCGGAATTTATTTTCTTTCTGTTTGCAGTGAAAACTCATTACAAACACAAAAAGTTATAATTCACTAAAATGAAAATACGGTTTCTGATACCTGTCTTACTCTGTTCTTTTCCTCTGGGTCTAAAGGCTCAGAATAATTCTTTTAACGATACAATCAGAATAAACGAGATAGTTGTAAAAGCAAAAGTTAACGAAAATGTTAACAGTGCATACCGTAAGCTAACTGTTGATTCTGCCGCCTTAAGCCAGAAAAGACTTTTCAGTCTTTCAGATATCATCAATGAATCAGTCCCACTGTTTATTAAATCATACGGACCCGGCACCCTTGCAAGTGTTTCACTCAGAGGGACAGGAGCAGTTCATACACAGGTATCATGGAACGGAATATCCCTTAATTCGCCGATGCTCGGACAATCAGACCTTTCGCTTGTACCTGCCGTTTTTATTGATGACATTACTGTTGATTTCGGAAGCAGCTCAATGTTTAAAACAACTGGTGCCTTTGGCGGATTGATAAATATTAATACAAAACCCGACTGGAAAAATGGTTTCAGAAGCTCCTTTGACGGAGGTACAGGAAGCTTCGGATTGTGGTCGGGTTCCCTCAAGGCAGAAATGGGAAATACAGGCTTTCAATCTGTTACCCGTGCATCTTTCAGGATGGCAGAAAATAATTTCAAATACCTCAATAATGTCAGCTATTCCAATCCTGTCTATGAACGCAGAAATAATGCCGGATATGCTCAGGAATCATTTATGCAGGAACTATTTTTCAAGGGAACAAATTCCACATCATCAGCATCCGTATGGGCACAGTCATCATTACGGAATATACCTTCAAATATTCTTGTAACTGATGAAAATTCCGGCGGGTATCAAAGAGATGAACATGTACGGGCGTTATTCAGCCACTCGAAATATAAAAACAGAACAACAATAGATTTAAACTCAGGAATATTCTACGAAAAACTTAGTTATATCAATAACCAAGCCTCAATAAATTCGGTTAACCATTCTTCAACGTTTGTTGGAAAAGGAGAATGGGAAACAAACCTGCCCGGATATATCAAGTTAAAATTTATTGCTTCAGAAGAACTTAACCTGGTTAATTCGGTAAATTACAACAACCGGAAAATAAGAAATATAATCACAACCACCGGCATTTTCAGGAAAAAAATATTTAACACTGCTGCAATTACTTTACTGCTTAAGGAAAATATTACAGACAAATATGTGCTGTCCCCCGACTATACCGCAGGGATTGACTTTAATGAAGCAAAGAACAGCCGTTTCTGGATAAAATCAAATATTTCAAAAAACTCAAGGATTCCAACTATGAATGATATTTACTGGAATCCCGGCGGAAATCCCAATATCCGTAACGAATACTGCTTTTCTGAAGAATTAATCCTTGGAACTCATCCCCGTTTAACCAGAGAGATAGATATGACTTTTGAATTATCAGCATACTCAGGAAAAATAAGGGATATGATTCAATGGTTGCCCGGAGAATCAGGAATATGGACTCCGGAAAATATTCAATCGGTTAATATCAGAGGAATTGAGACAGATTATAACTTAAAAATCTCTTCAGATGTTTTAAATTGCTCTGTTTCCGGATATTATACTTTAAATTATTCGGTTTATCATTCAGGGCCGGAAGACATACAGGGGAAACAACTCATTTATATTCCAAAACATCAGGCAGGAGGATTGTTGAGAACCAGCTATTCCGTATTTTTTGCCTCATTCGGTTATAATTACACCGGAAAACGCTTTATAACAACTAATAACGAGAAATATCTGAATGGCTATTTTAAATGTAACTCTGAATTAGGCATCAACCTGTTCCAGAAAGGTAAAAACAGATTATTGTTAAAAATAATGATTGAGAACCTTTTTAATGAAAATTATGAGGTTATGGCTTATTATCCGATGCCGGGAAGATGGTTTTTATTTTCATTAAATTACCAGTATGGCAGATGAGCAGAAAAGTAACTGAATTTTTTTTTATATTATTTGTATCCTGCATATCATGCAGCATTCCGGATGATGAAAACAATTCAACCGTTTCTGGATTTACTGCCACAGAGGGAATATTTATTGTCAATGAAGGTAATTTTATGACAGGTAATGGCTCTCTCTCATTTTACTCAAAAGAGTCAGTAAAAATTTATAACGATTTATTCATTTCCGTTAACAAAAGGCCACTGGGGGATGTCCCTAATTCATTGGGCATCTTTGACGACAAAATATTTATTGTTGTAAATAATTCCGGTAAAATTGAAGTAACTGAATCTAATTCTTTGAAATCTCTGGCGACAATAACCGGTATTGTATCACCTCGTTTTATACTCTTTATAAACAATAAAAAAGCTTATGTGTCAAGCCTTTATTCAACAAAACTTGCAATCATAAATCCTTCCGATTATACCATAACAGGAAGTATTAATATAAGAAGAACATCTGAGGCTATGATACGGCAGGAAGAAAAAGTCTTTGTTTCATGCTGGTCGGGGGGCGATGAAATAATCGTGATAAATACAGCTACCGATAGAATTTTAGATTCATTAAAGGTAGCCCATGAGCCTGAAAGTATGGTAATTGACAAATACGGAAGACTCTGGGTTCTTTGTTCAGGAAGTTATACCGGGGAATATTTTCCTGAACTTGTTTTAATTAATACGTCAACCCTGAAAATTGAAAAAAGATTTCAGTTCGGTTCAAAACAGCTATATCCCTACTGCATCAGAATTAACCCTGCAGGAGATACAATATATTATATTGAAAAATCAATATGGAGAATGCCGGTCACCTCTTCAGCCTTACCCGATATACCATTTGTAAACGCATCGGGAAGACGTTTTTATAAAATAGGAACAGATCCTTCCGATGGACGACTCTATGCTACAAACGCTTTGGATTATCAACAGAGAGGATATCTTCTGATAATCTCAAGGGAAGGAATTGTTAAAGATTCGGTAAGAACCGGTATAATTCCTGGTTTTATGTTATTCAAAAAATAAATTTTAAACCTCACATCAGAAAACTGAAACAGAAAAAGATGTTTGCAAGGCACATTCAGAATATTATTTTACTGGTAATTATATTTTGTTCCTGCAGGGAGAACAGAGTGTCGCAGGTTAATCCGCCGGAAAGAACAAATAATGAGATAAAATATGCAGAACATTTTTACCTAGAGAAACATGATAATTATACAAAACTGGTTCTGATTGATCCATGGCAGAAATCTGAAGGCGTAAGATTCAACTATTTCCTTACAAGGCGGGGTAGCAAAACAAATATAAATGCTGATTCTTCTGAAATCATAACTGTTCCCGTCAGGAAAGTAATTCTTATGTCCACAACCTATCTTCCTATGGTGTCAATACTTGGTGATGAAGAATCAATCAAAGGTGTTTCAGGAACAGGCTTTATTTTTGACAACAAGATACGTAGCAGAGTATCAGAAGGCCTGATTTACGATGTTGGATACGAGGAGAACCTTAACAAGGAATTAATATTCCGGCTCGCACCTGAACTTATCATAGCATACGGGGTAGGGAGTGAGGCTGCAGGCAATTTCCGAAAACTTCAGGAATCAGGAATAAAAATTTTTTTCAATGCCGACTATCTTGAAAATTCTCCACTTGGCAGAGCCGAATGGATCAAAGTTTTCGGACTTCTTTTCGGTAAGGAAAAAAGAGCTGATTCTGTTTTCAACATTTTGGAAAACAACTATAAAGAAATAAAATCGTATGTGAATTCAAGGGTTGATTCCAGACCTTCTGTAATGCTCGGATTGCCATACAGAGACTCATGGTTCATATCTCCCGGTAATTCATTTATCGGAAATCTTATCGAAGATGCAGGCGGAAATTATATCTGGAAAGATATGAAAGCTGATTTTTCATTGCCCATGAGCTTTGAAAATGTTTATATCAATGCTTCAAAAGCAGACTTCTGGCTGAATACAGGAAATGCCCAAAGGCTTGATGACATTATTTCGGTTGATCCGAGATTAGCATATTTCAATTCAGTTCAGAAGGGAAACTTATTCAATAACAATAAACGAATTTCAGAAGGAGGGGGAAATGATTTCTGGGAGAGCGGTATTCTTCATCCTGATATTATCTTAAAGGATATCGCCTCAATTCTTCACCCAGGACTTTATCCTGATTATGAGCCATTTTACTATAAAAAATTAAAATAATTGGACATCAAATTATTCCATACCAAAAGAGACATTAATCAGACAGGGAGAAATATAACACTGATTTTTACCTTATTAATAATTACTGTACTGATAATGTTTGCTCTTGACATAATACTTGGCTCTGTTACTATACGGATTAGTGATGTGTTAAAAACAATTTTCGGGAATGCTTACACAGAATACTCTTCAATAATAATAAAATTCAGGATTCCAAAGGCTATTACAGCATTACTTGCAGGTATAGCATTATCAGTTAGTGGTTTGCAAATGCAGACAATTTTCAGGAATCCCATGGCAGGTCCCTATGTGCTTGGCATCAGCGCCGGTGCAAGTCTCGGTGTTGCTTTTGTGATACTCGGGTTCTCAGAATATTTTTCTCCATATTCAATAAAAACTTTTGGCAACTGGGCACTGGCTGCAGCTTCATGGCTGGGTGCAGGCATCGTAATGATTATAATGATGTACATATCCTTAAAAGTTAAAGATATACTGGCAGTCCTTATTCTCGGAATTATGCTATCAGGAGGTATCTCCTCAATTGTTAGCATAATGCAGTACTTCAGCAACGAAACAATGTTGAAATCTTATGTTATCTGGACAATGGGAAGCCTTGGGAACCTTTCCTCAGCACAGCTTAAGGTAATGGCTGCAAGCATTATTGCCGGAATATTACTGACTCTCATTTCTTTAAAAATGCTGAATGTGCTTCTTCTCGGGGAAACATATGCTGAAAGCCTCGGACTAAATCTTAAAACCGCAAGAATACTTGTTTTTACAGCCACATGCCTTCTTACAGGAACCGTGACAGCATTTTGTGGTCCGATAGGTTTCATCGGAATTGCGGTACCACACATTGCCAGAATAATCTTTAGAACTTCCGACCACTACCTGCTTGTTCCATCAGTCATTCTTTTAGGCGGTATAATTATGCTTTTTAGTGACATAGTATCGCAGCTTCCGGGAACCGGAAAAATTCTTCCGGTAAATGCAGTAACCTCCCTTGTCGGCATCCCCGTAGTAATATGGGTTGTTCTCAGAGCAAGAAAATATTCTTCGGCATTATGACAGATTCTGAAAATAAAATAATTCTCCGTATTAACTCACTGCTGATTGGCTACCGGAAAGGGAAAGAGGTCCGACCATTACTCCATCCTTTAAATATCTGTGCAGAAAGAGGTGAACTTATTGCTGTTATTGGTGCTAACGGAACGGGTAAAAGCACACTGCTTAAAACTATTGCAGGCTTGCTTCCGCCACTTGGAGGGGAAATATTGATTGACGGAAGAAATCTGAAAGAATATACTCGGGGCGAAATAGCGACAAAATCAGGATTTGTTTCCACTGAACAGGTAAAGGTTGACAGTATGAAAGTCACAGACCTGATTGAACTGGGGAGATATCCGTACACCTCATGGACAGGCCGGCTAAAAGAAAAAGACTATGAAATGATTAACTGTGCAGTTGAAAAAACCGGATTGAAAAACATGGCTCAGCGTTTTATTAACGAGTTATCAGATGGGGAAAGGCAGAAAGCAATGATTGCACGGCTGATAGCCCAGGATACTGATATTATGATAATGGATGAACCAACAGCTTTCCTTGATATCAGACACAGATATGAGATCATTCATCTGCTTCGTACATTGTCGGCAGAAAAAAACAAAACAATATTGTTCTCGACTCACGATTTGCCGGTTGTAATTAATGAATGCGACAGAGTTTGGCTTATAGCAGGGCAGAATGTTTTTGACGGAGCTCCCGAAGATATTGTGCTTAAAGGTCTGCTTGATAAACTGTTCAGTGATGAAGACGTGGTCTTTAATCCTTATGATGCAAATTTTGGTTATAAAAAAGAATTCAGAAAGGAAATAAATATTTACGGTAATGGTTTTGAAAAACACTGGACTGAAAAAGCATTTAACCGGGCTGGTTTCAGATGCGTCAGCAATAAAACAGATAATGAGGTTACTGTGGCGCAGGACAGCGAAGGTTTATTCTGGATTTATTGTGATAAGAACACCCGGAGCCTAAAATTAAGATCAGTGTATGATTTGTTGAAGTGGATTAATACTTTGCAATTAAAATAAACCAGTGCGGCTTAATTTATTTTCTGTTATATTTTCTGTAATCATTAATAAATGATTCGACCGACTCAACGGGAAGTTTCTTCGCAATTATTTTCTTATCACGGTCGAGAATATAAATCAGGGGTGTTGAAGTTACATTATAATAATAGTCGTACCGGGTTGTTCTCATTGGATCCCAACCATTTATCCAGTAAAGCTTTTTTTCCTGGATAAAAGTTTCCCACTTCTGCCTGTCGGGCTGGGTACATACGGCAAAAACCTCAACGCCCTTATCTTTGTATTTCTCATAATAATCCCTGAGTTTCGGAATAGCTTCCTTGCAATGACCACAGTCAGGCTCCCAGAAAATTAGGATTGTAAACTCTTTGTTTATATCATATAATGAAACAAATACATTGTTGAAAGTATTCATAACCAGATCGTGAGCTTTTACCCCAATAAGATTGGGTCGGATTCTGTCAACTTCCTTACGGAGGTTGTCCCTCCACTCCTGAGTTGTCCAGTCGGCTTTACCCGATAAATAAATGTCATCTGCAAGTTTTACTATTACTGCATCATGTCCCATTATCTCGCTTTCGCGAAAATGATTGAAAAGATAAACTGCAACATACTGGAACATTTTATCATTTTTTCCGATTTTTTCAAATAACCGGTCAATTTCTTTATTTATTGAATCGGCAAGCTGAATGACAACATTTGTGAAAAATGTCTCAAGTTTTGAATGAAGAATGGGAGTACGTAATATTCTTTCATCTGAAAAATCAATATTATCAAAAAAGTGTTCTTTGTTATAAAGATAGGTAAGCATGTATCGCACCGAATCAGGATTTTTAGTTCCGGCGGGTATGTCGAATTGGGGAATTTCAACAGGCATCATGGCTTTAATCAACATTGAAAGCAGGGAGCCTTTGTTTTTGTTTTCAACTTCCCTGAGATAATCTTTCATTCTAAATTCATGCTTAAGACGTGCCTCCTGCAATATTCTTATTGAATCACTGTTGTTTTTGTTTTTCTGATACCTTTCCGCCAGTTCTGACGCTTTACCCTGAAGTTTGATCCAGTTTCTCTGATATTCTGTAAAAGCAGAATTTTCTTCAGAACCTGAAAATTCAAGAGTATTAAAAACATCCGGATACTTGCAGTTAACCACAAAATTCTGATCCTCTGGAATAAGAATTTCAAAATATTTTTTTCCAGGAAGTACAATCATATAAATACCCTGAGGAAGGGGCTCGCTACCCTTTAATATTCCTGAACCTGTACTGTCAAGTTTCAGTGTATCTTTAAGATATTGTTTATCCCCATAATGATAGGCAAGATAAACAGTAGAGTCTGATAAACCGTTTATTCTTAACTTTATTTCATATCCACCTTTTATCTGACAAAATAATAAAGTAGGAAAAATCAATAAAAAAAACAGTAATGAAATTCGCATATCTTTTACTGGTTGTTTTTGAAATATCAAAATTAATAATTGAAATTTTACTGCCAAACTTACATTTTCTGGGATAATTAATAAATTTATTGTATTTTTGGGTGGTTAATTCAGGGGTTAAGGTAAATGATATCTGTACTTATTCCGGTTAACAATTATGATATAGTTGCGCTTGTGCAAAGCATGAAGGATGGTATTTCAAAAGTTCCTGATTTCTGTGAAATAATTATTGGTGACGACGGTTCATCCCCGGAATATCGCGAAAAGTATAAAAGCCTTGAATGTGAGAGAGTAAAGCTTGTGGTCTCCGAAAAAAATATCGGACGGGCAGCTATTAGAAACAGACTGGCTCTTGAAGCGGCTGGCGATTATCTTCTTTACATAGATTCTGATGCAATGATACCCGGAACGGCAGAGACATACCTCAAGAAATGGCTGCCATGGGTAGGCAAACATAAAGTAATATGCGGAGGAGTCATTTATCACAATATCCCCCCTGGAAATCCTGATTTAATGCTCAGATGGACATACGGTAGACGCAGAGAACAGAAAAAAGCCTATGAAAGAAACCGCCGGCCTCATGCATCTTTCTCATCATTCAATTTCATGATTGAAAAATCACTGATTACAAGAATAAGATTCAACGAGGAATTAAAACAATACGGACATGAAGATACACTTCTTGGCTTCCAGCTGAAAAAGGCCGGAATAGATATCTACCATATCGACAACGGTCTGCTTCATGAAGGACTTGAATCAAACAGGGAATTCCTTGATAAAACAAAACTTGGTATCGAAAACCTGAGCCTGCTCTATGATAAAGTAACAGATAAAAAAACCTTCTCAAAACTTGTAAAAATTATCAGAATATATAACAGACTTGATGCATTTAAACTCACAGGAATACTTTCAGGAATATTCATCCGGTACAGGGAACGGATGGAAATAAAACTCGATTCTTCAAAAATTTCTCTGTGGCTCTTTGCATTCTATAAAATAACTATGTTCTGCACATACAGGGCAATTCATTTACGCAAAAACACCTTACCTGTCCTGTAATTATCTCTCAACCCATTTCAACATCCTTAAATTTATATCTGTAATTTTTGACAGCGCGAGTATAACCTTAAGTTGATCATATTCATGCTGAATCAGTTCATATATTTTTTTAATTGACGGTATCAGCCCGGGCACTTCTTCCCTTAAAACAGGCTCCGGTCTCATCAGCAACACAGAATCACCAAGTTTCCTTATTTCAAATAATGCCATATTTTTATATTATTTTGGTGAAAGGTCTTTTAACACTCTTCCGTCAAATGTATGATACTCTCTTAAAATGTCTGCAGTGAGACATGAATGAACAGGAAGAACAGCAATAAGTTCACCACGTTTAAAATATTTCAGCAACCTTTCCGGGACAGAAATGATACCATGTTCCTGACTTATTGATTTCACAAAAATCCTTTCTTCCGGTAAACTCCAGCCCGTTTCCGACGGGAAAGCAACTTCACCGTAAATCCTGCTGCCATCAACCAGAAAAATGCTCTCCTTTGACAGATGCACCGCACCACCATATATCAATACTTCATTCTTCTTTTCATTAATATCCACAACAGGGCAAAAAACAGCAACAGCAATCTGTTCTCTCCTGCATGAACCAAGCTGATACTGCATGATATCATAAAATACAAAATTACCCGGCCTTATCTCATCATATCCGGTAAAATCAGAAATTAAACTGCAAGTAGGTGTATCACCTGTTGAAAATATCAGATCCTTTTGTCTGACTGCTTCCCTGATACTGTTAGTTTTTGAAAGAGCATCATGATAAACTTCTTTAATTCCACTAACTGACCGGGCAAGATAAGAATGGCCATTGTGCATTAAAAACCCCTTCATGCGAAGGTATTTATTTTCATTAACAACTGATACCATTCGCAGGATTTTGTCAAAATCATTCCATTCAACACCGGTGCGTTTATTTCCAGCATCAATTTTGATAAAACATCCTGTTTTAAATTTTATTATTTCGGTCAAATGCAGGAGATGTTCCATACCTGATGTCAGGATATTAATTTCCGATTGCTTCAATAAACCTTTTACTTCATCTGTTTCCCTGAAATTTAATGGAAATGCAATAGTAATATCATTCCATCCCTGTTGCGAAAAAAACTGGCCATTGTTACAGATGATACCGTAATATTTTCTATGCCTTCATCCCTGAACCAGTTTCCGATGGTTACCGATTGATGGGTTTTGAAATGAGGCCGGAAAATCACTCCCGACCTTTTTGCTTTTTCAGCCATCATAGCAATGTTTGACCTGCATTTGTTTTCATCAAGTACAAGGGTAGGTTTTTTGATACCTTTCAGGTCCATTTTTATATAATAGTTTTTATGAGTTCAATATTTCCGTCAAGCCTTCGTATAGCCTTCAGAACAAAATCAAATCTATCAATCATTGTACATAAAAAAAAGTCGGTAGGAGGTGAGAAATTTATGTTTTCAGGGTTAAAAAACCTTTTGCCTGAAGTCTCTTTGAGTTGTGATATTCTTTCCGAAAAATCTTTGTTTCCATCAGTCAGTCTGTCAGCAATAAGTTCGGCACAAATAATATCTTCCTCAGCAGTCCGCCGGCCTCTGTATCCCATTGCTACAAGAGATACCCGTTCCGGGTTGACATTTTTTATATAGCGGATTATGGCTGATGCATTAACCAGACTACCTGTAACAAGGTCTGATGCTTTATCTGCACATACAAGTCCCATGGTACCTGCAGTAGTGGTATGGATCAATATTTTTCCGTAAAGACTGGCTGTGAGAATTTCAGTAGGACTGTTGCCAAGATCAAAACCCTCAATTTTCTTTTCATTCCTTTCTCCTGTAAGTACGGCCTTTTTATATAACGATTTAAGTCTGAAAGCCTCATCGACCTTGTCGGTGACAATTATTCCGCTTACTCCTGCATCAAATGCATAACACGAAACAGAAAATGCCCGGAATACATCTATTATTACAGTAAGCCCTTCTGCTTTTTTTGCCCCATCAGCGAATTCCAGTATTTTTATTTTCATAGAAATTAATAGACCGGGAGCAAGTTACAATTATTTTTATTATGCAATTTCATATATTTGAACCTGAGAGCAAGAGATTATTAACAAAAAATTCAGCGGTATGAAAAACCCTGTTACGTGGACGATTGACAAGATTAAGGAACTAAACAATCTTGTGTGGCACACCCCTCTGTCGGAGCTGTCGAGGCGTAAGATGTTACTCATCAGACAATTAAGGATAATTGTAATAGCAGCCAGAGGGTTTATAAATAATAAAGTTCAGATAAGGGCATCGGCACTCACATTTTATTCACTTCTGTCGGTTGTTCCACTGGCAGCTATCGGATTTGCTATTGCCAAGGGCTTTGGACTTGACCAGAATCTTGAACAACAGCTTATAAAAAACTTCGAAACCCAGAAGGAGGTGATGAACTGGCTCCTGACAAATGCAAGGAATGCACTTGAAGCAACCAAGGGAGGATACATGGCAGGAGTAGGCGTGATTGTGCTATTCTGGTCAGTAATGTCACTACTCGACAGTATCGAAAGCGCTTTCAATAATATCTGGGAAATCCGTGTTTCACGTCCATGGTACAGAAAATTTACAGATTATCTGACGATTATGTTAATTGCCCCCATCTTTATAATTCTTTCAGGTAGTATAACGGTATTTATAAACACCAAACTAAATGAATTTATTGAAAATTCTTCAATGCTGGAGGCAATGAAGCCAGTAATTGCTTTTCTTGTAAAGCTGACTCCATTTATATTGACATGGTTTGTACTCACTGTATTGTATATCATTATGCCAAATACAAAAGTGAGATTTAAGTCGGCTTTGTTAGCAGGAATTATTGCCGGCACACTTCTCCAGTTTCTGCAGTGGCTGTATATTGACCTTCAGTTTGGAATAACAAGGCTTAATTCAATTTACGGAAGCTTTGCAGCAATCCCCCTGTTTATAGTATGGCTGCAGATGAGCTGGGTGGTCGTTCTGCTTGGCGCTGAACTTTCATTTGCAAACCAGAATGTATCAAGATATGAATATGAATCGGAGGCATTGAATATCAGTTATTATCACAAAAAAGCACTTACATTGATGATTATGAGCATGATTGTAAAAAACTTCGCTAAAGGAGAACCCCCGGTTAGTACTGAAACTATTTCAGCAGAATTAAAAATTCCGGTAAGGCTTGTAAGAGATATAGTTCAGGATTTGAATGCGGTGGGGCTTGTTTCAGCAATTGTGAGGGACGACAGTAAAGAGAGGCTCTATCAGCCTTCAATGAATATTGACAATTACACAATCAGCTTTGTATTATTCCGACTCGAAAGGAAAGGGGTTGAACAAAAAATTCTTGATAATAACAAGGAATTTGAAAAGGTTGTTTCTATTCTGTCGAAGTTTGACAAACAAATTACAAAATCGGGTGCAAACGTTTTGTTAAGCGAACTTTAAATTTAAAGCCTTCGGATTTTCCCTTTCTTCAGAGGATAATTCCAGTTTTCCACAAATCGTATAAAATCAATAAAGTTTTGCCAGTTGTCGAATAGGTAATGATTCATGGGAAGCAATATGGTTTTTGTTTCCGGTCTGTTTTTCCAATAAAGTTTCTGGGATTTTACAGGAAAAACCCTGTCATTTTCGGAAATTACGGCATAATCCCAATTATAGCCTTCATCTGAATTTTCCATTATTCGGTTATAAAGCCATCTTAATTCATCCTGAAGCGATTTTGCAGTGCGTTGTGGAAGCATGGCAAGGTGTTGCATGAAGGTCTTCCTGTCGCCAAACATCCTTAAATAAAACTTTTTAATGTTTTTATCATTCAGGTTGTTAAGTGTTCCCTCAATAACATGCGGTGAAATGCCAAATTTTTCATCAACAGGAAGGGGAGTGCCATTGACTGCTATTTTTACATCAGGCCTGAAACCAGTCCGTTCAGAGAGAAATTGTGCCGCCCATATGCCAAGTGACCATCCTATAAGAGTTATTTTTTCATAAATTTTTGCTTCAGGCAGAACCAGAGCCTGATCAGCTGAATAATTATAGAAAAGAATAAAGTCAAACTCATCATTGCATAAAGGTATAAAAACATTTTCATCCGTTCCCCACCCTCCGAACATAACGACAAGCTCCCGGTTTTTTTCACGCCTTCTGATATATGTTTTCATAACTGAGAATTAAACCTTAAAATTTACCGGACTTTCCCTCTTTAATATACCCATTTGATTTATGAAGAAGTAAATATATGTTATTTTTTAATGATTAGAATGAATTGGTGAAGTTAAATTCTAAACAACCACAATTTTTTACTTCTTATTAAAAGAATCTTCAGGATTAATTATATAAGCGGGGGTATAAAATAAAAAAAGAGGTTAAAGGGCGGTTGTGAAAGGGAGCGGGCTTTTTGAGATATTCCCTGTGTCTACTGTCTGATAAAAGGAAGGTACCCCGGTAAGCTGGCGCATTACCTGTGGCCCTGGAATGTGAAAGTCAATGTCTGCAATACAATCCTGTTGATTCTCACAATACCACCCTAATAACCTCAATAACATCCTTCTTCCGGATATTATTGTCAAATTTATAAAATAAATACTTAAACAACAAAAATATTTATCATTTTTTTATTTTCCTCAAACATAATAAAAGAAA
>Ga0078972_1002462_pt1 | contig 61128 bp, 42 predicted proteins | sample YelNatPaOPGAMG01_FD_67568 | JGI IMG/M metagenome (GOLD analysis project Ga0078972, IMG submission 67568) | Hot spring thermophilic microbial communities from Obsidian Pool, Yellowstone National Park, USA - OP-RAMG-01 (SPADES assembly) (version 2) | ecosystem: Environmental > Aquatic > Thermal... | reverse complement strand
TCCCGCCCCACGACATCGGCGCACCCGCCGGCGTCGACAGCAACGACGACGAGCACGCCCACCACGACCACGCCCACCACGACCACGCCCACCACGACCACGCCCACCACGACCACGCCCACCACGACCACCACCGCGGCGACCACGACTGCTGCGGTGTCGCCGCTCGTCGCCGCCGAGACCGATCTCACGGGGATCCTCGCGTCCGGCGCCGCGGCCGGCACCGTCTCGCCCGGAGCGCAGCGCCAACTCGATGCCGCACTGCAGGGGATCGGCGCGACGAGCGGGCCAGGTGGGCCCTCGAGCGCGGTAGCTGGCTTCGACCAGGTCGTCGGGACCTTCTACGCCGAGGTCGAGGCGGGTGCGATCACCGGCACCGCGACGACCGACGCCCTGCTCCACGGATTGTCCGCGCTCGGGTCCGCGCTCGGGACGAGCGTGCCGCCGCCCTCGTCCTTCGCCGGGCTCGGCGTGGGGCCGGCAGGGCCTGGTCAGGGTCAGGGCGGACCAGGTGGCGGCAACGGCAACGGCAACGGCAACGGACCGGGGCGGGGCGGCCCGAACGGTCACTGAGGTCAGGCAGCCGAGCCGAGGACTGCTCCTCGCCCTGCGTGCGCGTCGGCTGTCGCCCCGAGGTGCGCGACGACGAGCTGGAGCGCGGCTGCGGCGGCGAGCACGCCGAGGACCGCCGCGGTCGTCGGGGCGAGGGCCAGCAAGACGAGCAGCAGGGCGATCGCCCCGATGCGCCCGAGGTTCGCAGCGATCTCCCGGGACAGCACGTAGCCGCCTCGGAGCTCAGCTGCGCTCGGGTCGTCGTCGATCGTCTCGAGGATCACGCTCGAGAGCGGGACCATGAGCCCGGGGTAGATCAGGCCCGTCACGAGCCCGTAGACGAGGATCATCTGGTAGTCGGCGTCGAGGAAGAGCAGGACCGTCGCCGCCGCGTAGCCGGCGGCTCCGATCCACATCCCTGCGGCGCGCCACTCGGGACGCAGGCGGCCTGCGAGGATCGAGGTGCCGACGCTTGCGAGGGATGCGACGGCTGCGAACTCGCCCTGTGCCGTCGTGCTGCGCGTCGCGAGCGCGACGAGGACGATGAGCCCGATGTCACCGGCAGCCTGCTTGAAGCCGCGCAGCGCCGTCGCGATCCACATCCGGCCCCAGTCGGCGCGTCGCAGCGGGAACGCGAGCGCGTAGCGCAGGGACACCCCGCCGACACCTCTCGTGCTGCGCAGGCCTCTCGAGGTCCACCATCCTGCGACGAATGACGCGAGCGCGACGGCAAAGACCGTGACGTAGCCCACCTCGCCGCCGATCCGGGAGATGATCGCTCCGGCGCTCAGCGGCATGACGACGTTGAGAACGCTCATCAAAGCGAAGCTGAGCCCGTAGTAGTGGCCCCTCTCGCCAGGCTCGAGCACGTCGTAGACCAAGGTGTTGTTGCCAAACCAGTAGGTTCCGGCGGCCGCGCCGTTGAAGAGCCCGAGCGGGATCGCGAGGCTTGCCACGCTGGTGCCGAGCGCGATGAGCATGCAGTAGAAGAGAGCCGTCAACGTCAGCCCGACACGAAACAGCCGGCGAGGCGAGGCATCGGGGAAGACCTTGACGACCACCGCGGACATCACGATGAGGCCTGCATAGCGTCCGAAGCCGTAGAGGGCCATCTTCGCGACGCTCCCGCTCGTCACGTAGAAGAACAGCGAGACGAACACGCTCGAGGTCGCGAAGCCCGCCGACACGAGACCGCCGCTTGCGAGGAGCCTCTCCGCAGACCTCCCGAGGGCGCGAGTCGCCGGCCTGTCCGCCACCTCCTGCCCGCCCGCCACCATCACACCTCCGCGCGTCGCCCGTAACACTAACGGCACACTCCGAGCGAAGGTTGCGCGCGACGAAAGAAAACTTCCGCCAGATGGTGCTCGTGGCGACGCCCGGTGGTGCGTCGCTCCTAGGCTCGAGCCGTGCGAGCAACTCGTTCCGGGAGGGAGACAGGGCGATGACAGCTGGTGAGCAGGCCCAAGCGGGTCGCCACGACCGCGTCACCGCGGTCGTGGCGACCTGGGCAGAGGCCAAGGGGAGGCCGACGTTCCTCGCGACGGCGACGCCGACGCTGTCGTGGCAGGTGACGAGCGAGACGCGCCACTGGTTGCAGGCAGCGTGTGAGATCGAGCTCGCTCGAGGTGGGCAGACGACGACAGCCTTGCTCGCCTCTCGTTCCTCGCAAGCCGTCACCTGGCCCTTTGCTCCTCTCGCGGCCTACGAGACGGTGTCGGTCCGGGTCCGCGTGCGGGGAGACGGCGAGGAGTGGTCGCCGTACGGCGCAGCCGTCGAGCTCCGCACCGGCCCGCTCGGGGGGGCCGACTGGAAGGCGCCGTTCGTGATCCCTGTCACGAGCGCCCCTCGTGAGCGAGCTGCTGCACGGTTCTGGCAGGTGTTCGAACCGACCCGAGCCGTCCGCTCTGCCGTGCTGTCGGTGACGGCGCACGGGATCTACGAGGCGGTGCTCAACGGAGCGGTCGTCGGCGACGAGGTCTTTGCTCCAGGGTGGAGCGCGTACCGTGACCGCCTCTGTTTCCAGAGCTACGACGTCACGGCGATGCTCGCCGGCGGGCGCAACGTCGTCGGCGCTGTCGTCGCCGACGGCTGGTATCGCGAGCGCTTCGGCTTCGCCGGCCACGACCGGATTGTCTACGACGGCCCTGCGGCGCTCAGCGCGCAGCTGCGGATCCTCTACGAAGACGGCTCGATCGGGTGGGTGCTTTCAGACGGATCGTGGAGCGCGAGCTGGGAGGGGCCGGTCGTCTCGTCCAGCATCTACCAAGGTGAGCACTACGACGCACGTCAGGAGGACGACGCCTTCTCCGACCCCGACGCCGTCGTCGCGGAGCATGCCGTTGCCGTCATCGTCCCGACCGAGCGCGGGCGGCTCGTGCCGGCGTCGGCACCGCCGATTCGCCGGATCGAGCGTCGGGCGCCTGTTGCCGTGACGACGTCGCCGTCCGGCCGGACGATCGTCGACTTCGGCCAGGATCTCGTCGGCGTCGTCGAGCTGGACGTCGACGCGCCAGAGGGTTGCGTCGTGACCTTGCGGCACGCGGAGGTGCTCGAGGACGGCGAGCTCTGCACACGACCTCTTCGAGCTGCGGCGGCGACGGACAGCTACACGGCGTCGGGGAGGGGTCCGGCGAGATGGAGCCCGAGGTTCACCTTCCACGGCTTTCGCTACGTCGAGGTCAGTGGCTGGCCGCGACCGCTCGAGCCCGGTGACCTGCGCGCCGTCGTCGTCCACAGCGATCTCGTCCGGACCGGATGGTTGACGACCGGCGACGCGCTGCTCGACAAATTGCACGACAACGTCGTGTGGAGCATGCGGGGAAACATGGTCGGCCTGCCGACCGACTGCCCGCAGCGCGACGAGCGTCTCGGCTGGACCGGCGACATCGGCGTCTTCGCCGCGACCGCGACGTATCTCTACGACTGCTCCGCCCTGCTCGGATCGTGGCTCGTGGACTTGCGGCTCGAGCAGGACCGTCGCGGTGGGATCGTCCCTTTCGTCGTGCCCGACGTGCTCGGCGGCGAGCCGACTGCCGCGGCGGCATGGGGAGACGCGGCGACGATCGTGCCCGACGCGCTCTACCGCAGCAGCGGCGACACGTCCGTGCTCGCGGCGAGCTACCCGAGCATGCGTGGCTGGGTCGAGGTCCTCGCGCGCCTGGCCGGCGACGACGACCTCTGGACGGGTGGGTTCCAGTTTGGCGACTGGCTCGATCCTGCCGCTCCCCCCGACGACCCGGCGAAGGCCCGGACCGATCCCGACATCGTCGCGACGGCGTACGACTTCCGCTCGACGTCGATCCTCGCTGCGACGGCGCTCCTCCTCGGTCGGGCCGACGACGCGGCGAGGTACTCCGCGCGGGCGGCGAGGATCCGCGACGCGTTCGTCGCGACCTACGTGACGCCGGCCGGCCGGATCGTCTCGGATGCGTCGACGGCGTACGCGCTGGCGATCTGCTTCGGCCTGCTCGAGGACGAGGCGCAGCGGGCGCGAGCCGGCGACAGGCTCGCCGAGCTCGTCCGCGCCTACGGCTACCGGATCCAGACCGGCTTCGTCGGCACGCCGCTCGTGTGCGACGCGCTCTGTGCGACCGGGCACGTCGATGCCGCTTACCGCCTGTTGACCGAGACAGGTTGCCCGTCGTGGCTCTACCCGGTCACGATGGGCGCGACGACGACCTGGGAGCGCTGGGACTCGCTCTTGCCCGACGGGCGTGTCAATCCCGGGGAGATGACCTCGTTCAACCACTACGCCCTCGGGGCCGTCGCCGACTGGATGCACCGGAGGATCGGCGGGATCGCGCCGGCCGAGCCCGGCTACCGCGTCGTCGACATCGCGCCGGTCCCCGGAGGCGGCCTCCAGCACGTCTCGGCCCGCCTCGACTCCGCCTACGGGACGATCGCTGTCGTCTGGAGTGTCGAGGACGAGCAGTTGAACCTGCGCGCGAGCATCCCGGCCAACGTCGAGGCCCGGGTCGCGCTTCCCGGGTCTGCCGTCGTCGTCGTCGGTAGCGGGGTCCACGAGTGGACAGTCCCCGCCCGGACCGGCGACGGACCGGCGGGCAGGTCCAGAGCGGGCGGCGGCCGGAATGGCAACGAGCGCCGCTCGTTCGACCTCGGCTCGAGCCTTGCCGACGTTGTCGAGGATCCCGCGGCCCGTGCCGCGCTCGAGAAGGCCGCTGCCGCTGCCGGCTTTCCCGCGGGGGCGAGCCTCAGCGACAAGGGCATGTGGCGATCGGACAACCGGCTCCGCGACGTCGTCGGGCGTTTGCCGGCCGACGACCGCGAGCGCATCGTCGCAACTCTCGCCAGGATCGGCCAGCGCGACGCGACGACGTGATGGTATGAATCGCACATGACAGAGATCGCGCTCGAGAGCACGGTCAGCGCTCCTCGCCCCGGTGCGCCGCGCACGCACACGACCCTCGCGCTCGTCGTCATCATGACCGGCGTCCTCATGGCGGCGGTCGACACGACCATCGTGGTGCTCGCGCTGCCCGACCTCGAGCGGTCGCTGCACGTGCCGCTCTCGGGCGTTGTGTGGGTCATCATCTCGTACCTGCTCGTCATCACCCTGCTCGCCACCCAGGTAGGCCGGCTCGGCGACATGTTCGGCCGGGTTCGTATGTACGAGGCGGGGTTCGTCGTCTTCATCGTCGGCTCCGCGCTCTGCGCGCTCGCGACGAACGAGGCGACGATCATCGTCTTCCGCATCCTGCAAGGCGTGGGAGGCGCCCTCATCACCGCGAACAGCGGGGCCGTGATCGCAGACACCTTCCCGCCCGAGTCACGCGGCCGGGCCTATGGCTTCAACGCGGTCGGCTACAACCTCGGCGCGATCCTCGGGATCCTGCTCGGTGGCGTCATCATCACCTACGTCTCGTGGCGGTGGATCTTCTGGATCAACGTCCCGACCGGGATCTTCGCCTTCGTCCTCGCCCTCCGGGTGCTGCGTGACTCCGGCGAACGTCAGCGCCAGCGGCTCGACGTGGTCGGGATGTGCACGCTCGGTGCCGGCCTGTTTGGCGTCTTGTGGGCGATGACGCGCCTGTCCACCACGTCGTTCTCGGCCGAGGTCGTCGCGTCGCTCGGCGGCGGGGTCGTCCTTCTCGTCGCGTTCGTGCTCGTCGAGAGGTCCCGCAGCGCACCGATGCTCGACCTCTCCTTGTTCAAGATCCCGACCGTCAGCCCGACGCTGCTCGCGTCGCTGTTCCAGGGACTCGCGAACTTCGCGGTGCTGTTCCTCGTCATCATGTACCTCCAGGGCGTCCGGGGGCTGAGCCCGCTGCACGCATCGCTGCTCCTCGTCCCCGGCTATCTCGTCGGAGGGTTCGTCGGTCCCATCGGTGGTCGCGTGTCCGACAAGATCGGCGCGGTCTGGCCGGCGACGATCGGCCTCGCCGTCGAGATCGTTGCCCTGTTCGTCTACTCGCGCCTCGACGTCGGGACGAGCCTCGTCGTCGTCGTCGCCGCCGCGGTCGTCAACGGGATCGGCTCGGGAGGGTTCTTCCCGGCCAACACGGCGGCCGTCATGAAGGCAGTGCCCGGTGGTCAGTTCGGGATCGCGTCCGGCATGCTGCGGACCTTCGCGAACGTCGGGATGGTCTTCTCCTTCGCCGTCGCGATCCTCGTCGCGGCGCGCTCGATCCCCCGGGGGCTCGCGTTCGCGATCTTCGTCGGGACGACGCACCTCTCCCACCACCTGGCCGGAGCGTTCACGACCGGTCTGCACGCGGCCTTCTACTCCTCCATGGGCTTCATGGCGCTCGCCGCTTTGCTGTCGGCGACCCGGGTGCTACGTCGGCACGCCCCGGCTCCCCCGACGGCCCCCGAACGGTCGTGAGCACCGTCAGCCGGCCGCACGCTCCGCCGGCAGAGCGGGTGCGGTCCGCGCGGGTCGGCCAGCGGGCGGCAGCTCTCGATCTCGCCAGCCGTCACGACGTGCTCGCACGTCTCGTCGCCGAGGCGGGACCACCTCGGCTGGGGCGACCCCACGACAGCCACTTCGCAGCGCTCGTCCGGTCCGTGGTCTACCAGCAGCTCGCAGGGAGGGCGGCGGCAGCCATCCACGGTCGCCTCGTCGCTGCTCTCGGTGGCCGGGTCGATCCGGACGTGCTCCTCGCGCTCGAGCCCGAGCAGCTGCGATCGGTCGGGCTCTCCGCAGCCAAGGTGTCCTCGCTCAGAGACCTCGCGGCGAAGGTCGTCGACGGCACGGTCGTGCTCGACCCCCGCCGGCTCGGCCGCATGCGTGACGAGGAGGTCATCGAAGGCCTGTCCACCGTGCGCGGCATCGGCCGCTGGACGGCGCAGATGTTCCTCATGTTCCAGCTCCGCCGGCTCGACGTGTGGCCGGCTGGCGACCTCGGCGTCCGGCGCGGCTACGGGCTCGCTTTCTGCACGGCGATGCCGAGCGAGCGGGAGCTCGGCCCTCTCGGGGATGCCTTCGTGCCCTACCGGTCCATCGCGGCCTGGTACTGCTGGCGGGCTTGCGAGATCTACGCAGGGGCGGCGCGCAGCGCGCTCACCTCCTGAGCCCTACCCGGGCTCGCGCTGATCCTGGTGGTCGGGGCGACCTTTGTCGTCGGGCAGCTCGGCGGGTGGATCGTCGAGGTCGTCCCGCCGGCAGGCAGCAGCCGTGTGCGGCGGCAGCGGGATGGCGACGGGCGACGGGCGGCTCGGAGCGTCGGTGACCGTCCGGCCGACGTGACGCAGCGTCTGCACGCGCCGCGCGAGGTGGTGCCCGGACGTCCGGATGACGAGGTGGCGGACCGGTCCGACCATGAGGAGAAGACCGATCAGGTCACCGACGAAGCCCGGAACGCCGATGAGCACGCCGCCGACGAGCACGACGAGCCCGTCGAGGAGCTCTCTCGTCGGCATCTCGCCTCGTAGCAACCGCTCACGCGTGTGCGCGAGGACGCCGATGCCGACTCGCCGGACGACGAGCGGTCCGCAGGCGCTCACCACCAGGAGGAGCACGACCGCGAGGAGCACGCCGATCTGGCTGGCGACGGCGACGAACGCGCCGATCTCGACGGCGACGGCGACGACCACACCGAGCAGGAGCACAGCCGAGGCTATCCGCGCTCGCACGCAGCAAGGCGGTCAGCTGTGCAGCGGCACGCCGTCTACGATCCGATGCGAGCGACGACGTGTCGTCGCCCCGCAGTCCCTACGTCGCCAGTCCCTACGGCGCCGGGGCTGTCGCCTTGTTGTCATCGTCCTGGCAAGTTGACGCGCGCGTCGACACGGTGGTCGGCCGCTGGCTCGCCTGCGTTGTCGCGGGCCTCGATCTGGTGGATCTCGGTGAGGGCGAAGTGGGACACGCGCGCGACGTCGACGTCGAGATCGCGCAGCACGGGCGCGACGCGCCGAGAAGCGAGCGCCGCGAGGCTGCCGAGGACGGGAGCTGCGACGTAGAGCCAGTAGCTGTGGGCGGCGAGCCCGACGACGTCCGGGCCAAGGCTGCGCGCGGGGTTGGTGCTCGTCCCCGACCATGGCGCTTCCAGCCAGACCATGACGCAGTAGAGGATCGGGAAGATCCCCGGGGTGAAGCGTCGCAGCCGACGACTGCCGACGAAGGCGAGCAGGCAGGTGACCATGACGAAGGTCGTCGCGACCTCGCCGGCGAACGCCAGGCCGATGCCCTGGGGACCCGGCTCGGTCGCGCCATAGCCGAGGGCCCGTCCGTCGCCACCCCAGGCGAGAAGGGGCACGGAGCCGACGACGGCACCGACGAGCTGGCTCGCGACGTAGGCACCGACCTCCCTCGGCGTCATCGTGCCCTCGAGCCAGAAGGCAAGTGTCACGACGGGGTTGATGTGTGCGCCGCTCGTCCGTCCGAGCGTCGAGAGGGCGATCGCCATGCCGGTCGTGCCGAAGAGCAGGCCGGTGAGCGCGCGCCGGCCGGCGACCGAGGGGAGCACCGTCGCGAGCGGGCTCGACCGTCCGAGGTCGAAGATGACGATCGACAGCCCGATCGCGAGGAGCAGTGCGGTGCCGACCGCTTCGGCTGCACAGCGCGCTGGGAGGCTGTGCGCCGCGGGTGCGTCGGAGGCCGTCACGCCTCCGGCGCCGTGACCTCGGCGAGCGGCGGGCCGTCGGGCTCCCACTCGCGCCCGGTGCCGCGCCGGTAGGGGTGGAGCCTGCCGTCGCGGCCGAGCCGGAGCTGGCGCTCGCCGAGGGTGACACGGTTGTGCCGCGCGACCGCCCCCTTGCCGAGGAGCCGGCGCGCGCCCTCGAGGGCACCGGGCGGCGGGTCCCACCGCTCGTTCAAGACGGCGAGCCCCTCCCGCCCGGCTGCCTGCCACGCGAGCGCCCGGCGGAGGAGCTCGCGCGCGGGGAGCTCGGCAGCGCCCGCCAAGGTCGCGAGGTCGACGCGCTCCCCGCCGCCAGGCCCGAGCGGGCTTGCGAGCGTCAGCGCTGCCCGCCGGGCCAGATCCTCCTCGAAGGAGAGCTCGGCCCCCGTCGTCTCGCCGCCGAGCGCGAGGTCGAGGGCGCGCGCCGCCGCGTCGACCGCGAGCTCGCGTAGCCGCACGGCGTCGATGCCCGACTCACGAGGTGGGTCGACGCCGAGCACGGTCGGCCGGCCCGGGATGCGCGGGGGCAGCGGCGGGACCGGCAGCTCGGACGTCGGGCGTGCCCACGCGTCGCGCGCGACGACGCCCGGATCTTCGCTCGACTGCCGGGCAAGGGCTGCCGGCTCGCTGTGGTGCGGACCGGCAGGGACCGATCGTCGGGCGCGGAGCCCGGCGAGCACCTCGTCACGTCCCCGTCCCCGGAGCGTGAAGAGAGCGAAGGGGTCCTCGTCGAGGACGTCCGCGAACAGGTAGCACACCGCGGCCGCGTGCTTGCACGGGTCGGCCCAGTCCGGGCACGTGCAGCGGGGCTGGAGCTCTCCCGGGCCGGGGAGCAGGTCGAGCCCGACGGCGCGTACGTCGTCGGCGACGCCGGGAGCGATCTCGCCGTCGAGGAGCGCAGCGGTGTGGCCAATCTCGGAGGACAAGGCATCGAGGACCGTCTCCCAGTCCTCGGGCGAGAAGGTCCGCACGCGCACGCGCACCTGGTACGGAGCGCGCCGTGAGCCCTGGACAGCGGCGGTGATCTCGCCGGCGCGCGCGTCGAGGGTCCCGACTGCTCCCGTGCGCGCGTAGGCGCGACCGCGCGGGAGGCGGTTGGGATCGAGGCGAGCACGGTCCTCCAGGGCTTCGACCCACGCCGCACCCCACCAGGTCTGGCCGAAGGCGGACTTCCCCTTTGCGCGTGGCGCCCCGGGTCCCGGCCGGCGTGGTCTCGGTGTCGGCCACCGCCCGTCACGCGGGCTCACGAGCCGCTCCCGAGCCGGACGAGCTCCGCGAGCTCGTCGTCGCTCATCTGCGCGATCCAGGCCTCGCCGCCACCGACGACGGCTTCGGCGAGGGAGCGCTTCTTCTCGATCAGCTCGGCGATCCGGTCTTCGAGCGTCCCCTCGGCGACGAGGCGGTGCACCTGCACGGCACGCTGCTGGCCGATGCGGTGCGCACGGTCCGTCGCCTGGTCTTCGACCGCGGGGTTCCACCAGCGGTCGAAGTGGACGACGTGGTTCGCCCGAGTGAGGTTCAACCCGACGCCGCCTGCTTTCAACGAGAGCAGGAAGACGCGGACCTCGCCCGCTTGGAACGCGTCGACCATCGCCGTCCGCTGGCGCGCGCCGAGGCCACCGTGGAGCAACAGCGTCGGGATGCCGAGCTCGGACAGCCGGGCCTCGATGAGCCCGCAGCACTCGACGAACTGGCTGAAGACGAGCACCGAGTCGTTCTCGGCGAGGACGACCCCGAGGATCTCCTCGAGCGCGTCGAGCTTGCCCGAACGTCCGGCGAGCGGTCCGGCCTGGTGGAGGTAGTGCGCAGGGTGGTTGCAGATCTGCTTGAGGACGGTGAGCAGGCGGAGCACGAGGCCCTGGCGCGCGAAGCCCTCCTGCTCGGCGATCGCCGCGAGCGCCTCGCGCACCTCGGCCTCGTAGAGAGTCGTCTGCTCAGGGCTGAGTGGCACAGCGACGTCGGTGACGATCCGCTCGGGCAGGTCCGGGGCGATCGCGGGATCGCTCTTGCGCCGGCGCAGGACGAAGGGCTGGACCGAGCGGGCGAGGCGCTCGGTCGCACCCGGGTCGCGATAGCGCTCGATCGGCACGGCGACGGTGCGGACGAAGCGATCGAGCGGCCCGAGCAGGCCCGGCGTCGTCCAGTCGAGGATCGACCACAGCTCGCTCAAGCGGTTCTCGACGGGCGTTCCGGTGAGGGCGATGCGGGCCGGCGCCGTGATCGCGCGCAGGGCGCGAGCGGTCGCGGACCGGGGGTTCTTCGCGTGCTGCGCCTCGTCTGCGACGACGAGGGAGAAGCCTGCGGAGGCGAGCTTCTCGTGGTCGGCGCGCGCCACGCCGTAGCTCGTGACGACGATCTCGTTGTCGTCGATCTCCTCGAGCGACCGGCCACTGCCGTGGTAGCGCCGGACGGTGACCGACGGCGCGAAGCGGCGCACCTCCCTCTCCCAGTTGCCGACGAGCGACGTCGGGCAGACGACGAGCGTCGGACCGCAGCCTGCTGCGCTGCGATGGAGGTGGAGCGCGATCACCTGCAAGGTCTTGCCGAGACCCATGTCGTCCGCGAGGCACCCACCAAGGCCGGTGGCGGCCATCTCGTGGAGCCAGGCCACGCCGCGTGACTGGTAGGGGCGTAGCTCGGCGAGCAGGCCACCCGGTGTCCCGAGGTCAGGGAGCGATCCGTCCGCGAGCGCCTCGAGGCGCTCGGCGAGCCGTGCGAGCGGACCGTCGGCGACGACGGGCACGGCCTCGCCGTCGATGACGAGGCTGCCCGCCAACAGCGCACCGAGAGCCTCCGCGGCACCGAGCCGTCCGAGCCGCCGAGCCGCGAGGCGGGCGAGCAGCGCAGGATCCGCCGCGACGAAGCGTCCGCGCAGGCGGACCAGGCCGCGCTTGGCTTCCGCGAGCTGCTCGATCTCCTCCTCGTCGAGGACGTCGCCGCCGAGGGTCGCCTGCCAGCGGAAGGCGAGGAGGCTGCCGAGGTCGAACCCGGCCTCGTCGACCTTGCCGGGCGCCGAGACGATCGCGGCGCGCAGCTCGACCTTGTCGTGGAGCAGCTCTGCAGGCCACAAGACGTCGATACCTGTGCCCTGGAGCACCGTCGCGCCGTCGGCGAGCAGGTCCGCGAGCATGTCGTCGTCGAGGGCGAGACGTCCCGGAACGCGCTCGTGCAGCAGCGGCTCGAGGGGCGGCCAGGCCCGTGCGCCGCGACGCAGCGCGAGGAGCAGGTCGGTCTCCGCGTCCTCGCCGAAGCGAGCGATCACGCTCGCCGGCGCGCCGAAGAGCTCGGTCGCGTCGACGACGAGGCTTGCCTCTGCCCTGCTCGTGAGCTGGAGGACGGCACACGGCTCGTCGTCGCCGAGCTCCACCCGCAGCGCGATCGCCGCGCCGCCTTGGATCCCGCGCGACGCATCCGCGAGCCAGGGTCGCAGGTCTGCGGCACTCTGCGGCGCGCGAGCCGCGTAGCGCGCGCTGCCGGCGACCACCGGTGCAGCCGCCGAGCGCACGAGCGAGTCGGCGATCGCGTCCCATGCAGCACGGACGAGCATCTCCGGCGACGCGACCCGAAGCGGCGACCCACTGCCGTGCGCGAGGGCGTGCGCGGCCGGCGGGAGGGCAGTGGCGAGCGAGGAGAGCATGCGGAGCTCCGCGGGGCCGAGCGGGCCGACCTGCCAGACGTCGTACCCCTCGGGACTGACCGCAGGGAGCAGGCGGCCAGCAGCGACGAGGCCGAGCCCGGCCGTGAGGACAGTCGACCAGGCCAGCGCCGACGGCCGGACGGCCGACGAGTCGAGCTCACGCAAGGTCGTGAGCGCGTCGTCGATCGCGAGCAGTCGAGCGGGCACGCGCTGGCGGCGGACGACCTTGCCACGGGGGACCACGACCTCGATCTCGCCTGTGAGCCCGGGCCGTGCGTCTCGGATCGGCGCGGCGACGTCGGAGCGCGGGTAGAGGGCAATCTGGCCGAGACGGGCCGGGTCTCCGGGCACGAACACGACGTCGCACCCCGTCGCGAGCAGGGTCGTGACCTCGTCGCGCCGACCCGAGCCGTCGGGCTCGCCTTCGGCAGAGAGCTCCGCTGTTCGTCGCCCCGGCGTGGCGCTCACCTCGAGTCGAGAGTCGGACCGACTGCGAGGTCGGCGAGGTCTGCCGCAGCTCGGCCCGCGATCCAGCCAGCCTGGTTGGTCGCCGCGAGGCTGTTGCGGACGGCGCCGGGGAAGAGCTTGCCGACGGCGTCGTCGACAGCGTCTTCGCGGCGTGCCAGGACGGGCAGCAGTGCCGCTCCGAGCTGCGCGGCCACGTCGGCCGTCGCGTCGCGGCTCGTCTGCTCGAGGCGCTTGCCGATCCGCGACGCGAAGGCGACGAGGAACGAGCGTCGGAACGACGGTGCCCGCGAGCTGGCGCTCGACCATCCCGAGGGAGCTCGCGTCGCGAGCGCCGAGATGTGGCGCGTCGCCTGGACGAGCAACGACGTGACGAGGAGCTCGACGATCTCGCAGTCGTCGGGATGCCCGACGACGGTCACGACGCCGAGATCGGACGACGCGACCGCCCGGCAGCGGCTCGACTCCGCGACGACCGAGACGAGGAGGGACTTGGCCTGGACGTACGGGTCGTCGAGCCAGATCCGCCGCGCCACGACGACCGGCGCCACTCCGGGGTCCTGCTCGAGCAGCGCGCGGTCCAGGCTGTGGCGCGTCATCAGGTCCTGGGCCTTGGCCATGAAGGCGTCAGCCTCCTCGGCGAACTCGGTCGACTCGGCCTTGGCGAGCAGCGCCCGGACGCGCGCGAGGACGGGATCGTCGCCGGAGGCGCCCGGCGACTGTGACGCGCTCCGGTCACCGCTCCGGTCACTGCCGAGGTCGGCGAGCGGAGGAAGGTGTGCCAAGACGCCGACAGCGGCGACCGCTGCTGCGACGTCGGCGGCAAAGCGTGGCGAGCCCGGATCGAGACGGCGCGCGCGCGACGCGTCGTCGTTGTCGAACATGCTCTTCTGGGCAGGTCGGCTGGTCGGACCCGCTGCTGGCTGCGGGGTCTTGCAGACGTCTGACAGGATCTCTGCGGCGGCAGCGGTGGCCTTGCGACGGACGACGCGACACGCCTCGTCGAGCGTCCAGCCGCGAGAGAGCACCGTCGCCGTCTCGCTCGCGAGCTGCAGGCTCAGCCGGTCCGCGACGAGCTGGCAGCCCTCCGGTCGCCCGCAACCGCTTGCGAGGAGCGCGATCAGCTCGGCTTCGTCGCCACGGCCGTCGCAGCGTGCGTGGGCGGCTGCGATGACGAGCCGGTCGACTGCGCGACGGTCTCCCTCGAGGCTGTCGCCTCTGCCGGCTGTCGCAGCACGGCCCGAGCGGTCTCGGCGATCCGGCTCCTGCTGCCGCTTGGCCTGCCGTGCCTGCTTGGCTCGTCGTCGCTCTCGGTTCTTCGTGCCCATCAGGTGGTGGCGCGTGGGCGCGTGGTTGCTCGATCCCGACGGCTCCGGAGTGGCTTCACCTCCTCAGTCTGCCCGACCGTTGCGCGGCGCGGGTGGACCAGTCCGGTGACCGACGGGCGTCGCCGCTAAGGCCGGGCGGAGTTGCTGTCGTTATGTCCTGTCATGCATCCGCGCACGGGTGTGGGCGGCGCGACGCGCCGTGTCGAGGAGTCGAGGGGTCGGTGGTTGGACGAGCACGACGAGGGCGCACCGTCATACCGTCGGGAGCGCTCGCGCCCGTGGATCGCCGCGGCCTGGGCGATCCTCGTCGCCGGGACGCTCGTCGCGCTCGGCGGGTCCATCGTCTTCTACGGAGTCGCTCGGGGTCGAGACCGCCAGACGTTCCGGACAGGAGCGCGCTCGGTCACCGCAGCGGTCGTGGCGGCCATCGGGCGTGACGGCGACTTCGTCGCCGCGCAAGAAGGGCTGTTCGCCACGTTCCCGCACCTCACGAACGTCGAGTACCGCCACTGGTACGACGCGCTCGGTGCCCGAGCGCGCTATCCGGGGGGTCTCGGCTTTTTCTATCTCGAGAAGGTCCGCGCCGCCCGCCTCCGGGGCGCCGCAATGCCCGGGCAGATCGATCTGCTCGCGGACGGTGCCGCGCGGCGCCCGGGCGAGCTCGGTCCCCGGGCGCCTGCGCGCACGACGCCGTCCTGTGTCGTACGTCTCGGGATCGTGGTCGGCGCCACACGTGGCCCCACCGGTGCCGCAAGGGCGGCGAGCGTCGACCTCTGCGCTCCGTCCGGTCCCCTGGCAGGTCTCGCAACTGCGCTTGCGCGAGCGACCGCAAGCGGGATGCCGACCGTCGCACCGCCGTCGCCGTCCGATCCGAGCACGTTCTACATCGTCGCTCCCGTGCAGCGGGCCGGCTCGGTCCGGTCGGCAGCACCGGCAGTCCGTCAAGACGGCGCAGATAGCGCAGTCCGTGTAGACGGCGTCGGCCGTGCGGTCGGCGCCGGCTGGGCTGTGGGGGCCTTCGACGGCCCTGTGACGTTGCACTGGGCTCTCGGGGATCTCCGGCAGATGGTCGTCCGTCTCGGCTACGTCCCGACGCACGGCCCCGCCGTCACGGTCGCGTCGGTCGGCACGGCGCGCGGGGTCCACGAGCTCTCGAGCAGCGCTCCGGCGGGTCTCGGAGGGCGGTGGCGGATCGTCGTGACCGGTGGGACCGCGACGCCTGCGGCCCTGCAGGCAACCGTGTTGGGCCTGCTCGTCGAGGCCCTCGGCGTCGTGACGTTCCTGCTCCTCCAGCTGCTCGCACGCTCTCGCGAACGGGCGCTTCGGCTCGTCGACGAGCGGACGGGCGAGCTGCGCCACCAGGCGCTGCACGACGCGCTCACCGGCTTGCCGAACAGGGCCTTGATCGTCGACCGCGTCGGCCAGGTGATCGCGCGGGCGAGCCGCGAGCCGCTCGCGATCGGTGTGCTCTTCGTCGACCTCGACAACTTCAAGGACATCAACGACAGCTTCGGCCACCACCATGGCGACGAGCTGCTGCGCGCCGTCGCGGTCCGCCTGCGCACCGCCTTGCGGCCGAGCGACAGCGTGGGGAGGCTCGGAGGCGACGAGTTCGTCGTGCTCGTCGGCGGGAGCTCGCTCGACGCCGGTCCGGAGCTCGTAGCCGAGCGTGTCCTCGAGGTGCTGCGGGAGCCGTTCTCGCCGCAGGGCCTCGGCGGCATCAAGCTCTCCGTCCGGGCGAGCATCGGGCTCGCAGTCGGGACGCGCGCGAGCGCCGACGAGCTGCTCCGAGATGCGGACGTCGCTCTCTACCAGGCCAAGCAGGCCGGCGGGGACCGCTACATGCTCTTCCACCCCGAGATGCAGGTCGCCGTCCAGGAACGGCTCGCGCTCGAGATGGACCTGCGCGTGGCCGTCGAGACCGGGCAGCTCTTCGTCGAGTACCAGCCGACCTTCGACCTCCAGGACCTCGCCATGACCGGCGTCGAGGCGCTCGTGCGCTGGAGCCACCCGACGCGTGGCCTCGTCGGCCCGGACGAGTTCGTGCCGGTGGCGGAGCAGAGCGGGCTCGTCTGCGCGATCGGCAGGCTCGTGCTCACGACGAGTTGCAACCAGGCCGCAGCCTGGCTCTCCGCCGGCAGCAGGGTCCCGGTGTCGGTCAACGTCTCCGGTCGCCAGCTCGAGTCGGACCAGCTCGGAGCCGACGTCGCCGATGCGCTCGCGTCGAGCGGCCTCGATCCGACCATGCTCACTCTCGAGCTCACCGAGACCGTCCTCATGCGCGACGCGGACGCGACGAAGCGGCGGCTCGCGGAGCTGAAGCGCCTCGGCGTCCAGATCGCGATCGACGACTTCGGGACGGGCTACTCGTCCCTCGCGTACCTCCGGCAGTTCCCCGTCGACGCGCTGAAGATCGACCGCTCGTTCATCGCGGGCATCGCCCGGTCCGAAGAGGCACGGACGCTCATCCACACCCTCGTCCAGCTCGGCAAGACACTCGGGCTGCGTACCGTGGCCGAAGGGGTGGAGGACGCGGCCCAGCTCGCCGAGCTCCAGCGTGAGCAGTGCGATCATGGCCAGGGCTTCTACTACTCCCGCCCGATCCCCTCCGAGGCCGTCGAGGCACTCTTCGCGGCGGGCGCACCCGCCGCGAGCGGGAGCGGCACCTCGTCGGAGGTCTAGCCACAGCGCCTCGCGCTCGTTTGCCACAGCGCCTCGCGCTCGACTGGCGCCGGGCTCGCGCGCCCGTGCTCATCGTTTCCTCACGGGCTGCACACGTACTCCGCACGACATCGGGGTAGGACGTAGCCGTGGTCGCAGCTCCCACCGCGGAGCCACGCGAGAGAGAATGGCGAGGTGCCCATGATGCCCAGTCCCGAAAGCACCAGCTCAGGCGGATCCTCGCCGGGCTGGTCCCCGTGCCGTCGAGCGGTGTCTGCCGTGATCCGTGCCGGGCGTGAACGGCCAGTTGGCGCGCGACGGGTCGCCAAGCAGGCCGCACCGCGCCGAGGTCCCCGTCGTGCCGTCGCCGCCTCGGCCGCGCTGCTCGCCGGCGTGACGGGCTTGGCAGCCGTGGGTGTCGTCACGGCGAGCTCAGCCGACGCTGCGACGCCGGCGACCTTCAGCGCCACCCAGGCGATGCCGGTCGGGCTCACGGATGCGTCGGCGGTCGTGCTGGCCGGTGGCGACGTCCTCGTCGCGGGCGGGGATGTAGCGGCCAACGGCTCGCCGAGCGCCAACGCAGAGCTCTACGACCCGTCCAACGGCTCGTGGTCGTTCACCGGCACGATGCCGCTTGCTGTCGCCGGGGCGTCGGCAGTCCTGCTGGGCGACGGCGACGTCCTTCTCGCCGGCGGCTCGACGGGGTCAGGTACCGCGCTCAGCCCGACCGGATCCGCAGAGCTCTACGACCCGAGCACCAATGCGTGGTCCCAGACCGGATCGCTCCCCGGTGGGCTGGCGGTGTCCGGAGCATCTGCGACCGTGCTTCCCGGAGGTGAGGTGCTCCTCGCCGGCGGGATGGTCGGGACCGGGTCGACTGCCTCGACGACCGCGCAGGCCGAGCTCTACAGCCCGAGCACGCAGACTTGGACGTCGACCGGAGCTCTCCCGCTCGGCGTCGCGAACGCGCAGATGGCCGCGTTCACGCAGAACGGCGGTGGCGTCCTGCTCGCGGGAGGCCTCACGAAGAGCTCGGGCGGCACAGCGAGCGTCACGTCCACGGCGGAGGTCTACAACCAGTCGACCGGGACCTGGACGCAGCGCAACGCCATGCCGGTCCCTGTCGCAGACGCGACGGCAAGCCTGCTCGCGACCGGCGACGTCCTCGTCGCCGGGGGCGAGACCTCGCCGTCCGGCTCCGCCACGAACGCGGCGCAGCTCTTCGACCCGGCGACGGGTGGCTGGTCGACCACGGGCTACCTGCCGACGTCCTCGTACGCCGCGACGGCCACGGTGCTCGCTTCGGGCCAGGTGCTCGTCGCCGGCGGCGAGCTCGACGGCTCCGGCACCCCGACGAACGCCGCCGCGCTCTACTCGCCGTCGACCGGTGCATGGTCGCCGACCGGGTCACTCCTCGTCGCACGGTTTGGTGCCGTCGCCGCGCGCCTCGCCAGTGGTGACGTGCTCATCGCAGGCGGGTCCACCTCGCCGAGCTCGGTGACCGCCGACGCCGAGCTGTACACCGCCAGCGCGGGACCGGCCTTTACGAGCCCGGCGACCCTCGCGGTCGCGATCGGGACCTACTCGAGCTTCACGGTCACGACGTCGGGCACTCCCACGCCGGTGGTCAGCGCAGTCGGCACCCTCCCGAGCGGTCTCGCGTTCACCGCCAACGCGAACGGCACGGCGACGATCTCGGGCACCCCGGCGGTCGGGACCGCAGGCACCTACGACCTCACGCTCACGGCCTCGAACGGCGTCGGCTCGGCGACACAGACCCTCGTCGTCTCCGTCGCCGCTTCGGCGGCACCGAAGATCACGAGCGCGTCGAGCGTCGAGCTCGTCGCCGGCTCGGCCAACACCTTTACGGTCAGCGCGACCGGAGTCCCCCTGCCGACGCTTACCGAGTCTGGAGCCTTGCCGCCGGGCGTGAGCTTCACCGCCAACGCGAACGGCACGGCGACGATCTCGGGCACCCCGACGGGCACGGGTAGCTACACCGTCGCGATCGTCGCGACCAACGGCGTCGGCTCGCCCGCCACCCAGACCCTGCACATCACGGTCGGGCTCGCGTCCGGCACGTCGATCACGAGCGCATCGGCTGTCGACCTGCCACTCGGGGTCGCGTCGCACTTCACGGTGACCTCTCACGGCACCCCGACGCCGACGCTCACCGTGTCCGGGACCCTGCCGCCCGGTCTCGTGTTCACCCCTGGAGCCGGTGGCACGGCGACGATCTCCGGTACCCCGGCGGCTCTCGGGACCTTCCCCGTGACCGTCGTCGCGACCAACGGCGTCGGTTCGCCTGCGACCCAGACGCTCGTGATCACGATCGTCCACGCTGCGGGCACCGCCTTCACGAGCCGCTCGTCGATCGCGATACGACCCGGGGTGTCCTTCCGGTTCTACGTGACGACGACCGGGTCGCCGGCCGCGTCGATCACCGAGGCGGGGACGCTCCCGCCCGGGACGACATTCAAGGACCTCGGCAGCGGAGTGGGACTGCTCGCCGGGACGGCGAGCGCGTCCGACGTGGCGACCTACGTCGTGACGTTGTCGGCAGCGAACGGCGTCGGTCCGTCTGCGCGCCAGGTCCTGCACATCGCCGTCGTGCGCCCGGCGCCGCCGGCCTTTACGAGCACGTCGACGTTGCAGCTGACGACGCGCAGCCACGTCCGGTTCGTCGTGACGTTGACCGGTGCCGTCCCGATGCAGCTGACCGCCACGGGGACCCTTCCGCTCGGCGTCCACCTCGCACCGCGAGAGAACGGGACCGCGATCGTCTACGGCGCGCCCGACCAGTCGGCGAGCGGTAGCTACGCCCTCACGATCACGGCGAGCAACCCGTCGGGCTCGGCTACCCAGACCCTCCACATCACCGTCGTCGCGGCGCGGGCGACTGCGCCCGTGAGCACCGGTCACGTTCTCGGCTACTGGTACGCGGAGTCGACGGGACAGGTCATCCACCAGGGCGCCGCCGTGCTGTACCCGACGACGTCCCGTCAGGGGCCGCGTCAGGTCGTCGCGATGGCGACCTCTGCCACCGGCAACGGCTACTACCTCGTGAGCTCGTTCGGCGGCGTCTACAACTATGGCGACGCGCCGTTCTATGGCTCGCTGGCCCGGACGCACATCTCGAGCCCGATCGTCGGCTTTGCTCTCGCGACCGGTAGCACGGGCTACTACCTGCTCGCTGCGAACGGCGAGGTCTATAGCTTCGGCGGGGCGCGCTACTTCGGCTCTCCGGCGGGCATCCAGATGACGGCGGCCGCAGCTGCGATTGCCGTCACCCCCGGCGACCAGGGCTACTGGGTCGTCACGAAGGCGGGGACCGTCTACAGCTACGGCGACGCACGGCCGCTGTCGAACCTGCGCGTCGACCCGGCGACGATGCCTGTCGTCGCGATCGAGCCGACAGCGACCGGCAACGGCTACTGGATCGCGACCGCCCGGGGCAACGTGTTCAACTACGGCGACGCGGGCTTCCACGGCTCGCTGGCCCGACGGGTGCTGCCGGCACCGGTCACCGCGTTCGCCGCGACGCCGAGCGGGGCGGGCTACTACCTCGTCACGTCGAAGGGCAACGTCTTCAACCTCGGCGACGCCCGCTTCTACGGCTCATCGGCGCGGACGGTGCTGCCGGGTCGGATCACGAGCGTCGCCGTCTACATGGGCTGACCGTCGCGTCCGACGATGAGACGACGACCCCCCGGCTCTCTGGCCGGGGGGTCGTCACGCGTCGGTACGCCGACCGGTCCGCACGACCGCACGACCGACCGCGGGCGACCCGACCGTCATTGGTCGACGACGGAGCCGTCGACGTGCAGACGCGTCTCTGGAGAGCGCTGGCGGTAGGGGTGACGCTCCGCGGCGCCGGGTGCGAGCGCGATCCCGATCCCCGGGCTTTCGGGGATCAGGAGAAAGCCGTCCTCGACGACCGGGACGGCATCGACGATGTCTGCCTTGTCCTGCCCAGCTTCGCCGAGCGGGTACTCCTGGAGGGTGAAGTTTGGGATGCACGCTGCAAGCTGGAGACAGGCAGCCGTGCTGACGGGGCTGAGCGGGTTGTGCGGGACGACGCCGACCCCGAAGGCCTCGGCGAGCGCGGCGATCTTCTTCGTGTGGCTCAGGCCGCCGGCGAGGCAGACGTCCGGCCGGACGTACTGCACGGCGCCGCGCGTGAGCAGCATCGCGAACTCCTCGATCGTGTGGAGGCGCTCGCCCGTGGCGATGGGGACCTTTATCTGGCTGGCCACGAGCGCCATCGAGTCGAGATTGTCCGGGCGGATCGGGTCCTCGTAGAACAGCGGGTGGAACTCCTCGATCCCCCGCCCGAGGACGACCGCCTCCGCAGGGGAGAGGCGTCGGTGGATCTCGATGCAGAGGTCGACCGAGTCTCCGACGGCGTCGCGGTAGGCACCGACCCTGTCGATCGCCCGGCGCATCTTCTCGGCGTGGGTCTCGAAGTACGGCCGGTCCGGTGGCTCGTCGAGGAAGGGAGTGAGGTGCCCGACTGCGGTGAAACCCTGTGCCTTGGCGTCGCGGCAGCCCTGGACGAGCTCCTCGGTCGTCGCGCCGAAGACATGGAGGTACGCGCGCGCCTTCGAGCGGCACGCGCCGCCGAGCAACTGGTGAACGGGCACCCCGAAGTGCTTGCCGGCGATGTCCCAAAGCGCGATGTCGATCGCGCTGAGCGCTCCCATGATCGCGGCCCCGCGGAAGTGCGACCAACGGTAGAGGTACTGCCAGTGGTGCTCGATGCGCAGGGGATCCTCGCCGACGAGGTACTGCGCGAACTTGGCCATGGCGCGCTCCGACGCCTCGAGGTAGCCCCAGGCACCCGACTCGCCGAGACCGGTGATGCCGACGTCGGTCTGGACCTCGACGAAGAGGTAGCGATCCACGAAGATCGGGTCGACAGCCGTGATCCGCACGCGCATCCTCCTCCGTCACTGCTGCGCGCAGCGTAGCCATCTGCAACGAGGGCTCGCCGTGATCGCGCGAGGCGGTCCTCCCGGCAGCCGGACCGGGTCAGCCGACGAGCCCGGTCTGCCACTGGTCGACGAGATCTCCCCTGCCCAGGGCGTCCATCGCGAGGATCGCAGCGCCGATGCGGCCTGCATCTGCGCCGAGAGGGGAGACGCGCATCGGCGGCGGAGCGCGCCAGCTCAGCTCGTCGCCGAGCCGGGCGAGGGTCGGGACGACGAGCGTGTCGCCGGCGCGCGAGAGCCCGCCGCCGAGCAGGACGAGCGCAGGGTCGACGAGCAGGACGAGCGTCGCGAGCGCGAGAGCAAGGGCGTCCGTCGCGTCCTGCCAGATCCGCGCAGCGAGCTCCTCGGTGTCGACGCGTTCGCCGATCGTCGCTGCGCTCGCGTTCGGCTCACCTCCCGCCGCGTGGTAGCGGCGGGCGATGCCGCCGGCCGACGCGTACACCTCGAGGCAGCCACGCTTGCCGCACGAGCACGTCTCGCCGCCCGGGTAGACCGTCGTGTGGCCGATCTCGCCGGCGGCCCCGCTCGCGCCGACCCGTGTCGTGCCGTCCGTCGTGATCGCGCAGGAGATCCCCGTGCCGAGGGTGACGAGGACGAAGTCGGAGAGTCCCCGCGCTCCGCCGACCCGGCGCTCGGCGAGGCTGGCGCCGCGGACGTCGTGGCCGACGGCAACCGGCAACCCGGTGCTCGACTCGAGCTCGGTTGCGAGATCGAGGTCCTCCCATGCGAGGTTCGCCGCGTAGAGGACGCGTCCGCCCCTTTCGTCGACGATGCCGGGCACGATGACACCTGCGCCGATCGGCGTATGGCCCTGCGCTCGCGCGTCGGCCTCGAGATCCACGACGAGGCCGCGGACCGACGCGAGCAGGGCGCTCCCGCCTGCGTCCGGCGAGGCGAGCGAGCCGGTCGTGACGGGGCTGCCGTCGATACCGACGACCCCGCCCTTGATCGTCGTGCCGCCGACGTCGACGCCGAGGACGACCTCTCGGCTGCTCACCGTTGCCCTCGTGCGGACGCGCCGGCGTCGCGCCAGGGAGCGAGCGCCGCGCAGAGCGCGTCGAGCCCGACGGGGTCGGGTCGAGACGCCGAGCCGGTCGGCACCGGGCTCGCGGTGAGCGACACGGCCGGTGGCCCGTTGCCTTGGGGGACGGTCGTGCGAGCCGAGACGTGGACGTCGGAGACGCCCGTGCGCGCGACGAGCTCGGTGACGTTCCCGGCGCGTACGCCGCCTGCCGCGATGATCGAGATGCCGACGCGCGGGTCGCCGTCTCGCTCGCGGAGCTCCCTCCCCGCGCCAGTCCGCCAGGAGCGCGTCGTGGCGACGAGCCGCGCGAGGGTCGTCGCGCCCGCCGCAGCTGTCGGCGCACCGCCGGAGGTGAGGACGCGCGAGACGCCCGTCGTCGCGAGCTCTTCCAGGGCAGCATCGAGGTCGCCGACCAGGTCGAAGGCACGATGGAAGGTCACCGGCGCGGGTCCGCACGCCTCGAGCAGCCGTCGCAGGACCTGCATGTCGAGTGCCGCCGCAGGCGTGAGGGCGCCGAGGACGAAGCCGACGGTGACGCCGTCCGCGTGGTCCAGGCGCGCGATCGCGTCGATGTCCCGTTCCATCGCGACGACCTCGTCCTCGTCGTAGGTGAAGTGTCCCGGTCGAGCGCGGACGAGGACCTGGACGCCGACGTGCTCGACGACCTCGAGCGTGCGTCCGACCGTCCCGATGCTCGGGGTGAGGCCTCCCTCGCTCAGCGCCGAGCAGAGCTCGATGCGATCGAGACCCGAGCGCTCGGCGAGCAGCGCTCCCGCCACGTCGTCGACGCAGAGCTCGACCGCGAGCTGTCGTGGGCGGCCGGCAGCATCGCGCGCGTTGCCGCCCGCGGACCCCGGGAAGGCCCCTTGCCGAACCGCTCGACCGGCAGCCGGCGGCGCGCTCACAGCAGCTCGGCCGCGAGGTGGGGGTTCGCCATGTCGGGGTCGAACGGGTAGACGGGGCGTTCGAGGTGCTGGTGGCCGAGGCGCACGAGATCCTGGTCGACCCCGCCCGGCGTCAGGGCCAGGCGCCAGTCTGCGGCGAGGGCGTAGATCTCGGGCTCGAGGTAGCCGAGCTTGACCACGACGATGTCGGCGTCGCGCGGGTCGACCCCGGCGGCGATCCAGGAGCTGACGAGGTCGAACTGCTTGCGCTGCGCGGTGACGAGGACGGTCAGCCCGCCGGTGCGGATCGCGACGACCTGTGCCGTGCCGTCCTCGCTCCGTGCGATCCCTGTCACTTCGCCTCTCATGGCGACCGGAGGCGAGACGGTGTCGAGGTGCCCTCCGAGGACGAGCGAGACGGTCGACCCGAGCCCACCCGCCTCGGCGATGCGGGTCGCCTCGGGGTCGTAGATGGCTGCGTCACAGGCCGTCACCTTCCCGGAGAGGATCTCCTCGCTGGCGAGCAGCTGCGCGAGGCCGTACGTGACGTCCCCGGCGCCGCCTGCCGTCGGGTTGTCGCCCGAGTCGCTGATCACGAACGGCCGGCGGTCGCTTGCGAGCGCCTCCGCGAGACAGGTCGCGAAGTCCGCGGTCGGCGCGACGAAGGAGAAGTCGTGGCGGGCGTCCCAGTACGCCGTCGCGAGCTCGCTCGCGGCCGCCGTGACAGCCGGCGCGTCGTCGCCGGTGACGACGACCGCCGCCCTGCTCCTCGGCTCGTCACCCCAGGCGTAGCCGACGAACAGGGCTGCGTCGAGGATCCCGGGCCTCGCCTCGATGTCGGGGATGCGACCGTAGATGCCACGAGCAGGCTCGAGACGGGTGCTGGTCCGCTCGCCGGGGAGCAGGACGGGGATCTGAGCCCACGCCTTGAGCGGCCGGCCCCCGTGGCGGAGCCGTCTGACGAGGTTGCGGGCCGCGCGCTCCTTGGTCTCCGCAGCGTCTTCGTGCGGTGCCATCCGGTAGCACGTGACGAGGTCGCAGAGGCGAGCCAGGTCGAGGCTCATGTTGCCGTGCAGGTCCATCGTCGCGCCGAGGAGAGGATCGGGGCCGATGGACGACCGAACGCCGGCGGCGAGGTCTGCCTCGGCGTCGCGCATGCCGACGACGCTCATCGCTCCGTGGATGTCGAGAAGCATCGCGTCGAACGGCCCGTCGGAGAGGCACCGGGCGAGGATCTCGTCGGCGAGCGCGCGATAGGTCTCGGGGAGGACCGGGCCACCGGGAAGGGCTCGGGCGTGGAGAAGGGGTACCCACTCGACGCCCTGGCACCACGTCCGCGCTCCGTTCGCGCACCCGACCGGGCTCGACGCGTCGATCCAGGGGTAGCGAGCGAGCAGCTCCTTGCCCCGCACGCAGGTGAACGCAGCGAGGTCGCTGCGGTGCGGGCTGAACGTGCTCGCCTCGATCGCGATGCCTGCTATGCCGACACGCCAACGCGGGGGCTCCCCGGATGCGAGCTGCTGCGCCGGACCGCGGCGAGGCGGCGTGCGGCGGTCGTCTACCGGGTGACTGCTCACGACAGCTCCTTCGCTACGGCGACGGGGATCTTGTGGGCGCGGAGGCTCAAGTTAAATCGAAATCAGAATTAATACTGTGGACATCACCGATGATAGACCGTTTCTCCATTCAGTCGATTTCCCAGCAGGTTCGTCGGTTGCGACGACATTTGGGCAGGGCTGACGCCGAAGACGCTTGACATCGCTCTCGGGCAATGTTTCGATATGTTGTCACGCATTGTTAAGTCGACAGTCGATAGATATCGAGAACACCGAGCAGACAGGGGACATGCATGAGAAAGACAGCACCCGCAGGCGGAGTGCCGCGACGCGCCGAGCAGAGGCGGCGGCCCTCGACAGCGCAGCTGGCCGCAGCCCTCGGGACCGGCGCGCTCCTGCTCGGCGGGCTCTCCGCCGGAGCCGCGACAGCAGCACGCGCGGCGCATGCGTCGCGCGGCGGGACGGTGACCTTCGCCGAGCCGCCGAACGCCACGCCGAACGCGATCTTCCCGATCGCGACAGCCGGCAACACCGCTGCGTACAACTCCGCTATCCAGGCCGAGCTGTACGTGCCACTGACCTTCTACGACGCCACGAGCGGCAAGCTCGCGTTCGACCAGCGGGCGAGCGTCGCGAAGACGATCGTCTACTCGAACGGCGACAAGACCGTCACCGTCACTCTCGCCAAGCTCAAGTGGTCGGACGGCTCGCCGGTCACGAGCAGGGACGTGCAGTTCTTCTTCAACCTCGTCAAGGCCAACAAGGACAAGTGGGCCAACTACGTGGCCGGTCAGTTCCCGGACAACGTCGCGACGTTCACGATCGTGAACCCGTCGACGTTCCGACTCACGCTCACGACGGCGGTCAACCCCCTCTGGTTCAGCGGGAACGAGCTCTCGCTCGTGACGCCCCTGCCGCAGCAGGCGTGGGACCTCGAGTCCGCGAACGGCAAGGTCGGCAACTACGACGTGACGACCGCGGGCGCCAAGGCCGTCTTCAACTACCTGAACGGCCAGGACAACCATCTCGCGACTTTCGGGACCAACAAGCTCTGGAAGGTCACGGACGGACCTTTCGCCCTCGGCTCGTGGACGACGGGCGGCGCGGTGACGCTCGAGAAGAGCTCGACATACGACGGACCCGACGCCGCCCATATCTCTTCGGTCCAGCTCCTGCCGTTCACCTCCGCCGACGCCGAGTTCAACGTCCTTCGATCCGGTGGGCTCGACTACGGCTACGTGCCGACCTCGGACCTCTCGCAGTCGAAGTACCTGGAGTCAAGGGGGTACACGATCAAGCCGTGGAACGGCTGGGCGATCAACTACTCGCCCTACAACTTCAACAACCCCGTGCTCGGTCCGACGTTGAAGCAGCTCTACGTCCGCCAGGCGCTCCAGATGGCCATCAACCAGCCGGCGATCTCGAGAGCCGTGTGGCAAGACGAGGCTGCCCCCGTCTACGGCCCGGTGCCCCAGAGCCCTCCGTCGCCCTACCTGTCGGCGACGCAGAAGAAGAACCCCTACCCGTTCGACCCGTCGAAGGCGAAGAAGCTCCTCGAGTCCCACGGCTGGAAGATCGGCGCGAACGGCATCATGACGTGCAAGTCGGCAGGGTCCGGCGCCAGCCAGTGCGGTGCCGGGGTCAAGGCGGGGACCGTGCTCGCGCTCCACATGCTCTCCGAGAGCGGGAGCACGCAGACGACGAACCAGATGGAGGTCATGCAGTCGGAGCTGGCGTCGATCGGCGTCGGGTTCCAGGCGAGCTACGCCCCGCTCAACACGGTGCTGTCGGAGACGGCGCAGTGCAAGCCCAGCCAGGCATCGTGCAGTTGGCAGATGTCGTTCTTCGGAACCCAGGGCAGCTGGTACTTCAGTCCCTCGCCGAACGGCGACCCTCTGTTCGCGAGCACCGGCTCGGCGAACTTCGGAAGCTACGACAGCCCGACGGCAGACAAGTTGGCCGTTGCCGCGACGACCTCGTCGAATCCTGCGGCGCTGCGTGCCTGGAGCGCCTACCTCGCTCTTCAGCTCCCGGCGATGTGGCTACCGCTTCCCGCCTACCAGGTGTCGGCAATCAAGGACAACCTGAAGGGCGTCAGCCAGGATCCCTTGGCTGGCCAGACGATCCAGCGCTGGTACCTGTCCAACGGCTGACATGACCTGCTACCTCCCCGGCGCCTCCCCTCCGGCGCCGGGGAGGTAGCCCGATCCTCGACCAGAGAGCACACATGGGACGCTTCGTCGTGCAACGGGCCGCCCAGGCAGCCGTCGTCGTCGTGCTGGTCACGATCGTCACGTTCCTCCTGCTGCACGCGCTGCCCGGAGGACCCGCGCGCGGCATCCTCGGGCTCAAGGCGACTCGTATCCAGATCGAGCAGTTCAACAAGACGAACGGGTTCGACGAGCCACTGCCGCGGCAGTACTGGAGCTACCTGGTCCGGCTCCTCCACGGCAACCTCGGGACCTCGTACAAGCTCAACCAGAGCGTCGCGTCCCTTCTCGTCGAGAGAGTGCCGAAGACGCTCCTGCTGACGGCGATGTCGACGGCCGTCGCCCTGGTCCTCGCGGTCCCTCTCGGGGTCTGGCAGGCGCTGCACCGCCACCGTGTCGGTGACCACGTGACCTCGAGCCTCGTCCTCGTCGGCTACGCGACCCCGGCGTTCTTCCTGGCGCTCGTCCTCGTGATCGTCTTCGCCGAGAAGTGGCCCCTGCTCCCTCCCGAAGCACCACAAGGCACCTCGATCTCTGCGCTTCTTGCACACTTCTCCGGACTGGTCCTGCCGATCGTGACGGGGGCGGTGACGACGCTCGCTGCGTTCAGCCGCTACGTCCGATCATCTGTGCTGGACAACCTCGCGGAAGACTACGTACGCACCGCTCGCGCGAAGGGCGTGAGCGAGAGGCGGATCGTCTGGATCCACGTCCTGCGCAACTCCTTGACCTCCCTCGTCGCCCTGCTCGGCTACTACCTGCCCGTGCTGTTCGGGGGAGCCGTCGTCGTGGAGTCCATCTACAACTATCCAGGCGTCGGGTTGCTTTTCTGGAATGCGGCGCAGCAGTCCGACTACCCGGTCCTGCTCGGTGTCGTGCTCGTCATCTCCGTCGCGACCGTCGTCGGCTCGCTCGCCGCCGACCTCGCCCAGGCGGCGATCGATCCGAGAGTGCGAGGAGCGCTCAGGTGAGCGCTGCGACCGACTCCGTCTACCGCCGTTTCCTGCGGCACCGGCTCGGCGTGGCAGGCCTCGTCGTCATCGTCCTGCTCTTCGGCTTCTGCTTCCTCGGCCCCGTCGTGTACCACACCAACCAGGTGCAGACCAACATCCTCGCTGCCAATCTGGCCCCAGGCGTCCAAGGACATCCGCTCGGCACCACCGACGTCGGCTTCGACGAGCTCGGGAGGCTCATGGTCGGCGGGCGATCGTCACTCGAGATCGGGCTCGCGGCCGGCCTGCTCGCGACGGCCATCGGGACGATCTGGGGATCGGTCGCCGGCTATGCCGGAGGCTGGTTGGACTCGGTCTTGATGCGGATCGTCGATACCGGGATCGCGATCCCGGCGCTGTTCCTCCTGCTCGTCGCCGGCACGATCGTGCGCCCGACGGTCGGGGTGCTGATCGTGATCATCGGCGTGGTCTCCTGGCTCGTCCCGGCGCGGCTCGTGCGCGCGGAGTCGCTGACCCTTGCCAACCGCGAGTACGTCCTCACGATGAAGGCCCTCGGAGGGGGGAGCGCTCGAGCGATCGGTCGTCACATCGTCCCGAACGCGATCGGCACGGTCGTCGTCAACGCGACGTTCCAGGTCGCAGACGCCATCCTCCTCGTCGCCTACGTCAGCTTCCTCGGCCTCGGGGTGCCCTTCCCGGGGACGGACTGGGGTGGGATGTTGAGCAACGGGATCTCCTACACCTACGACGGCTACTGGTGGATGATCGTGCCGCCCGGGGTGGCGATCATCCTCGTGGTCTTCGCGTTCAACGTGATCGGCGACGCGTTGCGGGACGCGTTCGAGCTCAGGCTCGGCAGCCGATGACCGACGAGCCGCGCGGGGCGCGCGATGCTGCCCCGAGCGAGCGGGGTGGGTCGACGGTGCTGCAGGTGTCGGGACTGAGCGTCGACTTCGTCGGTCGTGCCCAGGTGACCCAAGCCGTCCGCTCGGTGTCGGTCGCCGTCGAGCGTGGCGAGATCCTCGCTCTCGTGGGGGAGTCGGGATCCGGCAAGAGCGTCACGGCGATGGCTGTGATGCGGCTGCTGCCGCCGACCGCGAGGGTCTCGGGGAGCATCAGGCTCGGAGAGATCGAACTGACGGCCTGCAGCGCTCCGGAGATCCGCTCGATCCGGGGATCACGCATCGGCATGGTGTTCCAGGACCCGATGCGGGCGCTCAACCCGGTCTTCACCGTGGGCTGGCAGGTCGCCGAGACGATCCGTCTCCACCAGCCGGGGCTGTCCCACGCCGAGCGGATGGACAAAGTGGTCGACGTGCTCGAGCGAGCGGGGATCCCGGAGCCCCGGCGCCGCCTCGAGCAGTACCCCCACGAGCTGTCAGGCGGCCTGCGACAGCGCGTCATGATCGCGATGGCCGTCGCGAACGAGCCGGAGCTGGTCATCGCCGACGAGGCGACGACGGCGCTCGACGTCACCGTCCAGGCCGAGATCCTCGAGCTGTTCCGCGAGCTGCGTGACCGGACCGGGATGGCGATCGTCGTGATCACCCACAACATGGGTGTCGTCGCCGACGTCGCCGACCGGGTGGTCGTGATGCGGGCGGGCGAGGTGGTGGAGCAGGCACCGGTCGAGAAGCTCTTCGGGCGACCCGAGCACGCGTACACCCAAGAGCTGCTGTCCTCCGTGCCCCGGCTCTCTCGACCGGCGGTGGGCGTCGCCGAGCCGGTCCGGGGCGATGACCGTGAGACCGTCCTCGACGTCCGTGACCTCGCCGTCGACTTTGGGCCGCGTGGCCGGCGCGTCCGGGCGGTAGACGGCGTGTCGCTGCGTATCGCAGCCGGTCAGGTCGTCGGGCTCGTCGGCGAGTCGGGCTCCGGCAAGTCGACGGTCGGTCGCGCGGCGCTCGGGCTCTACGCACCAGGAGCGGGGACGATCTCGGTGCTCGGGCAGGACCTCGCACGCCTCTCGCGACGCGAGCTGCAAAGGCTGCGTCGCAACTGCGCGCTCGTGCTCCAGGACCCCGGGTCGTCCCTCGATCCGCGCATGACCATCCGGCAGTCGATCGCCGAGCCGATGGCGATCAACGGGGTGGGTCGGCGATCGAGCCGTGAGCGCCGGGTGGCCGAGGTCCTCGACATGGTCCGGCTGGGGGCCGGCTTTGCGGGTCGTTATCCACACGAGCTCTCCGGTGGCCAGCTGCAACGCGCGAGCATCGCGCGCGCACTCGTGCTCGAGCCCCGGCTGCTCGTCGCGGACGAGCCGACGTCGGCCCTCGACGTCTCCGTGCAGGCCTCGGTCCTCGAGGTGTTCCTGGACCTCCAGCGCGAGATCGGCTTTGCTTGTCTTTTCATCACGCACGACCTTGCGGTCGTCAGCATGCTCGCGAGCGAGGTCATCATCATGAGCCAGGGTCGTGTGGTGGAGGCGGGCGCGCCGGGGTCGGTGCTCTTCGATCCGCGGGAGGAGTACACGAGGCGGCTGGTCGCCGCAGCGCCCGTTCCCGACCCGGTCGAGCAGCGCAGGCGACGGCACGAGCGGATCGCGTCCCTTCGACCGTGAAGCGGGCAACGCCGCTGGTCGGGCGGCCGGGCCAGAGCTGGAGCGCAGGCGAGATCTTCGCGCTGGTGCGCTCGGGACGTGCGGCGACGCGGGCCGAGATCGCGCGGGCCACCGGTCTCGCGACGTCGACGGTCCTGCTCCGGGTCCAGGCGCTCCTCGACCACGGTTACCTCGTCGAGGAGGCGCACCCGCACCCCGGCCGTGGTCGGACGCCGAAGGTGCTGCGCGTGCGTGCCGATGCCGGCGTCGTCGGGACTGCCGACCTCGGGCCGCACCACGCGGTCCTCGGCGTGGTCGGTCTCGACGGGACGCTGCTCGGCGAGCAGACCCGTTCGTTGTCCATCGCCGACGGGCCGTCGGTCGTCCTGCCGTGGCTCGTCCAGGCGCTGCGAGACCTCGCCGCGGGCGTCTCCGGCTCGTCGGTCCCGCTGCTCGGTCTCGGCGTGGGTGTGCCGGGACCGGTGAGCGCGACGACCGGGCGCATGATGTCGCCCTCGCTCATGCCCGGTTGGAACGGACTCGAGGTCGGCGCCGTGCTCGAAGACCTGGCGGGGGTGCCCGCTGTCGTCGAGAACGACGCGAACCTGATGGCCGTCGGCGAGCACGCGTTGCTCGGGCCCGGCGTGCAGCACATGATGTTCGTGAAGCTGGGCTCGGGTATCGGTTGCGGGGTCATCGTCTCCGGCGCGCTGTACCGCGGCAGCCGCGGCGCCGCAGGAGACGTGAGCCACGTCCGCGCGAGCGGGGCGCCGGACATCACCTGCTCGTGCGGCCGGAATGGCTGCCTCGAGGTCGTCGCCAGCAGTGCTGCGGTCGTCCGCCAGGTGCGTGAGGAGGGCCGGGACGTTGCGAGCGCGACCGAGGTGCTCGAGCTGCTCGACCGCTCGGAGCCGACGGCCGCCCGCGTGCTGCGGCGCGCGGGACGCGCGACAGGCGAGGTCCTCGCCGGGATGGTCAGCTTCTTCAATCCCGAGGTGCTCGCGATCGGGGGTGTGCTGAGCCAGGCGGAGCCGTTCCTCGCGACCCTCCAGGCGACGCTGTACGACTGGTGCCTGCCCATGACGACCGACGGTCTCACCATCTCGACGAGCAAAGCTGGCACCTCTGCAGGCATCATCGGTGCCGGTCGGCTCGTCCTCGAGCACCTCTTGAGCAGCGGGGCGGTCGACGCGGTCGTCTCCGACGGTCGCGCGGCGGCCGGGCAGCCGACGCCCTGAGCCTTTCCCCGACCCCGCCGGCTCGTCGCGCGGCCTTGCGCGCGGCGATGGTTAGCCGACGTCACGGATGGGTAGACCGACCGGGGAGCAGTCGTTGCCCGCGGTGCGGCCACGTCGCGCTGCGAGCGGTGACGCTCCGAAGGCTGGCCCGCTGGCTCGGCCAGCGGACGACGAGGAGGATCTATGCAACGGACAAGACGAGCAGGGCGGCACGGGAGCGTCGCAGCCTTGGCAGGGGTGGCGGCACTCGGGTTGGCGGCGGTCGCCGGTGAGGGCGTCGCGTCGGCAGCGACCACCGCGACGACGAGCACGGTGACGGTGTCGGTGCCGGCTCCGCCGACCGTGGTCTCGTCCTCCACCGGGAGCGACGCCGCCATCGGCGACGTGACGATCACGCCGGCGGCCGTGACGACCATCGCGAGCGACTACGTGTGCGTCAGCCTTCCCGCCGGCGACAACTTCGACACGGCGAGTGGCGTGCCGACCGTGAGCCAGACCAACGGGGCGGCGACGACGGGCGTGTCCTCGACCCCTGTCGTGACGGCCGGGTCGCTGGCGCTCGGCTCGACGACCGGCGACCCAGGGGCGTCGCCGACCCAGGGCAACGTGCTGAGCTTTGCCGTGAACGGGCAGGCGACCTCGTCGATCCCGACGTTCGTCCTCGCGAACCTCCACGTCGACGGCGTCGGCGCGAGCGCCGGCGCGGTGACGGCGAGCGTGGCGACGGCGTCGAGCGCGCTGGGCTGCTCGTCGGTGAGCGCGTCGTCTGTGCTCGGGAGCGGGACGATCTACGAGATCGCGTCCTCGAACAGCGCCATCTACGGCCAGACCCCGGCGGCGACGGCCGCCGCGGAGTTCGACGCGGCGCTCGTGTCCGGGTCCGGTTCGTCTGCCACGTGCTCTGACCATGGCAACGCGGTCGTCGCGACCTCGGCAGATCCCTACGACGCGCTCTCGGCGGCCTTCCTCGAGTCCCAGCTCGGCACCGGCGTGCTGATCACCGCTCCGACGCAACTCGACGCGAGCACGCTCGCGGCGCTCAAGCTCGGCGGCGTCCAGCGCGTCTACGTCGTCGGTGGCCTGCTCGCGGTGTCCCAGGCGGACATCGACGCGCTCAAGTCGACTCCCGCCTACGACTGCGGCGGGACCACGGCGACGGGCAAGGACATCGTCGTCTACAGCGGGATCTCGGGTCAGACCGCAGACGACACGGCGGCGGCCATCGACAGCTACATCACCGGCACGGGCACAGGTGCGCTCCCGTCGATCTCCGGTGCGTACTCGACCGAGTCCGCATACAACCAGACGACCGGCAACGAGACGACCGCTGCGCCGAGCGGCACGCAGAAGACGGCGATCGTCGTCGCCGACACCGACTTCCAGGATGCGACGGCGGCGGCAGGGATGGCGTACGAGTACAAGCTTCCGGTCATCTTGACGCCAGGCGACGCGCTCGGACCGCAGGCGACGTCCGAGCTCACCAAGCTCGGGATCACCCAGGTCGTCGCGCTGGGTGGCCAGCTTGCCCTCCAGCCCCAGGTCGTCAACTCGATCGAAGCGCTCAACATCGGTGGCAAGCCGATCTCCGTGCTGCGCATCGCCGGTGCTGACGGAACCCAGAGCGCCGCAGACCTCGCGTTGTTCGAGGGGCAGCGACTCGGGTGGCACGACTCGACGGTGCTCGTTGCACAGGGCGCCTACTGGTCCGACGCGTTGGGCTCGGCGGCCCTGGCCGGCAAGAGCTCGGAGTCGCTCCTGCTCACCGAAGGCCCGAAGGCTGGCGTCGGGCAGTACACCGACGCGGTGCTCAAGGTGGCAGGCACGTCGCCGGACGGTCTCGGCAGCGGCGTGACGACCTCGATCCAGGTCCTCGGCGGCCCGCTTGCCGTGCCGCAGACCCAGGTGACCGAGATGCAGCAGGCCCTCGCGGCCGGCTGAGCCGATCGGCCCCGGATCGCCGGGGCTCGTTCGACCGATCGACGAGGGGGTGCCGCTTCGGCGCCCCCTCGTCGCGCGCCCACCGCCCACCGGACCGACGCCTTGCGCGGGTACGCTCGCAGCTCGTGCCCGGTCGGGGCTCGTGCCGCCCCTGTCGGCGTGGTCCTCGTGGAGGTGATCGGCATCTGCGGACGCTACGTGCTCATCTCGACCATCCCCGAGCTCGCCCGGCTGTTCTCGGCGACGTTCGAGCCGGCGGAGCTGGCTGACTGGCGACCGAGCTGGAACGTCGCACCGTCGCGCCCGGTGCCGGCGATCACGGCGGTCCCACCGCCGGACGAGGACGGCGGTGACGCCTCGGGACGATCCCTTGCCCTCTACCGCTGGGGGCTCGTCCCGACCTGGGCGCCGACGCTGGCGTTTGGTGCGCGGACGTTCAACGCTCGTGCGGAGACGGTCGCGACGAAGCCGACCTATCGGGCGGCGTTCCGGGCGCGCCGGGCGGTGGTCGTCGCGGATGCCTTCTACGAGTGGTCGACGTCGGCTGACGAGCGTGGCCAGCCGTACCTGTTCGCCCGCGCCGACGGGGCACCGATGGCCCTGGCGGGTCTCTGGGAGACCTGGACGCCGGCCAAGGGGACGGGCGGCGAGCACGCGGCCATTCGGACCTGTACGGTCATCACGGCAGAGGCAGGACCGGACGTGGTCGGCGTGCACCATCGCATGCCCGTGGTCGTCGAGCAGGGCCCGATGCTCGACACCTGGCTCGATCCGGCAAGGACCAACCCGCGTGAGCTCCAGGACCTGCTCGGACCCTCGCCTGCCGGGACGCTCCGCCGGCACAGGGTCGGGCGAGCAGTCGGCAGCGTCGCGAACGACGGGCCCGAGCTCGTCGAGGATCTGCCGTAGGCCGGGTAGGCCGGGCAGGCCGGGCGTCAGGCTGATCGGTCCTTGAAAGGTGAATGGTCAGGTCAATAGGCTCGCCGGTGTGACGCCGAGCGAGGACGCGCCAAGCCGGTGCGCGCGTCGCCGCCAGACGATCCCGGTGGCCGCTTGAGGTCGCCGAGAAGGTGCCCGTGACGCGAGGGAGTGGGCCGCGGTCTGCCTTTTCGCTCCTGCTTGCGAACCATCCACTTCCCGCATGGGTCTACGACCTCGAGACGCTCCGCATCGTCGAGGTGAACGCCGCCGCCGCCGCCTGCTACGGCTATTCCCACGATCGGTTTCTCGAGCTGACGGTCGCGGACCTCTACCCGCTCGCCGAGCGCGACGGACTCTCGCCGCAGGGTCCACAGCGCCGGTCGGTGGCCGAGCACTCGGGTACCTGGCGGCACCTCCGGGCAGACGGCACCGAGATCGAGGTCGAACTGACCTCGAGCCTCCTCGAGCGGCAGGGCCGGACGGCTGCCCTCGTCGTCGCCCGCGACGTCACCGAGATCCGCCGGCTCGAGCTCGAGCTCTCCCGGCGCGCGCTCTACGACCCGCTGACGGGTCTCGCGAACGCGGCGTTGTTTGTCGACCGGATCGGCGAGGCGACAGCTCGAGGCGACAGCGCGCGGCTCGGCGTGATCGTCGTCGGTCTCGACGAGCTGGACGCAGTGCGGGCCAACGCCGGCGAGGAGGCGGCACAGGCAGCTGTCCGGGAGATCGCCGGACGTCTCGCCGCCTGCTCCGAGAGGTGCTCCGCGCTCGCGTCTCTCGGCGGAGGTCGGTTCGCGCTGCTGTGCGTCGTCGACGAGGACCACGAGGTGCTCCTCGTCGCCGGAGACGTCGTCCGCTCCGTCGCAGGGGACATCGCGGTGCCGACGCGCCGTCACCTCTCGCTGCGGGCCTCCGTCGGGGTCGCGCTGTCCGCGACGGCGTCGGGTGACGCGGCGAGCTTGCTCGCCGACGCGACGTCGGCGATGCACCACGCGGCCGCGCGCGCCGACGGGCAGTTTGTGCTCTCCGACGTCGAGCTGCGCCGGTCTGCGCTCGAGAGCTTCGAGACCAGCCAAGCCCTTGCGACAGCCGCACGCCTCGACCAGCTGCGTCTGCACTACCAACCGATCGTCTCGCTCGACCACGGTGACGTCGTCGCGTGCGAAGCGCTCGTGCGGTGGGATCGACCAGGTGTCGGCCTCGTCGCGCCGGACCGCTTCGTTCCCCTGGCCGAGCGCGACGGCTCGATCGTCGACATCGGCGCCTGGGTCCTCGACAACGCGATCGGCGAGGCGGCGGGCTGGTCGACCCGGTCTGGGCGGCGACCGATGGTCGCGGTCAACATCGCGGCTCGCCAGCTGCACGACGACCGTCTCGTCGAGCGCTTCGCTGCAGCCTGCGACGCGTCCGGCCTCACCCTGTCGGCCGTCTGCGCGGAGCTGACCGAGTCGGCCGTCGTCGGCGACGGCGACGACCGTGCTCTCGGGGTCCTCGAAGAGCTCCACGACGCAGGAGTCGAGATCGCCATCGACGACTTCGGGGCCGGCTACTCCTCGCTGGCCTACCTCAAGCACCTCCCCGCCGACGTCCTCAAGATCGACCGCTCCTTCGTCGCCGGGCTCGGTGCCAACCGCACGGACGCCCTCCTCGTCCGGGCAGCCGTGCACGTCGCGAACGGGATCGGCTTCCGGGTCGTAGCCGAGGGCGTCGAGACCGAGACCCAGCTCGACATCGTCCGCGAGCTCGGATGCGACGACGCGCAGGGGTTCCTCCTCGCGCCGCCCACCCGCCTCGCCGACCTGCCGGCTGCGATGGAGCGTGCGGTCGCCGCCGTGTCGAGCTGAGCGCGGGCGAACCGCCCGATTGCCCCCGGCGCCGCTCGGCTCGTTCTACCGCGCTCGGCTTGCCGGTGGAGGCCGGCATGAGCTGGGCCTAGTGTTCGTGCGGTGCCTGTGCATGTGATGCCGCCCGTCGTGACGACGGACCGTTGCTCTTTGGGCTGTCGGGCGTCGTGAACCTCGACGGGGGGCTCGCGGCTGCCGGGGCGATCGGCTTGGCCGCGCTGCTCGGTACGAGTGACGCGGCGAACTCGACGGCTGCGCTCGTCTCCGCCCGAGCTGGCACGTACCGCTCGATCGGGGCCTGGTCTGTCGGCTGGCACCTCGTCGGCGGGATCGTGGCGGGGACCGCGGTCGCCCGGACTGTCGTCGGGATCGTCCACGTCCGCCCGATCCTCGCTGCGGCGACCTACGCAGCAGCGTGCCTGTCCTCGGTCGCGTTCACGACGCTCACGACGCGCCGAGGGCTACCGACGAGTGCGAGCGTCGGGCTCGTGGGTGGACTGGCGGGCGCCGGCGTCATGGCTGGGGGATGGCACGCCGTCGACTGGGGCAGGTTCGACGGGCTTCGCCTCGTCGGCGTCGTCGGGGTGCTCCTCGGGATCGTGATCGCACCTCTCGTCGGTGCCCTGGCGACCGCAGCGGTCGCGCGGTCACTTCGCCGCCCGGGTTATCGCCTTCGCCGGACGGCTCTCGGTCCTCTCCACGGCGGGATCTGGCTCGCGTCTGCGGCGGTGGGGCTCGCGGACGGCACGAACGACGGCCAGAAGGCGATGGGGATCCTCGCCGTCGCGCTCACCGGGGGAGCCGTGCTCGGCGGCCGGGGCCTCCAGATCTCCTGGACGGTCCGGATACTCTGTGCGGCCGTCCTGGCTGCCGGCACGGTCGTCGGCGGGCGGCGGATCGTGGCGACCGTCTCCGGTGGTCTCTCGACGACGAGCTCGGTCGAGGACCTCGCCGCGCAGGGGACGTCCGCGGGCGTCATCTTCCTCGGTGCCGTCGCCGGGCTTCCTCTGTCCACCTCGACGGTCGTCACCTCGGCGATGGTCGGCAGCGGGCTCGTCGGGCGCAGGCGCCACGTGCGCTGGGAAGGAGTGCTGCGGGTGCTCGCCGTCTGGGTCGTCACGTTGCCCGCCTGCGGGGCCCTCGGAGCGGCGCTCTACGAGCTGATCCGCTTGGTGGGGCGATGAGCGCCGAGCGCCCGCCGGGCGGGACGGCCGAGGCACCGTCGCCCCGCCGCCGGAGGATCCTCGCCCGTGTCCTGTTCTCCGTCGCGCCGGACGTGCTCGGCCTCCTCGTCGCCCAGGGCAGGGTGAGCCTCGAGGCGATGGAGGCGTTCGCCCGATGGTCCGACGGGGGTCGTGAGCAGGACGCGGCGGAGGTGGACAGGCTCGAGCACGAGGCGGACGACGCGCGTCGGGCCCTTCTCGGCGCGCTGCGGAGCGCGCTCGTGACCCCGATCGACCAGGAGGACCTCTACGTCCTGTCGGAGCGGTGCGATCGCGTCGTCAACGAGGCGAAGAGCATCACGAGCACGGCATCTGCTCTCTCGTGGACGCCCGATGCCCATGCGTGCTCGATGGCCGACCACCTCCGCGCCGCGATGGGCCACACGCTCGACGGCTTTATGGTCCTGCGCACGAGGCCCGACTCGGCCGGAGCCGCAGCCGACGGCGTCGTCGCCGAGGCCCGGGCCGTCGAGCACGGGTACCGAGCGGCCATGGTGGAGCTGCTCGTGGGATCCGGTCCCGTCGAGCTGGTCCGCGCGCGTGAGCTGTACGGCGCGTACGCGCGCTGTGGCGAGCTCGTCGTCGCGGTGGCGGACCGGCTCTGGTACGCGGTGCTCGCGCAGCGCTGACGCGCCGCTGCCCGCCTCGGCTCAGGTGGCGGTGGGAAGGTCGCGCCCGAGGTGCGCGATGACGTCTGCCGCTCCGTAGGAGCTGTCGGCGCCGGCGAGCCGCACGATGTCGGCGACCTCGTCGCCCGAGGTGACGATCGGCGGCTCGGCGGTCCTGCCCCGCCGGAGCTGGCCGAGTCCCGCGGTCGCCATCAAGGCGTTGCACAGGCAGACACGACCGACCGTCTCCTCGGGGCTGCCGCCCTTCGCGACGTAGCTCTGCACCGGCTCGGCGGGGCAGCGGTAGCCGATGGCCCCGTCTGCGGTCACGTAGGCCTCCCGGAGGTAGCCGAGGTCGCAGACCCGCTCCCTGTGCGCGTAGACAGCGCCGTCGGAGAGCGTCCCGGCGACGGACGCGACCTTGAACGGATAGCCGGTCGACGACGCCCGGGTCGAGGTCGTGACCTCCACGCCGCCGCATTGCGCCGCCGCCACGACGTCAGCGCGCAGCCGGGGGTCCATCCCGGACTCGCGGCAGTAGGCGAACAACGTGCCGACCTGGACCCCCGCAGCACCCGCGTCGAGAGCGCCGCGGACGTGCTCTGGTGTGGTCACGCCGCCAGCGAGGTAGAAGGGAACACCGAGGTCGCGCATCGCCTCGAGGTCGACCTCGTCGCGCGGGCCGTAGACGGGCTGGCCACGGTCGTCGAGGACGAGGGGCCCACGCGGGGGCGCGTTGTGTCCTCCTGCGACGGCTCGCTCGACGACGAAGCCCTCGACTGTGCCACTGGCTCTGCGTGTGAGCGCTGTCGCGAGGACGTGTGACGAGACGATGCCGAAGAACGCCGGGCGGCGCGGTGGCGTCGGCGTCGCGAGCCATGCCGGGTCGAAGCGGAGCACGGGAGCGCCGGAGCGTGGCGCCGGACCCGTGATCGCGAGCGGGGTCTCGACGACGTCGCCGCGTGCGAGCCGGTCGAGGATGCCCGGGACGTGCGCGGGGATGCCGGCACCCATGAGGACGACGTCGACCCCGGCGAGCATTGCGCCGTACAGGCTGGGAACAGTCGGTAGTTGGATCTTGGTCAAAAGGTTCAGGCCGACCGTGCCGGTGTGCCCCAGCTTGGCCAGAGCCACCTCGGAAAAACTTGCAAGGACAGTGAGCTCGACGGCGACGCGACTCGACCGGTGCGAAGGCATGGCGATGTTGCGGTAGCGCGCTGCGCTCGACCGCCGGGCGCGGGCGAACCGGGCGAGCACCTGCTCGACGACGTGCTGGCTCGGGAAGCGCTCGAGGACGGCGCCGAGCTCGCCGTCGACGCCATGGTCCTGGAGCCGGCGGACGAAGACCGAGTCGATCCCGGTGCCCGAGACGACGCCGATCTGCCCGGCAGCGGCGACCGCACGTGCGAGCGGCCAATGCGAGACGGCGATCCCCATGCCGCCTTGTATGAGCCACGGCCGTCGAGCGGCGTTGGGCATCGTCACGAGCACCCCTGTCGTTGCCATCGGTCCCAAAAAAGACAGTAAATGACTCTACATGGAGTGATGCGATCACAGTTAGCAGCAACGGTCGAGCCGTGCCACGCTCTCGCATTCCGGTCTCGAGGATCTCACTTTCGAGGAGCTGCTCTTGCTGGGGCAGTGTTCTCACCGGCCCGCGTCCGACGAGGTATAGCGACTAGATTGACAATGTGCATCGCGACCACGCCCAGGCCAGCTCGCGCGCGAGCTCGCACAGAGCGGGCGGCGTCCGCCAGCTCCACTTCGACGCAGGCGCGCGACCGTTCCTGGTCCTTCTCGAGCTCACCCGCGCCTGCGAGCTCGCGTGCGCGCACTGCCGGGCCGACGCGATCCGCACGCGCGATCCCGACGAGATGGACGGCGGGGAGGTGCGGGCGATATTCGACGACCTCGCGTCGCTCGGCAGCCCGCGTCCGATCGTCGTGCTCACCGGCGGCGATCCGCTCCAGCGGTCGGACCTGACGGCGCTCGTGGCCTACGGTGCGCGTCTCGGGCTCACGGTCGCCGTCTCGCCGGCGGGGACTCCGCGGGCGACCGTCGGCCGTTTCGCGGCCCTCCGGGAGGCCGGTGCCGGGACGGTCTCGCTCTCGATCGACGGGGGGAGCTCCGTCGCCCACGACGCGTTCCGGCGGGTGATCGGCTCGTTCTCCTGGACCGTCGACGCGTGCCGCGCCGCGCGCGCCGCGGGCCTGCGGGTCCAGGTGAACACGACGGTGAGCGCCGAGACCGTCCTCGAGCTTCCCGGCGTGCTCCACCTCGTCGCTTCGCTCGGTGCGAGCTTGTGGAGCGTCTTTTTCCTCGTGCCTGTCGGACGAGGCACACGTCTCGGCGCGCTCGGCGCGCCCGAGACGGAGGACGTCCTCGCGTTCCTCGACGACGTCTCCGACACCGTGCCCGTGAAGACGACCGAGGCCCCGCACTTCAGGCGGTTCGCGACCACCATGGCGCTGTCCGGGACGAGCGCGCCTCGAGGTCCGCTCTACAGCGAGCTACACGAGCGTCTCGCGGCGCTCGGCGGCGTCGAGCGCCGCCAAGAGATGCGCGCCGCGCGCCGGCGGAGCCCGCTCGCCGTCGGTGACGGTCGCGGCGTCGTGTTCGTCTCCCACGTCGGCGACGTCAGTCCGAGCGGCTTCCTCCCGCTCGTGGCGGGCAACGTGCGCGAGGCTCCCCTCACGCAGATCTACGTGCAGGCGCCGCTGCTGACGGGGCTACGAGACCCGGCTCGCCTGCTCGGCCGTTGCGGTCGCTGCGAGCTGCGCGAGGTCTGCGGCGGCTCACGCGCCCAGGCATGGGCACGAACGGGCGACCCCTTCGGCGAGGATCCGAGCTGTTCCTACGAGCCGCCGGCCGAGTCCCGAGGCTGGCGCGAGCTGGACGGCACCGCGTGATCCGGACCGTGATCGTCGACGACCACGTGCTCGTGCGGGAGGGGACCGCCCAGCTGCTCTCCCGCGAGGACGACATCGAGGTGGTCGGGCAGGCCGGGACCGGGGAGGACGGCGTCGAGCTGTGCCTACACCTCGTTCCCGACGTCGCCCTCGTCGACGTGAACCTGCCCGGGATGAGCGGGCTCGGGCTCGCGCGAGAGCTCGCCTCGCGCGCTCCCGAGGTCCGGGTGCTCGTCGTGAGCGCGTACGACGACTACGCGTACGTGGCCGAGGCGCTCGACATCGGCGTGCGCGGCTATCTCTTGAAGACCGCGTCGGGGCGCGAGCTCGTCGAGTCGGTCCGGGCGGTCGCCGAGGGGGTGCTCGTGCTCGACGCGGCGATCTCGGCACGCCTCGCACGCAGGTGGCGCGACGGCCCCGCCGCCCGACCGGGTCCGGGCGCGCTCACCGACCGCGAGCGGGGCGTGCTCGACCTGCTCGTCGAGGGCCGGTCGAACAAGCAGATCGCCACCGAGATGGGCCTCGGGCTTCGCACCGTCGAGGGGCACGTCTCGGGGGTGCTCGCGAAGCTCGGCGTCACGTCCCGGACCGAGGCCGTTGCCTACTCCCTCAAGCACAGGCTCACCGCGGCGGAGGGCTCCGACGGACCGGCCCGCAGCTGAGCTCCGCACGGCACTGCGACGTGGCGTGCGACCCCCACTTCGCGAGCGCCGCTTCTGGTCGATCCAGGCGATGGTCGTCGTGATCGCCGGTGTCCACCTCGTGCTCGACCTCCAGGTCTCGAGCGAGGCAGGAGCCTTTCCCTCCGGCCTTCCCGTCGCGTTGCTGATCGTCCCGGTGGGCTACGCGGCGCTGCGCTACGGGCTGGCGGGATCGGCGGCGACCGGGCTGTGGGCGACGCTGCTCTGGCTCCCGGACCTGCTGCTGCCCGGCGACCGGGGTCACGTCGGGGGAGACCTCGTCGAGCTCGTGCTCGTCGACGCCGTCGCGTTCGTCTTCGGCCAGCGGATCGAGGCAGAGCGGCTCGCGCACGCGCGGGTCGAGAGCGCGACCGGCGAGCGCCTTGCCGTCGAAGCCGGCTACCGCCAGCTGTTCGAGGCGAACAGCGCACCGATCCTCGTCCTCGACGGGGCAGGGATCGTGCGGGAGGCAAACCCCGCTGCCCTGCGCATCCTCGGCACGCGCCCGTCGGGCAGCGGGGTGGCGGAGCTGCTCGGTCTCGACGCAGCGGTCGCCGACCTCGCCGGTCGTGCCGTGCACCTCGCCGACGGTCACGACTATCGCGTGGCGCTCGTCTCCTTCACCGGCCAGAGCGGCGAGCCATCCGCGCAGCTCATGCTCGAGGACGTCACGCAGGAGCGTACGGAGCGCCGGCGTGCGACCCATTACGCGGCTCTCGTCGTCCAGGCCGAAGAGGACCAGAGGGGGCGCCTGGCGCGTGAGCTGCACGACGAGCCGCTCCAGCTCTTCTTGCACCTCGCTCGCTATCTCGAGACTCTCGCCGGCTCCCCAGGCGTGCCGGTCGACGTCGCTCGGCGCCTCGGCGAAGCGCGCAGTCAGGCGCTCGACGCGGCGTCCCGCCTCCGCAAGCTCGCCCGCGATCTCCGCCCGCCTGCGCTCGACCAGCTCGGCCTCGTCCCTGCGCTGTCGAGCCTGCTCGCGGACGTCGAGGAGGAGACAGGGCTCGTGACCGAGCTCGCCGTCTCCGGCGAGCAGAGTCGTCTCGGGCAAGATGTCGAGCTCGGTGCGTTCCGGATCGTCCAGGAGTCGGTCAACAACACCGTGCGCCACGCCGCGGCGACGTCGCTCGTCGTCGAGGTCGCCCTCGATGCGGCCGAGGTCGTGATCGTCGTGACCGACGACGGGACGGGGTTCGTCCCCGAGGAGGTCGACGATCTCGCGGGCGACCACCTCGGCCTGCTCGGGATGGCGGAGCGTGCCGGCCTTCTCGGGGGCCGCCTCGAGCTGCGCTCGTCTCGCGGGTCGGGGACGAGCGTCCGGGCCGTGCTCCCGCGACGCTGAGAGCGGCGGAGCCGCTCAGCGCTCGACGGCACGCAAGATGCCACGCCTTTCCGCTCCGTTGCGGCTCGCGTCGGGCCAGAGCTCGCTGCGCAGGCTGCGGGCGAAGACCTCCGCGCGCTGGGTGAGCTTGCCCGGTCCGAAGGCTGCCGACGCGACGACCTCGGCACCTTGGGCCTCGAGTGCCTGGGAGATGGCCGCAAGCGTTCCCTTCGGCGAGACGCCGAACGTGCAGAACGCAACGGCACGCACCCCGGTCAGCGGCGGCAAGGTCGCGAGGAAGGCCCTCGTCGCACGGGACGGGCCGACCTTCGCGACGACGAGGCCCTCGGTCCAGGTCCCGACGACGAGCAGGTCGGCGTGGGCGAGCACGGACCGGGTCGCGTCCTCGACGCGACAGACCTCGATGCACGCTCCGGTTGTCGCGAGCACCCCCGCGATCGTCGTCGCGACGGACCTCGTGTGGCCACCGACGCTGTCGACGACGAGCACGACGTGCCGGGGCGCAAGCGACGCGACCCCGGGCCGGCGTGGCTGGTGCTCGAGGATGGCAGCGGCTGCCGTCTTGCCCTGGGCCATCGCCTCGACGACCGTCGAAGGGCCGACGAGCGCGTCGCCGGCGACCCAGACGCGCTCCGCGCGCGCAAAGCCTGCCGCGACGCGGGCGGACTCGCGCGCGAGCGCGAGCCGGCCGACGGGCTGGTGGCGCGCGAAGGGCGGAGCGGGGCTGGCGAGGATGCCGCTCGCGACGACGCGCCGGTCCGGGTAGTCCTCGACGGCTTTCACGAACGGGAGGTCGCGCTGGCCTTTTGTCAGCGACTGGTCCATCCGGTAGCCCATGGCGAGGACGACCAGGTCGACCTCGAGCGCGCTCGTCTCGTCGGCGAGGACGTCCGGGCGCCGGTCGCGCCGTTCTTGGCGCGTCCGGGCCAGGACCGCGCGAGCGACGTGCCCGTCGGCTCCGTCGAGGGCGACCACGGTCGAGGAGAACAGCACCTCGACGCCTTCGGCACGGGCCTCGTCGAGCTCGTCGGGTCGGACAGGTGCGAAGCGCTCGTCCATCCAGTCGACGCAGACGGCGCGGGCGCCGAGCCGGCGGGCGCTGCGGGCGACGTCCATCGCCGTGTTGCCCGCTCCGAGGACGAGGACGGCGGCGGCGCCACGACGCGCCGCCGCGGCGTCGAGGTCGGACAGGCGCGTCCGCGTCGTGAGAGCGACGTGGGCACGCCCGAGGAAGGCGCTCGCGTCCTCGACCCCCTCGAGGTCGACGCCGGGGACCTGCGGCACGACAGGGACGCCGGCGCCGTGGGCGAGCAGGACGGCATCGTGCTCCTCGACGAGCCGGTCGAGGTCGTCCGGCGATACGGCGCTCCCGCAGCGCAGCTCGACGCCGGCCTCCACGAGCTGGGCCCATGGTCGGTCCGCGACGGCGCTCGGCAGCGTGAAGTCCGGGATGCCCCAGTCGAGCAGCCCTCCTGGCTTCGCTGCCTTCTCGTAGACCGTGACGTGGGCTCCGGCTTCGACGAGCTCCCAGGCCGCGGCGATCCCGGCAGGACCCGCGCCGACGACGGCGACGTCGAGCTCGGCTCCGGGGCGGTCGTCGTGTCGGTGCCGTGGTGCCACCGCGGGTGGCGGGACGGCGGCCTGGTCGGTGACGAAACGCTCGAGCGCGCCGATCGCGACCGCCCGCCCGCCCGCGAGCGACCAGCTGCAGGAGCCCTCGCACTGCAGTGCCTGGTCGCAGACGCGTGAGCAGACGTCGGGGAGCACGCTCGTCCGGCGCAGCACGCGGTGGGCTTCGTCGAGATCGCGGGCGGCGAGCGCGCGCACGAACCCGGGTATGTCGTTGTGCGTCGGGCAGCCGCGCACGCAGGTGGGATCCGGACAGTCGAGGCAGCGTGCCGCCTCGACGAGGGCCTCGTCCCAGCTCCGCAGGCCCTGGCGGGTCTCGCCGAGGTCGCCGAGCACGGAGGTGGGCGACACCGTCACGAGGTGGCTTCGCTCGGCGACGAGCATCGGCCCCCCGACGTCGATCGCCGAGAACGGGCACGTCCGGACGCACTGGCGGCAGCCGACGCACAGCGACGAGTCGGCGCGCGCGACCCAGCGGGCCTGGTCCATACCGAGAGCACCGGTCGGACAGCGCACGACGCACTCCTGGCAGCCGGCGCACCGGTCCGTGAGCACGGTGACGGTGGGCTCCGCGCGAGCGTCGGCGTCGCGGTCGGCGGTCGGGCGAGACGGGGCGAGTGTCATGGTGGCCGCTCCTAGGACGCTGCGTGCATGATGACGTAGAGGATGCTCGCCGCGAGCCCGCAGGCGAGAGCGAGGCCTGCGGCGGTGAGCTTGACGGCGAGCGGCCGGCCGCTCACCGGGGCGAGGTCCCGGCTGGCGATCCTCCAGCTCGTCGAGACCGCCGCGAGGGTGCCGAGCGCGATGACCGCCACTTGCACGGTCACGATCCTCGGGTTCGCGAGCAGGTGGTAGCTGTACAGCGAGGAGCGGGTCGACCCCGCGCCGAACCACGCGCCGATCGCGGGCACGAGGCGCGGCACGTGCTTGAAGAACTTCGGCAGCTGCCGGGCGAAGTAGTCGGCCCCGACGACGGGGATGAGCCCGTACATGAGCGGCACGAACCACGCGCGGAAGCGGCTCGTCCGGTCGAGGTAGCCCGTCCCGCCAGCCGGTACCGCGACGTCCGCGCGCGCGAGGACGCGCTGGGCGACCCAGGCGATCCCACCCATCACGAGCGCGACGACGGCGATGATCCCGACGTAGTCGACAGGGTTGGGGTAGCGCAGGTGCAAGTGGGTGTTCAGCCAGCCGTCGGCGGTCGCGTAGACGTTCGTGGCGTTGACCTGCTGGAAGACGACAAGCCCCCAGAGCACCGACACTGCCCATGCCACGTCGAAACGGCGGCGGCTCGGTGCGACGACGGACGTCATCGGCTTTTGCAGGAAGAGCCCGATGTTGTCCGACGGGCACGACTTGTAGCACTCGGTGCACAGCCCGCAGGTCAGGTTCGAGTCCGCCGAGCCGGGCCAGGTGTACCAGGGGCAGGCGTAGCCTGAGCTGCTGCCGCGCATGCACTCCTTGGTCTGGCACGCAACGCAGACCTCGCGGTCGCGTGTGCGGAACCCCGCGACCGACCCCATCGCTCCGACGGTGCCGATGAGGGCCGACAGCGGGCAGATGTAGCGGCAAAAGCTGCGCCGCTCGAACGCGAGGAAGAAGACGAGAGCAGACGAGACGATCCCGACGACCATCCACGACGTCGCGTGCGGGGCTCCCGGGCCGGCGATGTTGAAGGTCTCCTCGATCCAGGTGAGCAGGAGGAACGAGCCCACCGAGAGAAGGAAGCCGTACTGGGCGATCGGCTCGGGCAGCTTGCGGCCGAGGCCGAGGGCCTTTTGCGTGCGCCGCCAGAGTGCCCGGCGCTGGATCCACTCGCCGAACCCGCCAAACGGGCACATCGCGCACCAAGCCCGCCCGACGACGACCATCATCACAAAGACGAGGCAGAACCACAGGTACCACGTGATCGCGGTGCCGAAGTTGAGCCCGGGAACGACGGTGCCGAGCAAGCCGAGCAGGATCACCGCCCAGAACACGATCTGGTTGGGCAGGATGAGCAGGAACTGCAGGCGCCGGTTGCGGAGCAGGCGTGCGACGAACGGGTGGCGTGCGACGTCGAGCGAGGGCGGTGGGTCCGTCGGCGCGAAGTGCTCGACGAGGCCCCGACGCTGCGCAGGCCGCAGGTGGACGGCGACTGCCACGGGGTCCGAGGTTGTGGCGCGCATCGCCGGTGCCCGTGACGGAGGAGCTGGGGCCCCCGCTTGGTCGTCCTCGGTCAGGATCGCCATCTCTCCCCCTCGGTCGTCGAACATGACGTCAAGTACTTAGCTTGACGTGTGTTGTTCTACGTGACTGCGTGCTTCCCGTCAAGACGGTTGCGGGAACTACGCGGGAACGTCGCGGCGACCACGTGGCGGGACCGTGGGACGTCGCCGCACGGCCCGCACGGCCCGCACGCCCCGCACGGCCGCGTCGTGCCGTAGGCTCGGCGAGTGCAGATCGACGCTCCGAGCAGCGGCGCAGTGCGCCGCAGCGCTCGTGCGGGGCTCCTCGACCTGGTTTGCATCCTCGTCTTCGTCGGGATCGGTCGATCCGTCCACGCGGACGGTGTCACGTTCGCCGGCATGGCGAGCACGTCCTGGCCTTTTGTCACGGGTGCAGCCGCAGGCTGGGTCGTGGCGCGTTCTTGGCGCCGGCCGACGGCGGCGTTGCCGACAGCGCTCGTCGCCGTCGTGTGCTGCGTCGCGCTCGCCATGGTGCTGCGCGTCGTCTCGGGTCAGGGAACGAAGGCGCCCTTCGTCGCGGTCGCCCTTGCGTTCCTCACCGCGTCCATGCTCGGCTGGCGCCTCGTCGAGAGCGCGGCCCGGTGCCTCGCCACATGCCGGCGCCGCGCGTGAGGCCGGGAGGCAGCCGGTCCGCTCAGGGCGTTCCGAGCACGGTGCACGCGCCGGCCGGCAGGCCGGCCGCGCACCGCCACGTCGGTAGGCCCATCGTCGGCCCGTGCCGCACGAGCAGCGAGTAGGGCGGCGCGAGGTCGACCCCGTCGGGGCCGGACAGGTAGCCCGGAGCGCTGCCCGGGATGCCGTCGTGGCCGTACTGCCACACGATCTTGTCCGTCCGCGGGTCGACGACGATCACCCGGTCGTTGCCGTCGTCGTTGCAGAGCACGTCGCCGTTGGTCGGGATCGGCTCGCAGAGCGACGGCGTCGTCAGCTTGCCGGGCCCCGAGCGCGGGCCGTAGCGCCAGAGCAGCTTGCCCTGCTTGTCGAACTCGACGATCTGGCCGGGGTTGGAGTAGTCGACCGTGAGGTAGCGCCCCGAGGAGACCTCGTTGGTGTCGGACGGGTACGCGACGCCCGGGGGGTGCGTCGACCACAGCACACGGCCGCCGAGGGTGATCTCGTCGGCCCAGTCCCCGTTGATCTCGGTGACGAGGTAGTTGCCGTTCGTGAGCGGGAAGGCGCCGTTCGGGCTCCCGAAGCGCAGCGGTGGCTCGTGCAGGCAGAAGGTGTCCTGGATCCCGATGCGCTCGGCGGGCGCGTGGGCGCGGCCGCGCACGAGGAGCAGGCTGCAGTTCTTGATGTCGGCGACGAGGACGTCGCCGTTCGGCAGCATCATCGCGTCGTCGGGGTTCGACAGTTCGTCTGGTCCCGAGCCCGGTACGCCCGGCGTGCCGTAGCGCCAGAGCAGACGGTGGGTCTGGAGCCCGACCAGGGAGACGACCTGGTCGTTCTCCTCGGTGGCGAGGATGTTCCTGCCACTTGGCGTGAAGAAGGCGTCGTCCGGCTCGAGGAACGTCGTCCCGCGGGCAAGGTCGCCGGGTCGCGGGAACTGCCAGACGATCTTTCCCGCGGGGTCCACGACGAGGAGCCGGTTGTTGCCCTCGTCGGCGACGAGGACGTCCCCGGGCAGAACCGACGGGTCCGACCCGGGCGCGAGATTGGGCCCGGGCTGCAAGCCTGCCCCCGCGGGCGAGGGGAAGGGGAGCCGGCTCGTCGCGCCAGCGCCAGTTCCAGCGCCGGCGGCTCCGGGGCGCGCGGTCGCGCGAGCCCGACTGCTCGCGCCGGACGGCTGTCGGGACGCGCGTGGGGTCGGCGCGGCGAGGAGGAGCGGGACAGCGATCGCGGCGACCACGGCGGATACGAGCACGGCCAGGCGCCGGTGCCCCGCGCGCCGGGCACGAGCCCGCCGCGCGCGGACTCGCCGATCGAGCGCGTCTCGCTCGCCGAGGTCCTGCCCGCTCACGTGGGTGCGGTCGTGTGCAGCCGGCATGGGCGTGGTCCCGTCTCGCGTGGAGCGTCTCGCTCATCCTCGAGTAGATCAGTTCTTATTAGCACGACGATGCGGCGAGATCGTCAACTCCTTCGCTACAGTTCGTTCGTGAACCTCACCTTGTCCAAGCGTGGCGACTACGTCGTGCGCTCGGCGATCTGCCTGGCTCGCGCCTACGACTCGGGCGCGACGAAGAAGCTGCGCGAGGTCTCAGCCGAGATGGAGGTGCCGCGGACCTTCGTCTCGCAGATTCTCGGCGACCTCGTGCGCGCCGGTCTCGCGACGTCGTCGTTCGGCAAGGACGGCGGCTACAGGCTCGCCCACGAGCCGGGCCAGACGAGCCTTCTCGAGGTCGTCGAAGCCGCAGAGGGACCCCTCGTTCCGGATCGGTGCGCGCTCGGTGACGGACCCTGCCGGTGGGAGGCCGTCTGCCCGTTGCACGAGACCTGGACCGCGGCGGCCGCGTCGTTGCGTGACGTGCTCGCGTCGACCAGCCTCGCGACGGTCACCGAGCGCGACATCGCGATCGAGGAGGGCACCTACCCCGTGCCGGCCGATGCCCATGGCCTCGCAGCAGCGGTCGCCGTCGACGACTCGGTCCACGTCGAACTTCCCGCCGCGTCGGTCGCCGCGCGCCTGCGGGGCGAGGCGGCCTGGCTCGCTCCTCTCGCCGGCGAGGCCGACGGCGAGGTCGCATCGGTCCACGGCGAGAGCGCGCGCGTCCGCGTCGGGCCCGGAGGACCTGCGTGGCTGGGCAAGCTCGTGGCGGTCCGTCTCGGGGAGCCGAGTGGCGACGACGAGGACCTCGCGGTGCCGATCCTCTGGGAGGCGACCGGAGCGTCCGGGCTCTTCCCCCGGCTCGACGGCGAGCTGCGCTTGCGTGTCGTCGACGCAGACCGGTCGGAGCTGCGTCTTACCGGCCGCTACCGACCGCCGCTCGGCCGCGCCGGCCACGCGATCGACGAGGCCCTGCTCGCTCGGGTTGCGCGCGCGACGGTCCGGTCGTTCCTGCGCCGTGTCGCCCGGGCGATCGAAGAGGCGCAGCTCGGACCGGTGCCGGCACCACCGGCTCGCCGGCGTGCGTCGCGCCCGGCCTAGGCCGCTTAGCCGGCGAGGTCGATGCCGCGGTCGAGCTGCGGACCGGGCGCGAGGGCTGCATGGCCCTTGCCCGTACGCTTCACGTTGCGGAGCGCCGCGTCGAGGCGCTCGAGGGGGAGCCGGGTCTGACGCGTCGTGCAGACCCCGACCGACACCGACAGCGGCAAGTGCTCCCACGGGGGGTCCGGGTGGCCCGACGCGACGATCCCCGCGAGTCGCTCGGCGAAGGTCACGGCTGGCTCGCTGCCGCGGACGGGTGCGAGGACGAGGAACTCGTCGCCGCCCCAGCGGACGACGATGTCGCCGGGTCGTATCCGCTGGCGCAGGATCGCGCCGACGGCCGAGATGACGGCATCTCCGGCCTTGTGGCCGTAGGTGTCGTTGACGACCTTGAGGTCGTCGATGTCGACGAGCAGGGTCACGAGGTCTGCAGGCCGGTCGGTGTTGCCGAGATAGCGCTCGAGGAAATGGCGGTTGCGCAAGCCGGTCAGCTGGTCCTGCTCGGCGCGCGCCTCGGCCTGCTCGAGGTCGAGCCGCAGCCGTGCCGCACGCCGCTCCCCGGCATCGAGCGCGTCGACGAGGACGTCCGTCGTGACGGCGAGGCGTGCCTCCCCCGCGGAGACGGGGCGCGCGTCGCTCGCGTCCACGACGGCCATGGCGTCGACGAGCACACGCGGGGCGACGTCGCCGGCCAGCCGGGCGAGCTCGGCGCGGGCACGCCCGAGGACGGTGCGCCTGTCCACGGTCCACTGCGCAGCGAAGGCCCGGCTCGCCTCGAGGGTCATCTCGCCGGGGACGAGGTCGTGCTCGTCGCGGGCCTCGAGCAGGCTCGCATACGGGCCGCGGACTGCGAGAACGAGCCACCAGCTCGTGCGGGCATCGCCGTCGTCGATCGTGACGCCGTGGACCCCGGGCGGCAGCTCCGGGAGCGGGCCGGCGGCACCGACGACGACGACGTGACCCGCGGCCGCGAGCGCGCCGTAGCGGGCCAGCTCGACCTCGAGGTGCTCGCGGCGCTGGAACTGGGCGAGGAGCAGGCCCCGTGCCTCGCCCGCGTCGGCAGCTCCCTCCGTGGCTGGTTCGGCGAACGCCCGCTCGAACGCGTGGCTCAGCACGACGAGGGTGCGCTTGGTCGTGTGGCCGCGCGCCGCCCGGCTCCGCGCGTCCGTCCCCGGTTCACCTGCGCGGCGTCCGCTCGAGGGTTCGCTCGGGCTGCCGGGACCAGATATCCGCGGCTGGTCGACCGTCACGAGCGGCATCTCTGCCATGATCTCCCACGCTAGCGGTGGTGGGCCATGCTCGGTGCGCGCGCGGCCGTGGCCTGTCGCGCGTGCAGGACAGAGGCGACCCGCGGCGTCACACGTGTGCGCCCGAACCCCCGACCAGGTCGTTCTCAACTGCGCGTGTGCGTATGCCGTTGATCAGTCGATGCACGCCGTCGACATCGCCGATCAGCTGTCACGCCTGCCAGCCCAGCCGACGGCTGCGCTCCTCGTCCTGCGTGTCGTCGAGGACCCCGATGCGTCTCCAGCGGAGCTGGGTCGGATCGTCGCCATGGACCCGGCGCTGTCGGTCCGCGTGATGCGGCTCGCGAACGCACCGCACAACGGGCCGGGCTCCGTCGTGCACTCGGCCGAGCGTGCCGTCTACCAGCTCGGCTTCACGACGGTCAAGGCGATCGCGGCTGCCGCGGCGAGCACCTTGCTCGCCGACGACGTGCGCCTCGGTCCCCCCTCGTACTGGATCCATTCGATCGCCGTCGCGAGCGGTGCAGCAGTCGCCTCGGACGTGCTCGGCATCGCCGAGAACGAGGCGTTCAGCGCCGGCCTGCTCCACGACATCGGGTCCGCTGTCTTGCACCGCTCGGACCCTGCGCGCTACGACGACATGGTCGCGGGCGTCTCGCCGGGCCAGCTCGGCCGGGCGGAGCGGGAGCTGTTCGGCACGACCCATCCGGAGACCGGCGCGCGTGCTCTCGAGCTCTGGCACTTCCCCCCGCCTCTCGTGGAGGCGATCCGCGACCACCACGAACCCGTGTCGTCGGCGAGCCCGCTGACCCAGGCGGTCATCCTCGGTGAGGCGCTGGCGGAGCGGGTCGAGCCGCTCCACCTGGCAGAAGGCAGCCCGCGTCTCGGCGAGACCGTCGCGGCGCTCGGGCTCGCGCCCGCACACGAGCGGATGCTCGTCGAGCGGACCCGGTCCGAGATCGACAAGATCGCGGCGTTCCTCGGAGTGGTCCGATGAGCAGCCTGAGCGAGGTCGGCCAGCGCCAGCAGGATGCGCTCGAGCTGTTCCGCTCGTCGGAGGAGGCTCGGCTGCTCGCGCGCCTCGCGCAGACCGAGTGCCTGCTCGAGCTCGCGAAGCTGCCGTCGATGCGGATCGACCTCGCGTCCTACGCGGGCATGGTCGTCGGGGTCGTCACCCAGTTCGTCCCGACGCGGTGGTGCGTCGTCTCGCTGGACGTCCGGGACATCCCGCCCATCACGACCCACTACGGCTCGGTCAACGACGAGATCGAAGACGTGGACAGCTACAACTTGGTCGTCGACGGGGACCGCGCCGGCCACCTCGCGGTCGTCCCCGAGGCGGCCGAGCTCGCGACGAGCGAGTTCCTCCTCGGTGTCGCGGAGCAGATCTCGAGCGGGCTCGCCATCCTCGTCGAGTCCGAGCGCCTCCGGCGGCGCGCCGCGCGCGAGCAGACGATGCGGCTCGTCGACGTCCTTGCCGACGTGCCGCGGATCGAGGACCTCCGCGCACTCGCCGAGGCGCTCGCGATGCTCCCCCATGCGCTCGGTGCTCGGCTGGACGTCGTCCACGCGACGATCGGGCCGGCCGTCTCGCTCCTTGCTGGCGTCGCGCCCAACGAGGCTCCCGAGCTCGTGGAGGTCGACGGCGGGGCGGTCGGCGTCGCCGTCCGCTGGTCGAGCTCGGCCAGCGCGCGCGAGCGGGATGATCTCGCGCAGCTCGTCGGGATGCTCGCAACGGCTTTCGAGAAGGCAGAGGAACGGCGCAAGATGCGCGCCGACGCCGAGACCGACGCGCTGACCGGCATCGGCAACCGTCGGCGTGTGGTGCGCGTGCTGTCCGAGGCGATGCGCTCCGCGTCCGTGCAGCAGGAGAGCCTCGGTCTTGTCTACCTGGACCTCGACGACTTCAAGAAGGTCAACGACACGCTCGGCCACGACGCCGGGGACCAGGTGCTCATCGCGTTCGCCAGCCACCTCGTCGCGACGGTGCGTGCCGACGACGTCGTGGCGCGCCTTGGCGGCGAGGAGTTCGTCGTGGTCTGCCCGGGCCTCACCGAGCCAGCGGGCATCGCTCTCGCTGGCCGGATCGTCGAGGCGACCGCAGCTGCATGCGCGAGCGTGCTCCCCGACGGTTGGCTCCAGACGACCTCTGCCGGGCTGGCGGTCTACCCGCTCGCCGCAGACGATCCCGACGCCCTGCTCCGCGCGGCAGACCAGGCGCTCTACGTCGCGAAGAACTCCGGGCGCAACCGCTGCTGCGTGGCGGAGCATCCCGTGCCGGCGACAGCACCCCCGGCCCGCCATCGGTGGCGCTGAGCCCCCGCTCGCGTGCCCGCGGCCAGGTGCGCTCGGCCCGTGTGACCGGGCTCAGCGGTAGCTGAACACGACCGGGCGGGACGCGCCCGACTCGGTCCGGATCACGACCGGGACGGACTTGCCGGCCGGCAAGGAGGGCGCGATCGCGAAGCAACGCTGTTCGACGGGGCAGCGCGTCGCGGTCACGACGCCGCCGAAGGTCACGACGATCTGGCCGTCGGCGCTGAAAAAGCCGGTCCCGGTGATGGCCACCTGGGTGCCCGCTGTCCCGGAGCTCGGCGCGAGTGACGCGACGACCGGTGCCGGACCGGCGTGCGCGGGCACTGTCGTCGTGGACGTCGTGGACGTCGTGGATGTCGACGTCGTGGTCCTCGTGCCAGATGGCGGGCGCGTCGACCCGCTCGAGCTGTGCCGCCGGCTGCCCGAGCTCGACGTCTCTGTCCCTGTCCCGCGGCGTGCCGGCGTGGTCGGGGCCGTCCGAGAGGCGGTCGTGGCCGACCCGGCACGTCCTGTCCCTCCCGGGCGATGGTGCCCTCCGCCCGTGTGGTGCAGCACCGTTGCGGCCAGCGCAGCGAGGACGAGGATCGCGACGCCGAGCTGCGCTGCTCGACGCGCGCCGCCCGACGCCCGCCGGACCGGCGCCGCGTCGCGGCCGTAGCGCGCGGGGCGAGCGCGTCGAGGCAGTGGATCCGGCGGCCGCAGCGTGCCCGCCCGGGAACCGTGCTTCCCCGGAACGGGAACACGGCCGGGGCGCGTCGCGCTCGGCTCACCCGGCGCCGCCGAGTAGGAGTCGTCGACGAACACCAAGTCCGGGCTCGGCTGGTTCGCCGGGGCTGTCGCCGGCGGCCTGACCGCCGCGGAGGCGGGCGGACCTTGCGACCGGACACGCCGGGGTGCCGGCAGCCGGGGCGCCTTGCGCTCCAGGCCGACCGGCGCGTCAGCCGGCTCGGTGCCCGGCTCCTCCGGCTCCCTCACCGGACCCCGAAGGGCGTCGCGACGGCTGAGCGCAGCGAGGCGGCCGAGCGCGCGCTCGTACTGCTCGGCGGAGCGGTCCCGTCTCACGGGTCGACCCGCCGCAGCTCGGCAGCGAGGTGGTGGGTGAGTGGCTGGCCGACGGCGGCCATTCGCAGCTCGTAGCGCAGGACGTCACCGTCGAGCCAGACGTCGCGCTCGAGAGCCGTGACGCTCTTCGCGCTCGGCGCGCACGCGAGCGCCGTCGTCCGGAGCTCCACCCGACCGGCGAGCAGGGCGCCCTCCTCGAGCTCGACGATGCCGGTCGGGTGCGCGACGACGAGCTCGACGTGTCCTGCGCCGGTGAGCCGGACGAAGCCGGACTCCGCGTGGAGCGGGCGGCCGTCCGACGGCGCGCTCGTCCGCTGGGCGTAGGAGAGGAAGGCCTTGCCGACGTGGCCGAAGGTCACCGTCTCGTCGTAGTCGAACGCCTCGATCGTCGGGTAGCTGCCGTGGCCGCGTCCGGACCAGGTCCCGAGGAGGCCGGCGAGAGGGGCGAGGTCGGGATGCACGGCGGGCTGCATTGGCCAAGCTTCGCGCCCGGCCGACCCGGCTGGTCCGCGCTCGCCTCGGGGAGGTGGTCGACGTGCGTGCCGCCTGACGCGACGTGACGGACCCGCGCTCAGGACGGCGCGCTCAGGACGGCGCAGTCAGGACGGCGCAGTCAGGACCGATGCGAGGAACCGACCGAGGTCACGTGCGGCGGGCCCGGGATCGAGGGGCAGCGAGCCGAGATGGCGGAGCGCGACGGCGAAGCGGAACGGCCCGGTCGACAAGACGTAGGGGGCAAGCACCCCCGGACCGCAGCTCTGCGAGCCAAGACCCTGCTGGCGGTGGTCGAGGTGGAGCCAGATCCGCCCCTCGTCGACGAGCTCGTCACGGTGCATGGCCGCCGCGAGCGCGTGGACGGACCAGCGGTGCACGCCGAAGCTCGTCTCGGCGTCGGGTCCGCCGACCGCGAGGATGCCGCGGTGGCCGTCGGACAGGGTGCACCAGCGCATGGCGCTGCGGTTGCCGTTCTCCTGGGGGACCACGTACGCCGTCTCGAGCTCGTCGATCCGGGCGCTGTAGCGACCGAGCCGGCCGGCCTCACGCGAGTCGGGGTAGGTCTCTGCCGGACCGAGGCCGTACCAGGCGACGTCGTCGAGCCCGGGTACGAGCGCCATCGCGAGGCCGATGCGCGCGAAGGTCGCCGGAGCGGCGCCCTCGGGCTCGCCGGTGACGACGATCGCAAGTCGCCCGTGGGTGTCGAGGACGTAGCGGTACGAGCAGCGCACACCCCAGTCGAGAACCGGTGGGGCGACCCGGGTCGTGACGGTCACCTCGACAGCGCCGTCTACGAGCTCGCGGCGCTCGAGTGCGTCGACGCGGTGCTCGAGGTGATGCAGGCCCGCCTCGGCCCACTCTGCGGCGACCCCACGGATCCTGCCTCCGCCGCGGTCGTTCTCCGTCGGCGCGCGCCAGAGCTCGAGGCGCGGCGGCTCGACGAGCGACTCGACGCCGGAGTTGGTCCACGACGCGAGCCAGCCGTGCGCGAAGTGCGCCGACGAGGTCGGGCCGCGGACCTCGACGGCCTCGGCGACGCCGGTGCCGCTGGGCTCGCCGGTGGCGCTGGTCCCGCTCAGGCGGGGAGCCCGGGAGGCGCCTGTCGTGTGCTCGGAGCGGGGGGCGAGCAGGTGCTGGGACCACGCGACCTCGTGGCCGGCGGGTGCCCACCGGGTCGCGGCCGCCGTGCGGACCGAGACGTCGAGGACCCGCTCGCCGTCTGTCGCCGGGAGAGGCCCGATCTCGAGCGTCTCGTCTCCGCCAGCCGGGGCACGGAGACGGCCGAGATGGCCGGACGCGACGACGACGCCGTCGTCGAGGAGCGACCAGCTTGCCGTCAGGCCCTCGAGGCTGACGAAGTCGTAGCGATTGTGGAGTGCGATCCGCGCCGTCGAGGCGTCGAGGAGCCGGATCGTGACCGGCTCGCTGACCTTCGCGAGCTCTGCAAGGGCAGGTGAGGGGACCCGGTCGGGGAAGAGCAGGCCGTCGATGACGAACGTCGCGTCGTTCGGGTCGTCACCGAAGTCGCCGCCGTACGCGAACGCACCGGGACGCGCCCCGCCGGGGAAGACGAGCCCGTGGTCGATCCACTCCCATACGAAGCCACCCTGCAGGCGGGGGGAGGACTCGATGACCTCCCAGTACTCCTTCAGGCTGCCGGGTCCGTTGCCCATCGCATGGCCGTACTCGGTGAGCAGGTGGGGCTTGTCGAGGTCGGTCCTGCGCCCGAGCGCAGCCAGGTCGTCGGGGTGCGTGTACATCGAGCCGACGACGTCGGCCATCTCCGCGCCCGGGCAGCGCTCGTAGTGGACGAGGCGCGTGCTGTCCATCGTGCGTGCGAGCTCGGCCATCGCGACGTGGTTCGACCCGCAGCCCGACTCGTTGCCGAGAGACCAGAGCACGATGCTCGGGTGGTTGCGGTCCCGGGCCACCATCCGCTCGAGGCGGTCGAGGTAGGCGGGGCGCCAGGCCGGGTCGTCCGAGAGCCGGCTCGCGTCGCCGAGACGGTCGAAGCCGTGGCACTCGAGGTCCGCCTCGTCGATCACGTAGAGGCCGTAGAGGTCGCAGAGGTCGAGCCAGCGGCTGTCGCTCGGGTAGTGCGACGTGCGCACGGCATTGAGGTTGTGCCGCTTCATCATGGTGACGTCGTCGAGCATCGCCTCGAGCGGCACGGCCCGGCCGTGACGGGGGTGGAAGTCGTGGCGGTTCACGCCACGGAAGGTGATCGCGGTGCCGTTGACGAAGATCCGCCCGTCCCGGCGCTCGACGTGGCGAAAGCCCGTCCGGACCGCCGTCGCCTCGACGACGGCGCCGGACTCGTCGCACAGCGCGACGACGACCTCGTAGAGGTGGGGATCTTCGGCAGACCAGGGCGTGACGTGTGCGCAGTCGAGACGGGCCGTCGCGCGGCCGCCGGCGACGGCTGCCGTTTCGCGCGCGACGAGGGTCGACGCGTCGTAGATCTCGACGGCGATCTCGGCAGCGCCCTCGAGCGGCGCCCTCTGCTCCGCGCCTGCGACGAGAGCGTGCACGGTGAGTGCGCCGGCACCCGACGGCGGGTCGAGGAGCGCGTCGACGACCACGTCGGCGAGGTGCGTCGGGGGTCGCCACGTCAAGGCGACGTCACGGAAGATGCCGGAGAGCCACCACATGTCCTGGTCTTCGAGGTAGCTCCCGTCGGACCACTGGTAGACCGCGACGGCGAGGAGGTTGGAGCCGGGGCGCACGGCTGCGGTGACGTCGAACTCGGCAGGCATCCGGCTGCCCTGGCTGTACCCGACCGGCACGCCGTTCCACCAAGCGTGGAACGCGCTGTCGACGCCGTCGAAGCGGAGCACGACGGAGCCGCTCGCCACCCAGGCCGGGTCGAGGTCGACCTCGACCCGATAGCAGCCGGTCGGGTTCTCCGACGGGACGAACGGCGGGTCGACGGGGAACGGGTAGACGATGTTCGTGTACTGCGGCGCGCCGTAGCCGTGGAGCTGCCAGTGCGACGGCACGGCCATGTCCGCCCACGCCGCGTCGTCGTAGTCCGGCTCGGCGAAGCCCGCCGGCGTGGCACCCGGGCGTGGCGCGAGGTGGAACCGCCACGTTCCCGAGAGGGGCCGGACCCACGGCGAGAGCGTCGGGTCGAACGAGCGCGCGACGGTCGTGCCGGGGAAGGCCACGAAGCTCGTGCGCGCGGCGAGCCGGTTGCGCGCGAGGACGGCAAGATCCTGCCAGTCCTGTGCAGTGCTCGTCTTGGCGCCGTGCTCTGGACTGTCGCGCATCTGTCTCTCGATCCGTCCGCCCACTCGACGTTTGAGGTTTGGGACCGCTCCCAAGGCTCGGACCTTCGGGAACCTAGCAGGTAGGATCGTCGGCATGCCGGCGCCGAAACTCCGACAAGGAGAGGGTGTCGCTCCGGCGTCGAGCCGCCGAGCGCGCCCGACGATCGACGACGTCGCCCGTCTCGCAGGCGTCTCGCGTGGCACCGTCTCGCGTGCGCTCAACGGTGGCCGCAACGTCCGTCCGGCCGTGCTCGCGAGTGTCAACGACGCGATCGCCGCTCTCGACTACACGGTCAACCAGGCTGCGCGGAACCTCGCGCGCGGCAGGACCGGCTCGGTCGCCTTCGTGATCTCCGAGCGCCAGGAGCACCTGTTCGAGGACCCCAACTGGGGCGTGTTCGTCAAGACCTTCTCCCGAGAGCTCCGCCCTCTCGGACGGCACCTGCTCGTCACGACGGCCCAGGACACGAGCGAGGAGCAGCTCCTCGGCGACTACCTCACGGCAGGCCACGTCGACGGCGTCCTCCTCGCCCTTCCCTACGACGACGAGCCCTTGCTCAGCCGGCTCGTCGCGAGCCGGCTGCCGACGGTCGTGCTCGGGCGCCCGCTCGGCTGGGAGGCAGCGTTCTCCTGGGTGATGATCGACGAGGAGCAGTCGGCGTTCGACATCGTCACGCACCTGGTCCGGTCCGGCCGGAAGCGGATCGCGACGGTGACCGGTCCGCCCGACACGAGCAGCGGACAGGGTCGGCTCGACGGCTACGCGCGGGCGCTCGGCTCGAGCTTCGACCCGGTTCTCGTCGCGCACGGCGACTGGTCGATGCAAAGCGGCCGGCTCGGCACCGAGCAGCTGCTCGAGCGCGGCGTCGAGTTCGACGCGCTCTTCGTCGGCTCCGACCACATGGCGATCGGCGCACTGCAGGCGTTGCGTGATGCAGGACGGAGCGTGCCCGCCGACGTGGCCGTCGCCGGCTTCGACGACTCCGTCGCAGCGCTCATGGCCGACCCACCCCTCACGACCGTCCACAACCCGTTCGAGGAGACAGCGGTGGAGGCGATCCGCATCCTCGACGACCTGATGGCCGGCCGCCAGCGCAGCCCGCACCACGTCGTGCTAGGGACCGAGCTCGTCCTGCGCGAGTCGGCCTGAGGGCTCGAGCACGGTCACGGCACCGGTCGCGGGGCTGACGCGGGGTCGGTGTCCTCGAGCGCGCCGGACCACGACTGCGGCACGCAGCGCACGACCTCGCCCGTGTCGGCTGCCTGCTGCATGGCGAGGTAGAGGTAGTGGTCCTGGGCTCCCTGGGCCGCGCCGTAGAAGCTCGGGCCGCCGCCGGAACGCTCGCCCATGAGCTCGAGGCAGGTCGCGACGGCGACCTCGTCGTCGTAGAGCCGCGCACCGGGGAACGGGTTGCGGTACGCCCAGAAGTCCCCCGCCGAGATGCCGCGGAGGAAGTGCCCGTCGAGCCGGCCGTCCGCGCCACCCTCCTCCCGCACGAGCCGGACCGTCGTCGGCTCCCCGGGGCGAGCGGAGCGGCGCAGCTCGCTGTCCGCGAGCTCGCCCGCCGTGCCGCGCACGACGACGTGTGGGGTGCGGACGTCGCTGAAGTACTGGACGTCGGCGAAGTCGTAGATCCCGATCCGGCCGCCGAAGTCGAAGATGGCCGACGTGCGGACCTCGGTGGTCTCTCCGGCACCCCGCTCGCCGGCCGCGAGGTCCGCGCGCGGCTCGATCGGGCTCTCGTGCCGCACGGCGTGCACGACCGGAGCCAGGCCCGTCACGCCGAGGTGCCGCCGGATCAGGCCGATCGCGTGGTAGCCGTGCGCGACGGACAGATAGGCCGACGCGGGCTCACCGATCGCCCCGTCGCGCTGGAGCGCGAGGCGGGCGGCGTGCAGTGGCTGGAAGGGGTACTGCTCCGCGACCTCGATCGGCGCGCCGCGCTGCGCGAGCGCGCAGACGAGCTCCAGTCCCGCGACGTCGGGGGCCGGCGGGGTCTCGCAGAGCACCGGGATGCCAAGGCCCGCGCACTGCTCGAGCAGTCGCGGCGTCGCCTGCCACGGCACGCAGAGCACGACGAAGTCGAGCTGCTCGCCTGCGCACATCTCGGCGACGTCGGGGTAGCAGGCGACGTCCCACGTCGTGCGCACCTCGGTGGCGCGCTCGGGTCGGCGGGTCGTCACCGCGCGCAGGCAGAAGCAGTGCGGCAGGCTCG
>Ga0078972_1002461_pt1 | contig 61145 bp, 50 predicted proteins | sample YelNatPaOPGAMG01_FD_67568 | JGI IMG/M metagenome (GOLD analysis project Ga0078972, IMG submission 67568) | Hot spring thermophilic microbial communities from Obsidian Pool, Yellowstone National Park, USA - OP-RAMG-01 (SPADES assembly) (version 2) | ecosystem: Environmental > Aquatic > Thermal... | reverse complement strand
CTATAAGAAACACCGCCAATGAATTCAATTCACGTTGAGTTCATTGGCGATTTCCTTAAACTCGAATAACATAGCAAAACAGTCTAATTATACCATCATGTCTTTTATAGATACTTCTTCAAAAAACACAACGACTTCCTACAACAAAGGAAATCCCGTGTACATCGCGTTACTCACCTTAGTAGCAACCTTAGGTGGACTATTATTCGGATACGATACCGCCGTTGTAAATGGCGCTGAAAAATCGTTGGTTGAGTTTTTTATTTACTCTTCACAAGGCACCGGATTCCATTTAATATCAGACAAAACAATGCTTATCAGCCAATATCGGTTGATGATGAGCATCGTACTTTTTTTAGTCGTTGTTATTATCAGCGGGCAAATCATCAAACTGCTGGGATCGAAAAAAGGGGGAATGATCAGTGGAATCATCCTCATTGCCTTTATAGCCTGGGCAATTCACTTCCTGCGTCAAGCCATTCCTTCGGACCTGACCGAAATTAAAGACACCGCCGATGCCATTAAAGGCTTTGTCATTGCCAGTGCACTGATTGGCTGTATCATAGGAGGAGCTTCTGCCGGCTTTATATCAAAAGCTGTTGGGCGTAAAAACGGACTGATCATAGCGGCAATCGCATTTTTACTTTCAGCGATCGGCGCATGGCGACCTGAAACATTTAACGTATTTGGGACATTAGATGTCTATTCGTTTGTTATTTTCCGCATTATCGGCGGCATCGGAGTCGGCATTGCTTCCATGATTTCGCCCATGTACATTGCCGAGATTGCGCCGGCTAACATTCGGGGTAAACTTGTTTCTTTCAACCAATTTGCCATCATTTTCGGTATGTTGGTTATCTATTTTGTCAATTATTTCATTGCCAAACAAGGCAACGAACAGTGGCTCATTAATGATGGATGGCGTTGGATGTTTTTCTCAGGCGCCATCCCCGCATTGCTCTTTTTTGTCTTACTCTTGTTTGTACCGGAAACACCGCGCTATTTAGCCATGAAAGGCAGAGATAGTCAGGCATTGAAAGTCTTAGAGAAGATTGCCGGTAAAAACAACGCTTCCACCGTGCTGGCAGAGATTAAAACCACCCTTCACGAAGTAAATGCACCATGGCTGTCTTATGGCTTTTTGGTCATCTTTATCGGCATTATGCTATCTGTTTTTCAGCAATTTGTCGGGATCAACGTGGTGTTGTATTATGCCGGAAACATTTTCAGAAACATGGGTGCCAGTACCGACACATCACTTTTGCAGACCATTATCGTAGGGATTGTCAATCTTTCGTTTACCGTTGTCGCCATTTTAACGGTTGATCGGTTTGGGCGTAAACCATTGATGATTATCGGATCTATCGGTATGGCACTCAGCATGATTGCTTTAGGATTCACCTTCTTCTCAGGACACGTTGGCATTTTAGCGCTTGTATTCATGCTTCTGTACACGGCAGCCTTTGCCATGAGTTGGGGGCCGGTTACGTGGGTGTTGCTTTCAGAAATATTTCCGAACTCCATTCGTGGCGCTATGTCGATAGCGGTAGCTGCACAATGGATCGCCAACTGGGTGGTATCGCTCACTTTCCCGATGATGAATGACAATACATGGCTCACCAATCAGTTTCATCACGGATTCACATATTGGATTTATGGCATTATGGGAATTTTATCGGCCTTGTTTATGTGGAAGTTTGTACCTGAAACAAAAGGCAAAAAATTAGAAGATATGGAACAATTATGGGGAAAAAAGAAAAAAGAAAAACAAGCTTAATCACATCCATCAAAACCGCATTTGCACTCCAATGCGGTTTTTTTACATCTAAAAAAACAAACACCATCAGGAAAACGAAAAACTAAATCGTTGTTTTTTGCCAGGATCCACTTTTAAAATAAAAATAACTCATTAATCCTAAGCCTGTCCAATACACTATTTCAGAAACCCATGCCACTGCAACGGAAGAATGAAAAACAAAAATCACCGAATAAATATAGGTTAAATAAGCAAACATGACCAAAAATTCAAACAAAAGAGCAATGCGGGTATTCCCTGTCCCCGATACCGCATTGAAAAGAATATTTCCAACAGCAAACGTCACCAATATCAAACAAAAAACATGCAACGACGGAATGGTAGCCACTCGTAAAGCCATTTCATTAGTATAAATCGAAGCAAACAACATGGGGAAAAAGCCGGTAATGAGCACAACCGGCAACGTAAAAAAAAGTGACAAAACAATAACTCGCCGCACAGTCGGCATGACCTCAGTCATTTTGCCTTCTCCTATCAAATTGCTAACCAACGTGTTGATAACAATACCAAACGTAATGACAGGTAATCCCAAAAAAGAATACAAACTGCGAATGATATTGGATACAGCCAAAGGCCTTTCTCCCATTTTCTCAATAAAGATAAAAAACAGAAACCAGGTGGAGATAGACAAAAAAGACTGCAACATGATGTATAATGAAAGATTAAGGATCTTCCAAATGGTTTTCAAATGAATCTGTCTGAATTGAAACAAAAAATAGGCTTTGAACCGTTTTTGCATGATGGTGTAACCAAGATAAAAAACAAAAGCAATACATTCAGCCAATACGGAAGCCAAAGCTGCTCCGGCGATTCCCATTCGGGGCAATCCAAAATGACCAAAGATGAGTCCATAACTCAAAATCACATTGAAGCCCATCATAATAAAACCACCCGCCGTTAAAACTTTTGTTCGCATGATGCCAACATAGAAAGCTCGAAACATCAAATTAATAAAAGCAAACAAAAATCCAAAAATTCGATATTTCAAATACAACGCAGTGGCCGCATAAATTTCGTCCGAACGGATAAACCAATGCAAAATAGAATGAGTGAAATAAAAAGCCAACCCAAAAATAAGCATCGCTAAAAAGACCACGGCCATCATGCCCTGATTGAAAACTTCTCCGGCTTTCACTAAATCATTCTCTCCATTGCGCCTCCCAATCAAAATCTGTGCCCCGGTGGTAAAACCCATTCCAATAACGAAAATAGCAAAATAGAAAACACCACCCAGAGCTGAGGCTCCCAGCTCCACTTCGCCTATCCAGCCCAAGAAAGCCGAATCGGTCACATTGATCACGCTTTGAGCAAGCAATGAAAAAAAAATGGGATATGAAAGAGATAAGATAGCTTTATTTGAATACATACCAAGAGTTTAGAAATGGTAAAACAAAAAAACCTAACAAACGAGCATGTTGTTAGGTCTCATCATTTCATGTCAATTCCAGCAAAGCTTTGATCGACATGATGAAACTATGCATCCATTACTGATTGGCCTGAACCAATAACCAAGCTCCAGGGAAACGATTTTGCAAGCTTAATTTTACCTGAGTTGCCTGATTATAATCATTAAAAGACTCAATAATCACACGATACATCCCTTTACTGTTGATAACAATCGACGGATTTTTACCTTCCGCTTTCAAAGTGGCTTCTAATCGCTGTGCATTCGATTGATTTTCAAAACTTCCAACCACCACATTGTATTTCATCAAAATAGGATTTTGATTGGTTTCAGTTGGTGCCAATGTAAAAGATTCTTTTCTAACGTCTTCTTTAGCAGGTGTAGAAGCCGATGCAACGGGACTTTGCGACACAGCTGGAGTTGTGGTGGCATTGGATGAAACAGTCGGTGATGTAATGACTGTTGAAGACTGATTTTGAGGATTGACAGCAGGAGCTTTTTCATATATACCAGCCGGATGAACCGTTTTACATGATGCGATTACCAATGCGGCAGGAATTAAAATCCAATAAAATGATCTTTTCATTTTTCAAATGATTAAGTGATAAAACAAAAGAATGTCAGAATAGGATGCAAATATGCAAAAATAAAACCAAACTAACAAACGCATTTCAATATCCGAGAATTTTCAGCATTGATTTATAGCTTTGCTCTTTGGCAAATAATTTTGTCACATATTCTCCCTGTTCATCCACATCAATCACAACAACCTTCGGAGCAGGGATCAAACAATGCTGAATTCCACCGAAACCACTTAATGCTTCTTGATAGGCACCCATGTGAAAAAAGCCAATATACTGCTCATTGCCATCTGTCATCGTAGGTAAAAACACAGCATTGGAATGCGCCTCAGCGTTGTAAAAATCTTCACTGTCACATGTCAATCCACCTAAATGAACACGCTGATATTCCAAATTCCAATTGTTAATAGCCAAAAATACATATCGTTGGTCAATAGCCCAAGTATCAGGCAATGTGGTCATAAATGAACTGTCAATCATATTCCACAACTCTCGATCATTTTGTTGTTTTTGATTCACAATGGAATAAAGCATTGCGCCACTTTCACCAACTGTGTAAGACCCAAATTCTGTAAAAATATGAGGCTCAGGAACATCATTTTGAACACATATATTTTTAATCTGAGCTACAATTTCCTCCGCCATATAATCGTAATCATAAGGAAAATCCAAATGAGTTTGAATCGGAAACCCACCTCCAATATTGAGGCTGTCTAACTGCGGGCAAATCTTTTTTAATTCACAATACAAGTTCACGGCCTTATTTAACTCGTTCCAATAATACGCTGTATCTTTAATTCCGGTGTTGATGAAGAAATGCAACATTTTCAACTCAACCTGTGGATTATTTTGAATCTTATCTAAAAAATATGGAATAATATCATTGTACCGAATACCTAAACGCGAAGTGTAAAAATCAAACTTAGGTTCTTCTTCTGAAGCAATTCGAATTCCTATTTTGAATTTCTGATCAAAATCATTCAGCAAAAGATCAAGTTCAAACTTATTATCCAAAACAGGAATCACATTTTCAAATCCAAGATTAATTAGGTTTTGAATATTTTCAACATATTGAGGTCGTTTAAATCCATTACAAATAATATAAGTATCCGGTTTAAGTTGACCGGTTTCGAACAATGACTCCAAAATATTAATATCAAAAGCTGAAGATGTCTCAATGTGAACGCCATGCTTTAACACTTCTTCCATCACAAACGAAAAATGAGAACTCTTTGTACAATAGCAATAATGATATTCAGCATTATAATCTACTTTAGCCATCGCTACGTTAAACATTCGTCTTGCTCGCTGAATGTTCTTCGCAATCTTAGGCAAATAGCTTATTCTCAAAGGAGTACCATATTGTTTGATAATATCCATCAAGGGAATATCAAACCAATACAGTTCGTTGTCAATGACCTTGAACTCTTCATTGGGGAATTCAAAGGATTGTTCAATTAAATCAATATACTTATTTTTCATCTCAAAAATATAAATAACTAAGTTATATGAATTAAAAATCGACTATCTAACACAACTACTTTGATCGTAAATAACAGTTCTGACTAATTTACTTGTTTACAAAAAAACAGTATCACAAAAAATAGAGCGCAAAAATAGTGATAATCATTGAAAGATAAATACAAAAACAAAAAAGGTTTCTCATTTTTTTCAAATGAACAGTGGTCAAGAAATTCTTGTTGCAAAGCAAGAAATATTCATTTGATCCATTTCTTTTGGAAAACAAAAAAAAGATCATCAACATAAACGACAAAAGTCATTGGTTTTTGATGAGCCAAATGAATTCAATAAAAAAGGAAGCAAAATAAAGGGAGCGATAGGCTAAAGACACTTAAGCCCGTTAATGACCACATCTGTTATTTAAAATAACATGTCAATCCATCAATGAACGGCCTTCGATCTCAAAATCAAACGGAATGCAATTCCATTTTATTCAGAAACAAATTCAAAAAGAGGTAGTTAGACTTCAACTATAAATATCGGCCGGAAACTATTGATAAATATTTAAAACAGCATTCAGCCAATAGTGACAAAACAATCCAAAACAATGAAAATCAATGATATCCTAATAATTGATTGTAAATAGACCGTACTTTCTGGCCTGCATATTCCCATTTAATCGTTTGAATTTCTTTCAAACCCTCTTCATGCAAATGGCGATAAAGAGCCGGATATCTTACAATAGCATACATAGCATCCGACATAGCTTCAACATCCCAATAATCAACTTTTATGGAATTAGAAACAACCTCAGCACAACCGGATTGTTTCGAAATAATGGTCGGTGTGCCCACCTGCATAGCCTCGAGAGGTGAAATTCCAAATGGTTCCGAAACCGAAGGCATTACATACACATCACTTTGCGCCAGCAATTCATAAACATCCCGCCCTTTCAAAAAACCGGTGAAGTGAAATCGATCGGCAATGCCTTTTTCAGCCACCATTCGAATCATGGCATCCATCATATCTCCATTACCCGCCATCACAAATCGCACATGTTTAGTTTTTTGTAACACGCGTGCCGCTGATTCGACAAAATACTCCGGCCCTTTTTGCATGGTAATTCTGCCCAAAAAGGTAATAATCTTATCTTTATTGGGGAGTTTTTTGAAAGATTCCACATTGGGTAAAGGCTCAACGGCGTTATGTACCGTTGTTACTTTGCGTGGATCGATATGATATTTTTCAATCACAATATGACGAGTCAAATCGCTGACAGTAATAATATGATCGGCCATATCCATGCCTCTTTTTTCGATGTTATATACTGTCGGATTAACATTTCCACGACTTCGATCAAAATCAGTAGCATGTACATGAATAACCAAAGGACGACCGGTGATTTGTTTAGCAAAAATTCCGGCCGGATAGGTTAACCAATCATGAGAATGGATGATGTCAAACGAATATGAATGTGCAATGACGCTTGCCACCGCTTCATAATTGGATATTTCTTCCAATAAATTGTCAGGATAACGTCCTGAAAAGTTGATGCATCCTAAATCATTCGTACCAATACGATTAAAATCATAAAAAATATGATTTCGCAAGTGATAAAATTCATCTGGAGACATGAACTTCCCAATTCGTTCGTTCACCATGTTCCAATCGACATTTTTCCAAACAACCGGAACAAAACAAGCTCCAATAATTTTCAAAAAACGTTGATCTTCATCACCATAAGCCCGTGGGATGACAAAAGTAATTTCCATGTCTTCCTGCAGCGACATTCCTTTTGTTAATCCATAACTCGCAGTTCCTAATCCTCCTAAAATATGGGGTGGAAATTCCCATCCAAACATCAATGCTTTCATGTCAATCCTTCAATTTAAATAGCTTGATCGTGGCTAAAAAAGTTCAACAAAATAGGCTCATATTTCTAATGAATCGACGGATCGGTTTTCAGATTGTCCGTCATATAAATAGAATGATAAACCCTCAAAATCTCACCGACGCTCATGGCAAATGACATTGCGCCGTGCCCTTGAAAAGGAGGATTTCCATCGTGCAACTCCGAAAGCGTTCCAACACATAATTCCGTCATTTCCGACTCAAAGCCAATGAGTAATCGTTCAATAAACGAGAAACCGCTGCGTTTGTAAATGCGCAAATAGGCATCGGCAAAAACACCGGCAAGCCATGGCCAAACCGGTCCATTGTGATAATTTCGGTCACGCTGTAACTGACTTCCAACATAAAAAGGCCTGTAAAAAGGACTTTTGGGACTCAGCGTTCGCAATCCTTTAGAGGTTAAAAGTTCACGAGTCACCATATCTAACACTAACTTTTGCTGATCTTTCTGTAAAGGAGAAAACGGCAATCCAACAGCAAAAATCATATTCGGACGTACCTCTACATTAGGATGCGTTCCATCAACAAAATCATATAAATAATTCCCATTCCAAAACACATCGACAAAAGATCGTTTGGTCATTTCCGACTGATAATCCAACAAATCAGAGGTGTACTCATCTTTTAATGAAGAAGCAATTTGTACTGCAAACTTTAAGGCATTAAACCACAATGCATTCATTTCAACTATATATCCACTGCGTTGTACAATTGGTTGTCCATTTTCAAGCGCATTCATCCATGTCGCTGCTTTGTGAATACCATTGGTATATAGCAACCCGTTGTCATGTAAAAACAAATTAGGATGTTTTTGTTTCCGAATGTATTGTATCACCTCAAGTAAAAACTGACCGTAACGTGCAGCAGCTTCATCAATACCAACAAATTGTGCATATTGTTGCACAGATCGTATCCACCAAAGCAGCACATCGGGAGCATCCATTTCAACAATTTTCTTTTCAATGGGATGATTGTCCATAAAATTACGAATAGCAACCAGGGCAGTTTGCATGATGTTCTCGTACATGGAGCGTTCGTCAATCACCAAAGTAGCTCCAGCTAACGCAATAAATTGATCGCGTGCTCTCACCTTGAACCATGGATATCCCGCAATTAAATAATAATCTTCATTCTTTTTCAAATAAAACTGTTGAGCCGCATTTTTTAAAGTATGAAAAAAATCACTGCGGGTTGTTCTTTTTTTGATTTCCTGCTCAAAAAGTGTTTGAAGTAAACGTGGATTGACTTCTGTAGTGCCAGCAGAAAACAAGAGACTTTCTCCTTTTGAAATCGAACACTCGAAATAACCCGGCACATATAAATCTTCTTTGTATTGATAGCCTCGTTCCTGTTCCTTAAAATATTTAATGCCGTTGTACCAGTGAGGATCCGACACAAATTGATTTTTTTTGGAAAATTGCAAATACAACATCGGAAATCCATCATAAAGCGACATGGCGATGCCATTAGACGATGAGTGAACATCCGAATGAATGCGATCGTTCTCTACCGACAATTCATGCACACTGCGAAAAGCTAAAAAAGGACGAAATTGTAACGTGGTTGGGGAATGTGCATCCAATAAAGTGAACCGAATCAGAAAACGATCTTCGTGAGAAATAAAAATGCGCTCTTTTTGCAGAATGACACCCCCTACTCGATAAATCGTTCTGGAAACCGTTTCCAAATGAAATTCTCGAATGTATTTGTGCCCATTAGGACTAAAATTATTCCCTTCATATTCATGAATTCCCAAATTAAATGCAGCGCCATGTTGAATCACCGTTTCATCCAATGATGAGAGCAACACGTAATTATTGTCACTTAATTCTGGAACAGGAACAACCAATAATCCATGGTATTTTCGCGTATTGCAATCAACCAATGTAGAAGCACTGTAAGAACCTGATTTATTGGTTCTTAAAATTTCCTTTCGCAAAGACTTTTCTAAATTGGCCAAACTGTTTTTATCAAATTTCAGGTATGACATGGCTTTAAACAATTAGAATTAACACTGGCATGAAAAATCATTGCAAGATACTCTTTTTTTTAGAATTTGTAGTTTTTGGTCATCGATTTTTATGCAAAAAAAAGACTCAAAGAGGTTTTAAAATATTTTGACTATTTTTGTATTACCAAACAAACGGATTGAAACTTTCTTATTACCCACACTTTTTGAAAATATGATCATGTCACATCCGCTTATCAGCATTTGCTTAATCACATATAATCAGGAACAATACATTCGCAGAGCTATTGAAAGCATTCTGGCCCAAACAGAGCATTGGAATTACGAAATTGTAATTAGCGACGACGGTTCCCATGATAAGACTTTAGCCATTTGTAATGAATATCAACAACAATATCCCGATCTGATTCGCGTGATCACCTCAACCAGCCATCGAGGAGTTTTGTCAAATTGGTATCAGGCCATTGAGGCATCAAAAGGAACGTATATCGCACTTCTGGAAGGTGATGACTATTGGATTGACCCACAAAAATTAAGCAAACAATATGCCATTTTGCAACAAAACAATGCCATTGGTTTTGTTTATTCCGATTTCTTTTATTTAGACGAAAAAAACGAAAAATTGATTCGTGGAATGAAGCAATATAAGCCTTCCAATGATTTGTTTGAAGAAACATTGTTCAACCAAGCCATGGTCTCTTCTACGATGATGTTTCGTCGTTCTTTGTTTGACCCCGTTTTATTCCAACAATTTATCGCACATCGTTTTTTGACGCCCGATTTGCCTCTTTTCTTGCATTTCTGCCTCGTCTCGCAAGGTTATTTTTTGTCCGACATCACTACTACTTATACATGGAGAGCCGGAAGCGTCAGTCGGCCAACAACACAACAAGAAGAGCTTCAATTTCGAGAATCCATTCACCGAATTCGTCTGTTCTTTATCCTAAAAAGAGGGAAAAACAAAAAGCTGCTTCTTGCAAAGAATGAGTTTATCTGGCAAAAAGAACAGCTGCTGATTGCATGGAAATACAATCGTTATCAAAATGCCAAACAACTAGCTCATGCATTCCCTTTCATTGCCACGTGGCATAAAGATAAAAAACTTGCGTTGTTGGCAGTTTTATCGCGTCATCAGACAAGTTTTCAATTATTTCGTCCATATGTAACACGAAACAGATCAATAAAATGAATTTCAGGACTCCGATTCACGTTTTACAATTGCCTTCCTATTTCATACCAATGGGTGGAGAATTTTGTTTTGATCAAAGCATGGCACTTCAAAACAAAGGATTGAATGTCTCTATCATTGCGAATGTGATTATTCCATTTAGATCAATTTTTGAATTCAAACACTATCCACTACATGACCTGATGAGTGTTGAAAACGGAATTCCTGTTTTTCGGCATTTTCAACGAAATATTCCAAAAACCATAAAACCAAATCTTTCTCGCTGGATTGATACTACCTGCAAGATGGTCGATACCTATATTCAACAAAACGGTAAACCGGATTTAATTCATGCACACAGTTGGCAATTAGCAGGATATGTTTGTTCTTTAATCAAAGAAAAGTATAAAATACCATACGTTATCACCGAACATTCAGGAACATTAAATCCTGTTGCAAATCAACTTGATAAACTTTTATCGGGTCCTTGTGTCGCCGATAAACTAAAAAAAGCATACCTCCATGCCGATGCTATTATTGGAGTTTCCAAAAATGTCATGGACGGTATTCAATCGATCATTGGCAATGAAATACCGCTCTACGTGATCTCCAACTTAATTGACATTGATTTCTTTACCATTCCCAAAGACAAACCAGCCCATCACGATTTTATTTTTGCTGCAGCCAATTCAAACTTGCCTGAAAAGGCTTATGACATTCTTTTTAAGGCATTTGATATTGTTTGTTCCCAAAATCAACGCATTCGTTTACGCATTGCCGGCAATCATTTTCAAACAAAAGCAGCCAGAAAAATGTTATCATCCTGCAACTACCGCAATAACATCGAATTGTTGGGATGGCAACAACCGGATGGAATCAGAAATTTGTTGTGGAATGCGGACGCTTTTGTAGTCTCCAGTCGCGTTGAATCTCAATCAATTGCGGTATTAGAGGCTATGAGTACAGGTCTTCCGGTGGTAGGCACCCATGTGATTCCTGAGGAAATGCTCACTTCGCAAGTAGGATTCAGCGTTCCCATCAATGATCCCGACCAATTGGCAGCCGCCATGTTGAAAATGGTTACATCGATCCACCGTTTTAATTCAAATCAAATACGCTCACAAGCTCTTTCATTAGCTCAACCCGAGAAAGTGGTGACACAAATCATCTCTGTTTACAACGATGTTTTGAATCGTTAATCCTGGTTGATTTAATCATTTTTGTTTCAACCGCCACACAAAATCGAGCCATAAATTGGCTTTATACAATTCAAAATAAGGAAGTTGAGAATTAGCGAACTGAACGTAAGAATCGGCGACCGTCGGCATCATACTGCCTTCCAAATCAAAAGATCGGGTTTTATCCGAAAGGTATTGAATAGCTTCCCAAATGAGAAGACTCAACGCACCTGAATTTTTAAATTGCTCATCGAAGGCATACACCAAACAATAAGCGCTGTTCATATCCCAAACCACCAATAACGTTGCATACAATCGTCCCTGAGCATCGTTAGCCGATAAAATGAGACCTTGATTCCGGGCAAAAACCGCGTCGGTAAGCCGCTGAAATAAATCCCATGAGTAAGAAATTTTCTCTTTTCGCTGGGCAAGCGCCTTTTGATGAAATTCATAAAATGCACGGGGATCTAAGTCAAAAGAGACCTTCAATGTAGATTCCGCTTTGCGAATATCCCGTCTCTTCCGTTCGCTAAAAGTGGCAAACACCTCTTGCGGATGAGAAATATCATCAATCACAAACGTATAGCGCGTCGTCTGCTGAAAACCTTTCCAATAAAATGGGAGCCAATTCGTGAAAGATGGGTGAAAAGTTTGTTGATAAAAAACGAATCCTGGTTTTTCAAGCTGTTCAATAAAATAATTACACGCTTTCCTTTCGAGGTCATATCGATTCCGGAACGAATTATTTTCACGATAGTTCATCCATATCCCGCTATAAGGTGTCAGTTGAGGTTCAATAATAAATTTCAGACCAAACTTTTTACGAACATGAAAAGGCATGGCAGCTATAATTTCACCTTGTTTTTCGTACAAAAGCACATCCCATGAACCTTTCACGCTCACTGCATCCATCCACCAAGCTTGTTGAAAGATTGGAATATGGTGTGAATCACACAATTGCCTGTAAAGCATTTTTACGTCATTTTCCATAGCAAATGAGCAGATAGGATGTTTCAATGCCTGCTCCCGTTCAAGATCAAAATTTGATTTTCAGAAAAGACAAAATAACAAAAAAAACTTTGCAAGAGGAAATGTCATCCCCAAAATAAATCCGTCAATATGCAAGCCTGAACACGCTCACTCATATCATCAAACAACTAATAAGAATTCAAACCACAAGATTATCTGATTCACAGCAAGAAAGCAATACAAAGGAACAAATCTGTTTGAACAAAAGCACCAATCATTCAAAGAATCATCTCCCTTCCCATTTTTTCTGATAGTAAATTCATCACACTATCAATGAATTCGTTACATGATGAAGCAACGAACGAACTATTATTTTATAATTATTTATGTTAAATTATGGAGCAAGAAAAATATTTTTCATCGATGATGAATGAAATTACAAAAAATAGATTACCTTTGTCGCAGATTATGGTTGATAGCGATTTCTCTAGTTAGGTTGTTTTCAATGTCATAATTCAGTATTCATATTTTTTAATTATTCATCAAATGAACATTTACATTTCACACCTTAGTTATGGTGTTGACGACAACGGCTTAAGAGAAGTTTTTGAAGCTTATGGGCAAGTAGATTCTGCAAAAGTGATCACAGACAAATTTACAGGAAAATCAAGAGGTTTTGGTTTTGTTGAAATGCCTGACGAAAACCAAGCAAACAAAGCAATCGAAGCGCTCAACCAATCAGAAATTAATGGCATGACCATTAATGTGAATTTAGCAAAACCACGTGAAGAACGTCCACACAGAGAATTCAACAACAGTGGCCGTAATAGTGGCGGTTATGGCAATGATCGTCGCAATAACAGATGGTAATCCATTGACCGATAGCAAATAATGCTAAATAAAAAACCTCGATGCACATCGAGGTTTTTTATTTCATATCATGCCAATCAAAAATGAAAGGTCAACAAGTTCAGACACATTAAACGGTCATAATTTCTTTTTCTTTCAGCAAAAACAAATCATCAATTTTTTTGATGAATTTATCATGCACCTTTTGAATCTCACCTTCAATCTCTTTTCCTTCATCTTCAGGAAGTCCTTCTTTGATCGCTTTTTTTACTAAATCCATAGCATCACGACGCGCATTCCGAATGCTGACTTTGGACTCCTCAGCCTCATGTTTTGCTTGTTTTACTAACTGTTTTCTTCGCTCTTCAGTGACAATTGGCAATGACAAGCGAATCACTTCTCCATTGTTGACCGGTGTAATCCCAATTTCGGAAGCCATGATGGCTTTCTCAATCGGACCAATCATTGCTTTTTCCCACGGTTGAATGGTAATGGTCTTGGCATCAGGGGTGGTAATGGTAGCCACGGCACTGATAGGCACATGATTTCCATAATATTCGACATGTAAACCGTCTAAAATACGTGGATTCGCTTTACCTGCACGAATGTGAGCAAAGGTTTCGTCTAAGAAACTCACCGAAGCAGCCATTTTTGTTTCAGTTGATTTTAAAATTTGTTTTACGTCTGTCATAACCTTTGTTTTTTTGATATAAAATAATGTCACGTTAGATCGTGGGGAAAAATACATCAACACTTGATACTAAGCTGATTGAGCACAGCACGAATTTTTTCAAACGTTGTGATGGTAGTTGGCACTAAAGGCAATCGCAGTTTATTTTCAATCATGCCCATCACAGACAACATGCTTTTAATACCGGCCGGATTGCCATCAACAAACAACAGTCCGATGAGTTCGGTAAAGCGATGATGAATATCACGGGCCGCATCATACTGACCATTTAATGCCAACCGAACCATACGGCTAAATTCGTAAGGGAATGCATTCCCTATAACAGAAATAACGCCGACAGCTCCCAATGTAATTAATGGGAAAGTAATGCCGTCATCGCCAGAAATGACAACAAAATTATCAGGCTTATTCTTGATAATATCGTCGATTTGAGTAAAAATGCCTGAAGCTTCTTTGACTGCAATGATGTTTTTGAAATCGTTTGCTAATCGCAACGTAGTAGCAGCAGACATATTAACTCCCGTTCGTCCGGGAACATTATATAAAATGATTGGCAGATGAGAAGCCAGTGCAATGTGTCTGAAATGTTGATAAAGGCCTTCCTGAGACGGTTTATTATAATAAGGTGTTACCGATAAAATGGCATCGACTCCAGTTAAATCAGTATTTTGAATTTTATTGACCACCGCTTGCGTATTATTCCCTCCAATGCCTAACACAATAGGCAAACGGCCTGCATTGACTTTAATCACAAAACGAGTGATTTCCTCTTTTTCCTGCTCCGTCAACGTAGCTGTTTCTGCCGTCGTCCCAAGAACAACTAAATAATCGGTACCGTTTTTAATTTGATATTCTACCAATCGCTGAAGAGCATCAAAATCTATGGTCTCATCATTTTTAAAAGGAGTAATCAGGGCGACGCCCATTCCTGAAAATGAATTTTGTGTCATACTTATGAATCAAAAGAAAGTGCAAATGTACACTTTTTTTTCACTTTTCGGAATGCTTCATGGATATAAATATGTAACTATTCTTCTGTGAAAGCATTATAACTCTCATTTGCAATAAAAATAGTCTCAAAGCAACAAAATCAGTTCATTTCAGTAAACTCATTTTTTCTATAAAAAAAGAGGAATTGGTAAAATAGAATGATATCTTATTGATATTCTTTGCTTTATTTATATCCACCATTCATGATGACTTATACTACTGAAATAAATTGTATCTTTGTTGACAATATCAAGACTCATTCAATGCGTACTTTTCAATATGGATCAGTATGTTGATGAGCAAAGGAAGTATATTTTCATCAATGATATGGAACATAGTTTATACATTTACAACACATTAGGACGAAAAAAGGAACTTTTCATCCCCATTCATGAGCCAAACGTCGGTCTTTACGTCTGCGGACCAACTGTTTACGGTGATGCTCATTTAGGACATGCCCGACCAGCCATTACGTTTGATTTACTATTTCGTTATTTGAAGTACTTGGGATATAAAGTACGATATGTCAGAAACATCACAGATGTAGGACATTTAGAAAATGATGCGGACGAAGGAGAAGATAAAATAGAAAAAAAAGCTCGCTTAGAACAACTGGAGCCCATGGAAATCGTTCAGTTTTACACCAACCGCTATCATGAAGCGATGAATGCGATGAATGTAATTCCGCCCAGCATCGAACCAAGCGCGTCGGGTCATATTATTGAACAAATTGAATTTGTAAAAAAAATTCTTAAAAACGGCTATGCATACGAAAGTAACGGATCGATTTATTTTGATGTAGAAAAATATAATCAACACCATCATTACGGAAAACTGTCAGGAAGAAATATAGAAGAAGTCCTGGAAGCAACACGGGCTCTTGAAGGTCAGGAAGAAAAAAGAAAATCATTCGATTTTGCACTATGGAAAAAAGCCGGACCGGAACATATCATGCGTTGGCCATCACCCTGGAGTGACGGATTTCCGGGTTGGCATTTAGAGTGCTCCACGATGGGAACTAAGTATTTGGGAGAAACTTTTGACATTCACGGAGGCGGAATGGATTTAATGTTTCCTCATCACGAATGCGAAATAGCGCAATCAACTGCAGCTTTAGGGCATGAATCGGTTCATTACTGGATGCACAACAACATGATTACCATTAATGGTCAGAAAATGGGAAAATCATTAGGCAATTTCATAACATTGGAAGAACTTTTCAACGGAACTCACCCTTTGCTAAGCCAAGCTTACTCGCCAATGAGCATCCGATTTTTCATTTTACAGGCTCATTACCGCAGTACGCTCGATTTCAGCAACGAAGCATTGCAGGCAAGCACCAAAGGCTATATGAGGTTAATGGACAGCTACCAACGACTGCAAAAATTGCAACCGGCAGCATCTTCAACGGTTCAAACAAAAGAATTAAAATCATTGTGCGAAAATGCCATGAATGATGATTTGAACAGTCCGGTCGTCCTTGCTCATCTTTTTGAAGCAGCTAAAACGATCAATTCCATTTATGACGGACATGACAGCATCACAGAATCCGATCTAAACGAGCTAAAACAGACCATGAAGATTTTTATTGAAGACATTTTGGGATTAGTTCCTGAGACAAACAATGATTCAAAAAAATCGGATGCCTTATCCAAAGCCGTAGATCTTCTATTATCCATGCGAATGGAAGCCAAAGCAAACAAAGATTGGGCTACCGCTGACAAAATCCGAAATCAATTAACTGCATTGGGATTTGAGATCAAAGACACCAAAGACGGATTTGAATGGAAATTGCCATAAATTCCAAAAGCCATCATATCGGCATTGAAAAATACGATGAAGGAGCACGCCACACCCTGATGACAAGGAAACATGGAGAGCTCGACACCATTCAGAAAAATCAGGCAACAAAAAGAAATCAAGCAAGAAGAGTGATTTTGTGATTTTATGTTAAATATCTATCGAAAAAAATTGCAGCTCATTTCAATAGCAAGATAATTGCTACTTTTGTATCAATTTTTTCATCAAGAAAAAACAGACGACACATTCGTATGCTAAAATAAAAATAGAAGCTGAAAAGGTTTACCAATGAATCAAAAAACGATTGCTTTTCTGATACTGCTTATGGTAAGTCAATGGATGCATGCTCAAGTTTTTGAGCACACTATTGAAATAGGGCCAACCATTGGTTCTTCTTTTTATCTTGGTGAAGCAAACCAAACCTTATTCAAAAATAGTCAGTTCACGCTCGGAGGAGTGATCCGATACCCGCTGAATACGCGATTTGCTCTGAGTTTAGAAGCATTAGCCGGAAATTTCAGCGGTAAATTTACAGATGCAGATCAACAAAAATGGGAATTTAAGAACTCATTCTTTTTCACCAGTGCACACGTCGAATTTAATTTTTTCTCGTATGATCAATACAACTTAGCTCTTGAAAGTTCGACCATCGATCCATATATCCTCGGGGGTTTAGGGATTGTCTCCTATCAAACATCGGGAACGCCGGTTTTAACAGGAGGATTAGGCATTAAATTCAAATTGAATAAACGTTGGGATGTGAATTGTCAATGGACATTAAATAAATCATTCGCCGATAATTTAGAAGGCGCACCTTTATTAAACAATCCTTATCAACTCAATAAATCGAGTTTTTTGAACAACGATTATTTTTCGGTGCTTTCAGTATCAATTACTTTTGCATTCTACACTCAGAGGTGTCCATGCAGAACAGGAATTTTACAAGGTTTATAAGAACAAGAAAATGGGAAAATCGTTGCTGGATCAGATAGACAAAACTCGATTGCCGGTTCATGTAGCCATTATCATGGATGGAAACGGCAGATGGGCATTAAAACAGGGTCGCAATCGTGTTTTTGGTCATCAGCAAGCTCTCAATGCCGTGCGTGAAATTACCGAAGCGGCATCAGAACTCGGAATAAAATATTTGACCTTATACACGTTTTCCATGGAGAATTGGGAACGCCCAAGCGACGAAATCAATGCCTTAATGGAACTTTTGGCCAATTCGATTGAAAAAGAAACACCATCACTCCATAAAAACAAGGTTCGCCTCATGGCTATTGGCGATGAAGAACGACTTCCGACCAAAGCCCAAAAAAAATTAAATAAATCCATTCAATTAACAGCCAACAACACCGGATTAACTTTAATATTGGCATTAAGTTATTCTGCCCGATGGGAAATCGTTCATGCAGCAAAATCTATTTTTAAAGAATTGTCAACGAATCAACTATCCATTAATGACATTGATGAAAAGACGTTTGCATCCCATTTAACCACGAAAAACATTCCTGATCCCGATTTATTGATCAGAACAAGCGGCGAAATACGAATCAGTAATTTTCTGCTCTGGCAATTAGCCTACTCAGAACTCTATTTTACAGAAACGTTATGGCCTGATTTTAAGAAAGAGGATCTTTATAAAGCCATTTTTGAATATCAAACGCGCGAACGAAGATTTGGAAAAACCGGCGAGCAACTTAAACAACCCAATCGCTAAAGATCCGAGAATTGCCCACTCATCTAAAACCAGCTTATGTTAAAACGAACCATTATTACGTTATTTACTTTATTGATCACATTCATCACATTTGGTCAAAATGAGAACACATCCGCCTTGGATAAGGCCGATACTTCAAAAATCATTACGACACCGGTGATCCAATACACCACAAATCCGAAAGAATATGAAATTGCAGGAATCAATGTAACAGGATCAACCACTTACGAAAATTACGTCATTATTGGTTTTTCAGGCCTTGCGGTGGGTGAAAAAATTAAAGTTCCAGGTGATGAAATAACCGATGCTGTTAAACGGTTTTGGAAACAAGGGCTTTTCTCCGAAGTGAAAATTTTAGCGTCCAAAATTGAAGGGAATAAAATTTGGTTAACCATTGACTTAAAACAGTTGCCTCGTATTTCGCAAGTCAATTACAATGGCATTCCAAAATCATACGTCGATGATGTTTCACCTAAAATTGGCATTGTAAAAGGCGGCCAAATGACACCAAACCTACGAGACAAAGCCGTTGAAATTTTAAAAAAATACCTTCTGGACAAAGGATTTCGATATGCCACCGTCAACGTGGTCGAAAAAGATGACCCCGATCAAAAAGGAATGACCATTGTCGATATAAACGTGGACAAAGGGCCTGTTGTCAAAGTAAACAAGATTTTCCTGACCGGCAACAAAGCGTTAACGTATCATCAAGTGGTTGGTGCCATGAAAAAAACCAATGAACCAACGCTGCTTAATTTATTCAAAACAAAAAAATTCGTTGATGCTAACTTCGAGGCAGACAAAAAGTTAATCGTCAAAAGATACAATGATAAAGGCTTTCGCGATGCTGCTGTTGTGTGGGACAGCATCGCCAAGGTAGGAAACAACAAAGTGAATGTTTACCTGAAAGTACATGAAGGCCAGCGCTATTATATTCGATCCATTACCTGGGTTGGCAATACGGTTTATCCATCACAATATTTAAGCTTAGTGTTAGGCATTAAACCCGGCGATGTTTACAATGCCAAATTATTGGATGATCGCTTGAACACTGACGATGACGCTATTTCAAAACTGTATAAAAACAAAGGATATCTCTTTATGAGTGTCGATCCCATTGAAGCGAACACATCAAACGACTCGATCGATTTTGAAATGCATATCTACGAAGGAAAACCGGCTACTATTAACAATGTCACTATCAGCGGAAACACCCATGTCTATGAGAATGTTATCCGTCGCGAAATGTTTGTTCGCCCGGGTCAGTTATACAATGAATCGGACATTACCCGTACCATGCGACAATTAGCTCAAATGGGAAATTTTGAACAAGAAAAACTGATTCCTGATATTCAACCTAATCCGGATGACGGGACTGTTGACATTGGCTGGCCTTTAGTATCCAAATCCAACGATCAAATTGAATTTTCTGCCGGATGGGGCCAAACCGGAGTCGTAGGAAGCTTATCCTTAAAATTCAGCAATTTCGCTATTCAAAATTTATTCAAACCATCAACTTATCGATTTGTCCCGGAAGGCGAAGGTCAAACATTTTCCATTTCGGCACAAACGAATGGAAGCTATTATCAGGCATATAGCATAAACTTCGTTGAACCTTGGTTGGGTGGAAAACGTCCTAACTCATTGTCGGTTTCTGCTTACTACTCTATTCAAACAGGTGTCAGCAACAGCTATGCAAGTTACATGAACAACTACTACAACAACTATTATGCCAGTAGCATGTATGGTTATAATCCATACAGTTCAAGTGCATTAAGCTATCAGGCAGACCCAACGAAATACATCCACACGTTTGGTCTTTCAGCAAGCTGGGGGAAACGTTTAAAATGGCCGGATGACTATTTCCAACTTAATTTAGGCTTGGAATTTCAACATTATGCTTTGAGCAATTGGGATTATTTCTTAATGAAAAACGGAACCTCCAACTTAGCCAGCATGAACGTGGTGTTAAGCCGCAACTCGATTGATAATCCGATCTTTACAAGAACAGGATCAACCTTTTCATTGTCAGGCCAATTTACACCACCGTATTCACTGTTTTCTCCGCATAAAGACTACAGCAATATGACAGATGCTCAGGCTTATAAATGGGTAGAATTTTACAAAATCAAATTCGCTTCCAAAATGTTTGTGCCGCTTTCTGCCTCTGAACATCCATTTGTGTTAATGGCACGAGCAGAATATGGGTTCTTGGGATATTACAACAAAAATCTTCAATCACCTTTCGAAACCTTCTATATGGGTGGTGACGGAATGACCGGCTATACAACATACGGCACCGAAACAATCGGATTACGTGGATATGAAAATGGTTCTTTGACGCCAATCTCAACATATCGAGGACAAACAGGACAAATGGGATACGTCTATTCTCGAATCGGAGCCGAAATTCACTATCCGTTGCTGTTACAACAAACTACCAACATCTATGCACTGGCCTTTTTTGATGCTGGAAACTGTTGGAGTTCATTCAACCAATTCAATCCATTTGACTTAAAGCGATCCGCCGGTGTTGGGGTTCGTATTTTTCTTCCCATGTTTGGATTGCTTGGCATCGACTGGGGTTATGGATTTGACCCGATTAACGGATCGAAACAGTACAGTGGAAGTCACTTCCATTTTGTTATTGGACAAGAATTTTAATCCATTCACTTTTTAAATGATTATTGTCAACGGAGAAAAACCTATTCAGGAGCATGAAAATGTTTTATAAGAGGACGTGAACAAAGGGAGAAAGTTAATTCTCATCACTAAAGCAAGAAACGGAAGACATAAGCTTATTAAGCTGCTAATAGTTAATTCAATAAAACAACTTTCGGAGTTCTCCGGTTGAGCAACTAGTCGATGAGTTCCTGACCCTCTCGGCATTAAAATTAAAAATAGACGTATGAAGTCTTTTTCGAAAATAGTAATTATACTGCTTTTATCCTTCTTTTCGATTCATCACACAGAAGCACAGAAGTTTGCAGTGGTCGATATGAATTACATCATGAAACACATCCCTGCAGTTGAAGCAGCCAATGATCAATTGAACTTGCTATCCAAAAAATGGCAGGCAGAAATTGATGCGGCAAATCAAAATGCTCAGAACATGATCAAAGCATATCAAACTGAAGTGGTTTTTTTATCGTCGGACATGAAAACGAAGCGTGAAAATGAGATCACAACGCAGGAAAAAGCTGTTCAAAATCTTAAAACAAAATATTTTGGACCCGACGGAGAACTGTTTAAGAAAAGGGAAAGTTTAATCAAACCGATTCAAGATGAAATTTATAACGCCATCCAATCCATCTCGTCCGATAAGGGTTATCAATTAATATTGGATAAATCATCAGCTACCAACATCATTTTTTCATCTCCCAAATTGGACATCAGCGATGAAGTGCTTTCCAAACTTGGATATTCAAAATAAATATGTACATTTGTCACTCATTTTTTAATCTCAAAAATTCAATTCGTTATGTTTAAAAAATTTTTAGTTCTGATTCTTTTATTTGCCCCTTTATCTCTTTTTGCTCAATACAAATTTGGGGAATTGAACACACAAGACATCTACAATGCTATGCCTGAAAAGGCTAAAATTGAAAAAACATTGCAAGACTTAGCCAACACCTATCAAACGCAATTAACTCAAATGAGAGACGAATATAATCGTCGGGTTAAACAATTTGTCGATCAACGCGACAGCATGCCACCGGCTATTCAACAAGCTCGTCAAAGTGAAATTGCCGACATGGAACAACGCATCAGCACGCTGAACGAAACGGCTCAAAATGATTTACAAAAGAAACAACAAGAATTGATCCAACCGGTGGTCGATAAAATCAAAAAAGCCATTGATGAAGTAGGTCAAGAAAACGGATTCACGTATATCTTTGATTTGCAAGTTCCTGCCATCGTTTATCATTCCGATCAAACCGTGGATGTAACTCCGCTAGTATTAAAAAAATTGGGCATCACTCCTGGTGCAACTCCTACTCCTGCTCCAGCTGCTACCACTACTCCATCTAAAGGAAAAACAAAATAAAATCATTGCTTCGTTAGTTAGCACAAAAAAAAGCTGTCGTTGACAGCTTTTTTTTGTGCTAACTAATTGATGATAAGCCCACTATTACGAAAACGCCAACGAACGAATTTGTTTAAAGAAGTCATTCCCTTTATCATCAACTAAAATAAAAGCAGGAAAATCAACCACTTCGATTTTCCAAATAGCCTCCATCCCCAATTCAGGATAAGCCAGACATTCAATGTGTTTTATATTTTCTTTGGCCAGTATGGCAGCTGGACCGCCGATTGATCCTAAATAAAATCCGCCGTGCTTTTTACAGGCATCTGTTACTTCCTGACTACGATTTCCTTTGGCAATCATGATCATGCTGCCACCATGCTCTTGAAACAAATCAACATATCCATCCATTCTACCGGCGGTAGTCGGCCCCATTGATCCACAGGCCATCCCTTCAGGTGTCTTTGCGGGACCAGCATAATAAACCGGATGATCTTTAATGTAGGAAGGGAGTTCTTCTCCTCGATCAAGTTTTTCTTTTAATTTGGCATGTGCAATATCTCGTGCCACTACGATAGTCCCTGTCAGTGATAAAAACGTAGAAACCGGATAACGAGACAGTTCGGCCAAAACCTCTTTCATTGGCCTATTCAAATTAATTGGAACTCCTTTTAATCGACCTTCACCTTGTCTAAATTTGTCAGGGATTAATCGACCCGGATGAGCATCCAGTTGTTCCAACCAAATGCCGTCTTTATTAATTTTCGCTTTCACATTTCGATCAGCACTACATGAAACTCCCATCCCAACCGGACATGAAGCTCCATGACGTGGCAAACGAACAACGCGAATGTCGTGAGCATAATATTTTCCGCCAAACTGAGCACCCAAACCAAGTTGTTGAGCCGCACGCAATAATTTCTCTTCTAAGTCAATGTCTCGAAAAGCTCGACCATACTCGTTCCCTGACGTTGGTAATGTATCCAGATACTTTGCTGATGCTAATTTAACTGTTTTAAGGCACGCTTCGGCAGATGTTCCTCCAATCACAAACGCAATATGATAAGGTGGACAGGCAGCCGTTCCCAATGTCTTCATTTTTTCAATCAGAAATTGCTCTAACTTTTCGGGATTCAACAACGCTTTTGTCTCTTGAAATAAATAGGTTTTATTGGCAGAACCACCTCCTTTGGCCAAAAAAAGAAACGAATATTCCATCCCTTCCGTGGCATAAATATCAATTTGCGCCGGTAAATTAGTTCCGCTATTTTGTTCGGTGTACATATCCAACGCAACCGTTTGTGAATAGCGAAGATTTTCCTTCGTGTAAGTTTCAAAAATTCCTTTTGAAAGAAAAGCTTCATCCTTGCAACCTGTCCAAACCTGTTGTCCTTTCTTTCCGATGACAATAGCAGTGCCGGTATCCTGACAAAAAGGTAACTGTCCTTCGGCTGCAATTTCAGCATTCAACAACATGGTCAACGCAACAGCACGATCGTTTTCGCTAGCTTCTGGATCGGATAATATTTTACTAACTTGTTCATTATGAGCTGGCCTTAACTTAAAGGAAACTTCTCTTAACGCCGTTTTGGATAAAAATGAAAGGGCCTCAGGATCCACTTTGAGCATTTCATGCCCTTCGAAATTGGACACAGAAACAAAATCTGTCGTTAACAGTGAATAACGGGTGTCATCCTTTCCCAAAGGAAATGGCTCTTGATAAAAAAATTCTTTACTTGACATAATAAATTGTTTTATAGATAGTTATTTTTACATTATTCTCATAAGAGTTTCAAGGTTACTTGCTTCAAAGATAAAAAAGTTTTGCCAGACCATCGCTAATTAAAGAATTATTTATTTAATAAAATCAGCCGGTAGATTCGTGCAAAGAATAAATATTCTTAAAAATCATCCGATTTCTTGTTCGTATTTGGAATGATGTGAAAATGAAATTATCTTTGCATTGTATTATTATATTAATACACTAAAAGCATGATTTATGATTCAATTTACAAATGTAGCCTTTAGCTATCAAAGAGATAAAAAAGTGTTTGATGAAATGAATATTCATTTCGATCACGGCAAAATTTATGGATTATTGGGAGAAAATGGCGTAGGGAAAACCACATTTCTACGGTTAACGGCCGGATTATTGTTTCCGGATCAAGGCACCATTGATATCATGGGATTTAGCCCTAAAAAACGCAATCCTGAATTTTTAAGTTCCCTGTTTTACCTGCCTGAAGAGTTTGATTCGCCTCATGAAGTCATCATGAATTTTGTGATACGAAACGGCTCATTTTATCCTTCATTCAACGTCGATCAGTTCAAAACCTACATGGATCAATTCGGAGTAGATCTGAACAAAAAGTTTACCGAACTCTCGTTCGGACAAAAAAAGAAGGCATTGATATCCATGGCATTAGCACTGAACACGTCCATTTTGTTGTTGGATGAACCTACCAACGGGCTGGATATTCCTTCGAAAAGTATTTTTCGCAGACTGATAGCACAAGTGTCCGACGAAAACAAATGCATCATCATTTCCACCCATCAGGTCAGAGATTTAGAACTATTGATAGATCCGATCGTCATTTTAGAACGGAATCAAGTCTTACTGAACGACTCTGTGGAATCGATCACACAAAAATTGCTGTTCAGCGTCGAATCAACCATTCCAACAGATGCACTATATTATGAACCGACGTTGGGAGGCTACCATGTTATTTCGATCAATCACAACGGCATCGAAAGCAAACTGAACATCGAATTATTGTTTAATGCCGTCATTGCCAATCGGGACTATTTTAAGAACGTTTATCCAATTGCTAAGTAACAAGACAAAAGAAAAACTAACGAATATGAACACACCTTTCAACCTGTCACGATACGCTCGTCTGGTGGCTGCTGAAACACAACAATTTCGCAAACATTACCTTTATTTTGGAGCCACTGTCATTCTCTTGGCCTTGCTCAATCAACACGTAGGGAATAATGCATTTTCGGCTATTTCAGTCATCATTCTGCTTATTGCTCCTTTCATCTTTTACAATCATGTCTATCATTCTGTTAAAGGCGTAATGTACACCATGCTGCCGGCATCCAATGCGGAAAAAATGGCTGCCTGCTGGACACAATGCGTCATCATTTTGCCACTTTTTTTATGGATCATTTGGTTCATTCTTCGCGTGATCAATCATGTTGTTCATCCGGAAGATGTCAGTTCCTTTATAAATGTAAATGCCACTATTTCAAATTATTGGAATGCCATATCAGCCCAATCGGTAGCCATTTTTGCAGTCATGGCATTTCGAAGAAGGAAATGGCAAACATTGATTGCCATTTTATTTGTCATTGCCATCATCGGCACCATTATTGGGATCAGTTGGCTGCATGCTTTTCAACAATATTCTGAAAATCTTCCATTTGAATGGACCACCAAACCATGGGTATTTCATTACGCTGAAATCATTTTGATGCTTATATTTCCCTTTGGATTTTGGCTCGTCTCCTATTTCAAACTGGAGGAACAAGAACTTTGATTGACCAGATCAAAGCATACAAACAAAAAAATTATAAACGAAAGCTCATGGAATTCAACAATAACAAACCTATTTACTTGCAAATTGCAGATTATATTTGCGATAACATAGTAAACGGAACATGGAAAGAAGAAGAACGCATCCCATCGGTCCGTGAATTAGGTTCGGATTTACAAGTCAATCCAAACACGGCCATGCGCACTTTTGAATATCTTCAAAATAAGCACATTATTTTCAATAAGCGCGGCATCGGTTATTTTGTCGCCCCTAATGCTACCAATGAAGTTGCCCAACTGCAACGCGATGAATTCTTTAATGAACAATTGCCGCACGTTTTTAAAACCATGCAATTGTTGCATATTTCATTTGAAGAATTGCTCCAGCATTACGAACAATTTCAGCACAATCAATTGGAAGCCAAATAATGTGCCTATTTAACGGACAGATCAATGAAAAAAAAACATTGCTGTTATTAAAACATTGCCATTCAACAAAATAATCACACAGCAAAACAATCTATTGATTCAAAAACGACTTAAAACAACATCCAATTCAATCGTAACACGTATGAATGCATCCTTTATTAAAACAATAAGCGAACCGATGAAGAAAAAAAGCAACATCGCTTTGTTGATCATTTTTCTTTTACTGATCAGTATTCCGATCGTGGGGTTTTTATCGTTAAAACACCGAACAAAAAATGGACCAACCTTTTATGAATATTTCTATCAAACCTATTCACCTCAACAACAATCATCTCACTACAATATTCAGATTGTCTATGATGTGAATCAATCATCAAAACATAGCCAATATGATTCAACCAATCAAACACAATAACATGCACACAAATAACGTCATCCGATTGGATCAACTTGATGCATCATCATAATAAACACATATCATTCTCAAACTTTGTAGGAAATAAGCCATAAAAATACTTATAATCAAGGAAATAAATATTTTGGCGAGTTCCATCCACTCTTAATAAATAAAAACGCATGAAAACTTTTTTAATTTTATTCCTCTCGTTACTGATATTCCCATTTTTTGCTTTTTCGCAAAATGCCACATCAAAATATGAAGTGAAAGGACAAGCGGTTGATTCTCTTTCGGGAGAAACGATCCCTTACGTAACCTGTTCTGTAGTCAAGGCAGAAAATCCCAAACAAGTCATTGCCCGATTTGCGAGCGATGTCAATGGAGAATTTACCGGAACCCTGAAAACACCCGGGACATACCTCATTGTAGTCTCCTTTGTAGGCAAAACATCAGCCATTAAAAGGTTTGACCTCAGCAACAGTCATCCCATAGCTCAGCTTGGGAAAGTTTTGATGAGCGACAATCAGCACCTGAAAGAAGTGGTGGTCGTTGCAACAAAACCATTGATTAAAGCCGATGTGGATAAAATTTCATACGATGTACAGCAAGATCCTGAATCCAAAGCTTCAACTGCCCTCGACATGCTTCGAAAAGTTCCCATGGTAACTGTTGACGGACAAGATAATATTCAATTGCAAGGTTCGTCCAATTTTAAAATCTATCTAAACGGCAAACCATCTAATCTGTTTAGCAACAATCCGTCACAAATTCTGAAAAGTTTTCCTGCCAATATGATCAAAACCATTCAAGTGATCACTCAGCCTGGGGCTAAATATGATGCTGAGGGAGTTGGTGGCATTATCAACATTGTGACCGTTCAAAATTCAAACACAAACGGATATTCGTTGACCGTCAACGGTCAAACTTCCTCTCGCGGTTCATACGGAGGAGGCGTCAATTTAGCTTTTCAAAAAGGAAAATGGAGTTTCTCGGGAAACTATAATTATTCTTATTTTGCTCAGCCACATGTCACTACCACCTCAACACGCGATGTTAAACCGATGAATGGCATCATCGTCGGATACGCTCATGCAAGTCAAGTTGCCACTGTTAATAATTCGACTCCCGCACAATTTGGCAACGGACAGTTAAGCTATCAAATGGACACCCTTAATCTTTTCTCTGTGTCATTCAACCGTCAATACGGGCGACAACGAAGTGCCACAACCGCTTCGACCATCGATCAGGATGTTAATGATGCTACCGTATTTGGATACAATCAAAACAGTTTACAACATTCCACATGGGGTTCAACGGACGTAGAAGCTGACTATCAACACACATTCCGAAAAAAAGGAGAAAACCTTACGGCGTCGTACAAATTCAGCAACACTCCAAACAACAGTAATTACAATGCTGTGAATGATCATTTTTCGGCTTTAATTACTCCGCAGCCGGGATTGGCAAACACCAGCATCAGCGACAACAACGCTTACACAAATGAGCATACCGCTCAGATTGATTTTACGGATCCTTTAGGCAAAAAACAGACGTTGGAAATGGGGGCAAAATTCATCAGACGCATTAACAACAGCTATACCACCGACCATAACATCTATTATTTATTCTCAAATAATGCATATTCATTGTTGCCCGACAGCATTGACAACACCAGTTTTGATCAACAACAATCCATTATGGCGGGTTACGTCACATACAGTGCAAATTGGAAAAAGATTGGATTGAAAATCGGCTCACGTTATGAATACACCTGGCAAAACGGATTCTTCAACAACATTGATTCCACCAGCCAGTTCAATCAACATTACGGAATTTTGGTGCCATCAGGCGCAATCACTTTTACATTAGCTCCGATGCAAACCTTACGTCTCGGCTATGACATGCGCATTCAACGTCCTGGCATCGGCTATTTGAATCCCTATGTCAATCGACGTGATCCCAATTACATCAACTACGGAAATCCCGCTTTGAATCCCGAAAAAAGCAACAACATCACCTTCGGATACAGCAATTTCTCATCCAAATACAACCTTAGCGCCGAATTGAGTTATACGTTTGTCAACAATGCCATTGTTCAATATACCGGCCTTTTACCCAACAGTTCCGTTCAATACACCACATATGGAAACATTGGACACAACAACCAACTTTTTCTGAATGTTTTTGGCAGCTATCGAGGGTTAAGCTGGTTAAATATTTACATGAATGGAAATATCGGACATGTTAACATGAAAAGCAATGACATCAACCTCCAAAGCATGCAAAACAGTGGCTACACCGGCCATGTCTTTCTTGGCGGGTCATTTATTTTTCCAAACGATTATCGTTTGAGTGTGGGTGGTGGAGCTAACCTGCCCCAAGTAAATCTTCAAGGAAGTCAATCGTCTTTTTTCTTCTCCTACATGGCGATATCCAAAGATCTGTTGAAAAAACATTTAACGCTATCTTTGGTCGGTGTTGTTTTGCCAAAACAACACATTTACATCAATACACATGCAACTTATTTTGATCAACATACGGATGTCCATATTTATCCGCCTTGCGAATTGCGTTTCAATGTTTCTTATCGCATTGGAAGTCTTAATTCGCAGGTGAAAAAGCCCAAATCAACCATCAACAATAATGATCTGAAAATGCAACAACCCGATACAGGTGTCGGAACAACTCCCAACATTTCATAGTCATCACTTTTCTCAGCAGAAAGAGGTAGAAGGATTCATCATCCAACTACCTCTTTTTTTTGAAAATTAAATGGTGATACATTTTTTCTGTGTTATTACCCATAAGAGTTACCGCCAATTTACGCGAAAAAAAACGATGCATAAAAAAAGAAGCAAGCCTGTTCCCTTTTCCAACAATCACCGAAGGCCGTTTGCCTAAATGACGAAAACAGGCAAGAGGAATCTCATCAGGCGCCTGGACACGAGGAGCAAAAATAGATGTACCTTCAGGCATGGTGAGCAAATAATTGGGCGTGGCTGTTGCTCCTGCACAACAAGCAATCACATCAACGCCACGACGTTTCCATTCAAACCAAAGACTCTCACCCAATACTAAATTGAAGGCTTTGGATGAAGCATACATGGACAAGAAACCACTTCCTTGAAATCCGGCTAAAGACGACATCAGGATAAAAGCACCTCGACCTCTGTTTAGCATTTCGGCACCCCACTCATGAAGCATGCGAACCGGCGTTCGAATGTTCACACTGATCAACGTATCATGCTGATCAAAAGAATTTTCAATAAACGAACCGATGTACGAAACAGCAGCGTTGTAAACAATTAAATCAATCGGTTTTCCTCTTAACGCTTGCTTTACAAAAGGCACCACATCTTCATTGGATAAATCACAAGGAATACACATCACTTCAACATGATATTCATTCTTTAATTGATTCCCAAATTGCGTCAGCGTATCGGCATGACGTGCCAACAGCACAAGATTCATTCCGGCCTTTGCCAAATAAGTGGCAAAAGCAGCACCAATGCCTTCTGAAGCGCCTGCGACCATCGCAGTTTCACCATACTTTTCTTTTAAATTTCTCATACATTTATCATTTTACTATTCATCCTTCGACGTATGCCAATCCACCAATAGCACTTTGCAACCGCCCTAAACACTTCATTTCTCGATCAATAAAAAAATCACTCAAAAATCAACTTACTCATTCAATCCAATCCGTTTTTTGCTAGTTCTGCTCGCCAAACTAATCCGACTCACAGCACATGTTCCATGAGACAAACACGAATGAACGACTGAAAAACATCATGTTAACCGAAAGAAGTAAATCAAAAAATCATCAAAATCGGACACTCCCACACAAAAATGAAATAAAAAAAATCAAGAAAAACAACAATCAGTCAGCATTTTATAAACTTCAAACAACGCAATTGCTGATTGAACAACCGCCATTGGCTAAAAAAATTTTTAATCAATAAAAGTACTAAAAAACTTCAAAAAACAATGCACAGAAAAAATGCAGAGCACTTTCAAACTCCATTTGATTCCTCGTCTTCATACGTTTTGTTTTATTTTTTTACAGTGCAGAAAGTTCACAAAAAAAATGAAGATCAAAATGCATAAACCAATTGAACGAGGTGCACGGATATCAAAATAAAATAGTATGTTTGAAAATTGATTTTTTAAACCTAATTTATTTGATATATGCCTACAAACATGTCACTTAAACCAAATCCGTTAGAACAATATCTTGAAAAACCGGCTCAGGAATTCACCAAGCAAGACATCATAAAATACATTGAAGAAAATGGCATTAAAATGCTAAATTTCAGATATATTGGTGGCGACGGAAAATTAAAATGTTTAAACTTTGTGATCAGCGGCAAGGAACATCTTGATTCGATTCTGAGCAGTGGTGAGCGGGTGGATGGTTCCAGCCTTTTCCAACACATTGATGCCCAATCAAGTGATTTATATGTCGTCCCTCGTTATCGAACAGCATATCTCAATCCTTTTGCGGAAATTCCGACGATGGATCTTTTATGTTCCTTTTTCGACAAAAACGGAGATCCGCTGGAAAGTTCACCCGAATACATCATGCAGAAAGCCGTTCAGGTTTTAAAGGAGAAAACAGGGTTTGACATAGAAACCATGGGCGAACTGGAATATTACATCATCAGTCCGAAAGATGAGTTATACCTTGGTGAAAATCAACATGGCTATCATGAATCAACTCCATTTGCAAAATGGGAACATCTCCGCACCGAAGCAATGTATGCCATTGCACAAGCCGGCGGAAAAATTAAATATGGCCATTCGGAAGTTGGCAATTTCACGGACGAACACTTTTTGTACGAACAAAATGAGATTGAGTTTTTGCCGACGACTCCTGAAAATGCTGCCGATCAACTTCTCATTGCCAAATGGATCCTGCGCACGTTAGCTGCCAAGTACAATGTTTCGGTCACTTTTGCACCCAAAATATCGATTGGCAAAGCAGGAAGTGGGTTGCATATTCACTCCAGACTGATGAAAGACGGCAAAAACCAACTCATTCAGGATGGGCATCTCACCGAAGCAGCTTATCGAATGATCGCCGGCTATTTAACACTGGCTCCTTCGCTGACCGCTTTTGGGAACACCACACCGACTTCCTATTTCAGATTAGTCCCCAATCACGAAGCACCGACAACCATTTGCTGGGGCGATCAAAACCGTTCGGCGTTGGTACGTGTTCCGTTAGGATGGACAACTCAAAAATCAATGGCATTGCAAGCCAATCCGTTGGAAACGGAAAATGCTCACGATTTTTCTCAAAAACAAACCATTGAAATACGAAGTCCGGATGGATCGGCCAATGTCTATTTGCTGATGGCAGGATTGGCCGTGGCGGCTCGTCACGGATTTGAAATGGAAGATGCGCTCAAAATCACTGAAGAAAAATACGTCCGTGGCAATGTATTTCATGAAGAACAACATAACCCAACTCATGCCTTGACTCATCTGCCCCAATCTTGTCATGAATCGGCTTTAAGACTCGATGAACAGCGCGCTATTTATGAAAAATACGGTGTATTCGATCGTTTTATGATCGATGGAACCATCAAAATGCTTCGTTCCTATCAGGATGAAAATTTACGAAACGCTGTGGAAGGAAACAACAAAGAAATCATGCAATTTGTCCGACAATATTTTCACTGTGGATAAACAAACTGAATCAGCCGCAATGTGAATTTCGTCTTTGTCAAAACAGCAGGTCGAAAGAAGGTCATCTCAGGAAGAAAAAGACCAATCCAACAATTTTCTTTCTCCGGTTAACTTTTGAAGTTCGGTGATGTCCTGCGTGATTTCCAAAACGCCTCGATATTGGTTATCGGCATCTCGAACAGCCAAATAGGTAATATAGATGAATCGATCATGCAAGTGCAGCCAAAATTCAGCCGATGATTGATCTCCTTTTCGAAAAGCGTCGATAATGCGATTGACAATTTCGACGCTTTCATGAGGATGACAGTTTTGGACTGTTCGGCCAATGATGGAACGCGTCCGCATAAAAACCCGTTTGGAAGAGTTAGAATAAAATTGAACCTTGTCATTTTCATCCACATAGGTCAAATCAACGGGCAAATACCGAAAAATTAATTCAAGTTGCGAAAGCGACAGTATCCCGGAAGAAAGATGCACCATGAAGTGATGCAATGACTCGTCCAATGGCGTCGAAGGCATGACATCCTCAGGATGACTAAACGGAAAATCAAGCGTGTCATTGCTCATCAACATCTCAACAAAAACAGAAGGATCAATCGTTTGAATCAAATGCGGAATCAAAATCTTTTCCTCTCGAAATCGAATGGCATAAATATCAAAAAAAAGAGCTCCCATGAGTGAATTAAATCGTTTGATATCCATGGACTCTTGGGACAACATTTCCAACAATGTCTTGATGTTTCGAACAATATCATCGTGAATAGACCACATGACACGCACACATCGAAAATCATGCCAATACATTTCAATCGTTGGAAATAACACTTGTTCGATCAAAGCATAATACGATTTCACTTTTGAAATTTCCGTCAGCAAAAGCATTAATTCCTGTTTTGTTTCCTGATTTTGTGGAGTTGTCACCAATTGCTTAATCAATGGACGAGCTGACGAAACCAACCGAATAAGCTCCTCATTGTTGGCTGTCATCCAATATAGAAAAGAATCTTTTTTCAATGGAGGAATCACCGCCCGGCTTAAAGGTTCAAAAACAGTGTTGATCACTTTGCTGATCAGCGGTTTCAGTTCATCCATGGACAGATTGGATTTCACCACCTCATCAACCCACGCAATGACATCCGCAGACTGAATGAAGTTCAACTGTTCACGATGATTTTTAATGAAAGATGAAGGTTGATTTTGAAGGCGAATGACTTCGCCCAATTGCATCAGCAACTCAAAGTGCTCCACCTGATGATTTGAAATGTTTGACATAACAACGCAAATAACGTGAAATAAAACTGCTACATGATTGATCTCCCTAAATCAAGGATTGACAAGAAGCGAAGCAATTTTGTTTTCCAATTTCAACAAGTCTTCCGTAAACTTACGAATGCCCTCAGCCAGTTTTTCAGTTGCCATGGCGTCTTGATTCAAATTCCATCGAAATGATTTTTCATCGAGGCTGCAAAGCGAAAGATCCATGGTTTTGGCACGTTCGGTATCCAATTTTCTCTCCAAAACACCCTCTTTCGACTGCAATTCCTGAAGCAATGAAGGAGAAATGGTGAGAAAATCACAACCCGCCAACTCAATAATTTCACCAATATTTCTGAAACTTGCGCCCATGACGACGGTTTGATAATTAAATTTTTTGTAATAATTATAAATTGCAGTAACCGACTGAACTCCCGGATCTTCCGCAGGAGCAATAAACTCCACCCCGCGATTCTTTTTGTGCCAGTCTAAAATACGCCCCACAAAAGGAGAAATCAGAGTCACTCCGGCATCGGCACAACGAACTGCCTGAACTTTGGAAAAGAGTAAGGTCAAATTACAATGAATTCCTTCTTTCTCAAGCACTTCAGCCGCCAAAATGCCTTCCCACGTCGAAGCAATTTTAATTAAAACACGTTCTCTGGAAATGCCCGCAGTTTCATATAGTTCAATTAAAGAACGGGCGCGTTCAATCGTTTTTTCAGTATCAAAAGAAAGCCGCGCATCCACTTCAGTTGAAACACGGCCGGGGACGATTTTCAAAATTTCCAATCCGAATTTAACAGCCAGTTTATCTAACGCCAACATCACCTTTTTTTCATTATCAATCGATAACGATTTCACTTCACGTAATGTTTCATCAATTAAATAGTGATATTTCACATCGTTTGATGCAGCATAAATCAACGATGGATTGGTTGTGGCATCAACAGGCTTAAATTGGCGCATGGAATCAAAATCTCCGGTGTCAGCTACCACCTGAGTGACTTTCTTAAGTTGGTCTAATAAGTTCATAATGAAAAGATTTTATAGTAACTAAAAACAGGAATAGCGCAGGACAATCAAAAGGATCACGTTACAAAGATAAAACGAAATAGCATGTTTTCAAGGTTCACATCTCATTTAGTCAAAAAAATTAGAGCGAGGATTTTTCACCCGTTATGTTCAGGCACGAAGGTTTTATGGAAGGTTACCGAATAGTGACGCTCGAATGCGTATGAATTCCGACCATTCATTGAACTCGTCAACTCATTCATTAGGATGATCAAAGGTTCACCGATGAGCTATTTCATTTCAAAAAAACATTGTATCTTTGTCAAGATGGATGCAAAAACCACCTTCCAATCAAGGGGTTCAGTATTCTCAAAGCCTCATCTAACATTCATAACACCTATCTATCATGAAAGAATTAGTTCGTTGTAAACCTTGTGGTTATGTCATGGAAGCAGACAAGTTGGGGGATGTATGTCCCGCATGTGGAATGCCGAGAAAAGCATTTGAACCCTATCGTGAACGCGTAGCGCTCAATCGATTGTTTGTTTTAAATCTTGATCTACACCCCATTGCGATTCATCTTTCGCAAACTTTTGTCATTCTGATCCCGGCCATGATTTTTCTGCTCAAACTCTTTCCGAGTTTTCATGCCCATCTTTTTTCGGCCGTATTGCATTTTGCTGTGATCATATTCCCGTTCACCTTGATTGTGGCCATCATTACCGGCATGATTGATGGATTGTTTCGATTCAAAACATTGACTCCACCTTTACTGAAAACGAAAATTTTTTATAGTTCATTGATTTTGATCTTTGGATTTGCCATGTTTTTTGTGGCAATTCATGAACATTACGGAATCATTACCATTTTATTGAGTTTAGCCAGTTTAGCCTGTGCCGTTCGATTGGGTTTGCTGGGCAAAAAATTATTAAATGTCATTCTTCCAGGTTCCTATCCGTTGAAAAGAGGAAAAATTCCCGAAAAAAGCGAAACACCCGCCATCTGATCACTTGATTGATGGATGAAAAATTATGCTGTTTCAACGAAACGGTTCCATTGAATTCACGCATTAAGGATGTTGTCATTAATGCGTGAATTTCAACAAAAATCGGGAAAAGCAACCAATCATCCTTAGATCGTAAGTTGATCTAAGATTTCCTTCAGCGCTTTTTCAGAATGATGCAAAAGTTCCTGTTCTTCTTCATTCAACGGAATATCCAATACTCGTTTTATTCCTTCTTTATTTATAACAGAAGGCAAGCTTAAACACACATTGTGCAAATCGAACGGGCCATCTAAATAACTGGAAACCGTCAAAATCGAATTCTCATCTCGTACAATGGCCTCCACAATTCTGCGAACGGCCAATGCAACACCATAATAAGTAGCCCCTTTCTTTTCGATGATTTGGTAAGCGGCGTTCTTGACTTGATGAAAAATTTCGTCTTTAGGAAGTCCGTTTGACTCTTGCGGAAAATTTGCTTTATAATAATCATCCAACGGGACACCCGAGATATTGGTCACACTCCACGTTGGCACTTCGGAATCTCCATGTTCTCCAATGATGTAACCATGAATATTTCGCGTATCTAACCCGACATATTGGCTGATGGTGTAACGAAAACGAGCCGAATCGAGTACCGTTCCTGATCCAATCACTTTATTAGCAGGAAATCCGGACAACTTGAAAGCAAGATAGGTCAGAATATCGACGGGATTGGCCACTACCAGTAAAATACCATGCTGGTTGTACTGAGTAATGCTCCCGATGATATCTTTGAATATGTTAGTATTTCGATGCACCAGATCCAATCGAGTTTCTCCCGGTTTCTGATTAGCTCCTGCCGTGATAATAACAATATCAGCATCGCGACAATCAGCATAGTTGCCGGTGTACACTTTCTCCGGACGAATAAAAGGCATTCCATGATTTAAATCCATTACTTCGCCATCTGCCTTGTCCTTATTGATGTCGATCAACACAATTTCAGGAATTAATCCACTCAACATAAGTGTGTAAGCTGTGGTAGCCCCCACAAAACCTGCACCAATAATGGCGGCTTTGTTTACTGTATTTGTTGTCATAGCTGTCAATAAATTAAAATCCTTAGTTCACTTGCATACAAAGATACAACGATAATAACCGGATGACTGTTTTTTCTTTCAAAAATTAAACCGTAAAAGAAACTCCAGACCGTGAAAAAGACACTCCAGACCGTGAAAATCACGCTCCAGACCGTGAAAAAGACACTCCAGACCGTGAAAAAGACACTCCAGACCGTGAAAATCACTCTCCGAACCGTGAAAATCACACTCCAGACCGTGAAAAAGACACTCTCGACCGTGAAAATCACGCTCCAGACCGTGAAAAAGACACTCCAGACTGTGAAAAAGACACTCCGAACCGTGAAAATCACACTCCAGACCGTGAAAAAGACACTCCGAACCGTGAAAATCACACTCCAGAGAGTGAAAATCACTCTCCAGAGAGTGAAAATCAAAACAATGAATAATTCACAATGACGCTATGGAGGTAAAAAGTAAATTCAAAAAATCGGTGAAAAGTTTACAGAACAAGGAATAAAGTAGTTTTTAATTTAAAGAATGGCTAATGCTATGCGTTAGCCAAATAGAAGATTAAATATTCTATATCAACAATTTGAACTTTATTATTTCCCTATTGCGTAATTCGGCTTAACCCATTTTACCAGAATAAAACCATCCAAGCTGCACCATTTCATCATCAATTAGCTAATAAACCAACCTATTGTTCAACAAACAGGTATCGTGAGATCAACATCCGATCAAACATGCAGAAAAAAAAACATCCCGATTTACAGGATGTTTATTACTAAAACGAATAGAAGCTCCAGAGTTGGATAAGAAATAAGAAAAGAGGAAAAAGAAGATTTAACGTTTGAAAATTAGATTGATACGACCGATGAACGTGCCCGATTTTCCGTCCTGAATAATTTGGACAGAATCACCCACCGCATTCAGCACCTTTTTATTGATCACCTGATGAGAATGACCACCGGTGATGACATCAATATATTTCGACTGACGAGCAACAGTCCAATCGGAAAACTCGCCGTTCGGATCGGTTCCCAAGTGAGACACACAGATGACCACATTACACTTTTCTTTGGTTTTTAACCATTTAGAAATTTCATTGGCTCGTTGAATAGGATTTAAGAAACGAATGCCTTTGAAGTTAGCGTCGGTAATCAAATGATCGGGACTCACTCCCAATCCGAAAATACCTATTTTCAAACCATCTTTCCTAAGAATGATATAAGGCTTCACAATGGATGCCAAGGCGGTATTGGATACGTCATAATTCGCATTAACAATGGGGAAGTGAGCCTTTCTCAAATGGGCAGCTAAACTATCAACACCGTTGTCAAATTCATGATTACCCAACGTCACTGCATCGTAACGATTGAGATTCATTCCTGCAATTTCAACATCTCCTTTGAACAGATTGAAAAAAGGAGTTCCTTGTGAAAAATCACCATCATCAAGCAGAATCACATTTCGATGATGCGCTCTGACCGTATCAATAATGCCGGCAATCCGTGCATATCCTCCCCTATTTTCTTCATTAGGCAAAATTTGACTGTGGGTGTCATTGGTACAAAGGATCACCAACTCTTTTTGCGATGCACATGCTGTCATGACCAATGCGGCCGCAAAAACCAGAACTAATTGTTTCAATTTCATCGTTTTTATATTATTTTTTATGAAGGAGATACATGAAAATCCGTGTCAAATGGATCATTCCCTTGTGAATCCATGTTATCTCATTTTGTCATGTATGTTTCATATGTTCATCTCTTTGCTTTTCCACCAACTTCTTAAAAATAAATTCTTGGTCGGTGATCAAAAAGAGATAGGGATAACCTCCGAATCTATTCATAAATTCGTCCATCCAACACTTGATGAATCGTTTTCCCTTCCGCAGAAAGCTGCTTGATGTAGTCAATCATCAATCGACGCAATGAAATGGGATATGTTTTTGATTGAATGGCGTGTAAAAATCCGTCAAAATGATCATTTCCTTTAGCAATATAGTCATTGGCAACAACCACATAGATTTGCTGCATTTGAAGCGGTTTCCCTTGCACCACCACATGCTCGGCTCTTTTTCTGTCAACGACCTGAAAACGAATTCCCGCCACTGCACCGCCATATTTGGCGATGCTGTCGGCCAATTGTTGAACAGCTTCTCCTTTCAAACGCAACACAACCAGTGCATTTTCAAAAGGCATTAACTCAAAAATTTTTCCTACCGTTACGGGACCTTTATAAATAGGACTTCGGAATCCGCCCACATTGGTCATAGCAATCTCTGCCGAGTCCTGCGGATATTGCTGTTGAACATACGACAACATGGCATCCGCAAAAAAGTCCGAAAGCAATCCCTCCGGATAATGCACCCGCATGGTTTGATCCGAATAACCAATGACCTGATTGGCCACTTTGGCAACCGAATCTGAATAAGGTTTCAATAAAGCAACCATCCGCTGATCTTGAATAGGATCGGCCTTCTGATCAACCCGAATCTGAGTTGCGGTCACTTTTACTAAGCGATACGACTGACACGACGTGATGCCAAAAACCAATAATAGAGCCCAAAAGCTGTATTTTCTCAAAAATTGAATCATGATCATTTCAATTGATTATTCCGATTTTTCTTTTTTTATTTTCATTGAATCTAAAACAAGGTAAGCAATTAAAAGAGCATACATGCCCAAGCCTAACCATGCCGCAGCATTACTTTCTGCCCATTTCCCCGAAAAATTCAAACCACCAAAACGAAGCGCTGCACTGACTACTCCCATCAAAGCGCCACCGGCAATAAATCCCGATGCCAATAACGTCCCTTTTTCAAAACGTGCTTTGTTCACAGCTTCCTCTTTGGATCGGGTGGAAACATACCAGGCAATGAAACCGCCCACCAACAAAGGAGCATTCAATTCCATTGGGATAAACATTCCCAACGCAAAAGCCAACGCAGAGACATTGAAAAATGTCAATACAATAGCAATAAACGCTCCCACACCGTAAAGAAACCACGGTGCGCCCGTTCCCGACATTAACGGTTCAATGACGGCTGCCATGGCATTAGCCTGTGGCGCAACCAACGCATTGGGACCTGTAAATCCATACGTCTTATTTAAGATCATCATAACACCACCTACAGTGGCAGCCGAAACTAAGGTTCCCAAAAATTTCCACCCTTCCTGTTTGGCAGGAGTACTTCCCAACCAATATCCAATTTTTAGGTCAGTAATGAAACCACCGGCCATCGACAAGGCCGTACAAACGACACCGCCCATGACAAGCGCAGCCACCATACCGGTAGTCCCTTTTAATCCGACAGCCACCATGATAACGGATGCCAAAATCAACGTCATCAAAGTCATGCCTGAAACCGGATTAGTCCCCACAATAGCAATGGCATTGGCAGCAACGGTTGTAAAAAGAAAGGCAATCAACGCAATCACCGTTAAGCCAACCAAAGCATAAAATAAATTATGCACAACACCGAAAAAGAAAAAAACGAAAATAGCAATTAATGCCAATCCAACGCCAATAGCTAAGATTTTCATGGACAGATCCCGTTGCGTTCTTAAAACAGATTTTGATACTTTATTCTTTCCGGTCATTTCATTGGCAGCCAACCCGACGGCTCCCACGATGATTTTCCACGAACGAATGATGCCAATCACACCGGCCGTGGCAATGCCTCCAATACCAATATGACGAGCAAAAGTGGTAAAAATAGTTCCTGCGCTCATGGAAGCAATTCCATTGACAGGTGCTATGTAGCTCGGAATCAACAGATGCAAGGTTCCATCACCAATCAAAGGCAACAGAGGAACAATGACAAACCACACCAAAGCAGAACCGGCAAAGATAATGGCTGCATAGCGCAATCCCACAATATAGCCAAGTCCGAGAATGGCAGCACCTACATCAATACTGAAGACCAATTTGGCTTTGTCGGCTATGGTAGCTCCCAACGGAATGACACGCGTTGAAAACACTTCGCTCCAAGCGCCGAAAGTAGCCACGACAAAATCGTAAATACCTCCGATAATACCGGCAAAAACCAAAGGTCGAGCCTGATTGCCTCCTTTCGCACCAGAAACCAACACCTGAGTGGTAGCAGTAGCTTCAGGGAAAGGATATTCTCCATGCATCTCCGAAACAAAATATTTGCGAAAAGGAATCAAAAACAAAATGCCCAAAATACCTCCCAACGCTGAGCTCAAAAATATTTGCATAAACGAAGCTGTCATGGTCGGATATTTTGCCTGCAAAATGTACAAAGCCGGTAAAGTAAAAATGGCTCCCGCTACAATGACGCCTGAATTTGCTCCAATAGATTGAATAATAACATTTTCTCCCAAAGCATTCTTGCGTTTGGAAGCGGTTGACAATCCAACGGCAATGATGGCAATCGGAATAGCTGCCTCAAAAACCTGTCCTACTTTCAAACCTAAATAAGCAGCTGCTGCTGAAAATAAAATAGCCATAAACAAACCCCATCCAACTGAATAAGGCGTCACCTCTTTGTATTTTTTTTGAGGACTCATTAAAGGATGATATTCCTCCCCTTCTTTCAACGGACGAAACGCATTTTCAGGCATTCCTGTAATCGGTTCTTGATGCTCCATAAAATTTACAGTATAAAAGTCAAAAATTAAAAAGAAATCACTAACCTAATCGGTTAAAAATAAACAGCATTCAAAAATTCAATGTGAAATGAATCAATGACAGTGACAAAGATATTCATTTATTATGACGCTAACAGCAATCATTATTAAAAAAATTGGGTTTATACATGCGCCTTGCATTCAAGAATAAAAAAGAAGTCGAATGACCTTCGACTTCTTTTTTTGCAGAACGAATCAACGGAAGGAATCCATTAATCTTTTTCTTGTTGAGTTGCTTCGTATTCTTTCAATAATTTTTCCTGAACATCCATCGGAACCAATTCGTAGCTGGCAAACTTCATCGTAAAAGAAGCCCGCCCGCCACTGAGCGAACTCAATGTAGTTGAATAACTCGACAATTCTTTCAATGGCATTTTAACGGATATTTTTTCAAATCCTTTTTCGCTGTGCATTCCCATGATGACAGCACGTCGTCCCTGCAAATCACTCATCACATCGCCCATCCGATCAGACGGAACCAACACGGTAACGTCATAAATAGGTTCCAACAATTTAGGATTGGCTTGTTTGAACGCTATGCTGAAGGCATTTCTTCCTGCCAATCGGAAAGAAATTTCATTGGAGTCAACCGGGTGCATCTTTCCATCATAAACAATTACCTGAACGTCACGGGCATAAGAACCTGTCAACGGGCCTTGTTCCATTTTGTCCATCACCCCTTTCAAAATGGCCGGTAAAAAACGGGCATCAATGGCTCCTCCAACGATGCTGTTGATAAATACCAGTTTCCCGCCCCATTCTAAAGGGATTTCCTGCCGATCGCGAACGGAAATTTTAAATTCCTGGCCATTGAATTTATACGTTTCCTGTGGCATCATGCCTTCAACGTACGGTTCAATAATCAAATGAACTTCCCCAAATTGACCTGCTCCACCCGACTGCTTTTTATGCCGATAATCAGCTCTTGTTGCTTTTGTAATGGTTTCACGATAAGGAATTTTTGGCTCTAAAAAGTCAATCATCAATTTATCGTTGTTTTCAATACGCCATTTTAAAGTGCGCAGGTGAAATTCTCCCTGTCCATAAACGATTGTTTGTTTCAACTCTTTCGACATTTCAATCAACCAGGTTGGATCTTCCTCGTGCATGCGCGTCAAAATCTCGCTTAACTTCTCTTCATCCGCTTCATTCTTGGCCTTTATAGCTCGACGATATTTTGGATCGGGATAATGAATCGTTGGATAAACATAGTCACACCCTTTTGCATTCAGCGTATTTCCTGTATGCGTTTCTTTCAGTTTCACAGTAGCCCCAATGTCACCGGCAACCAACTCGTCCACTTTTTCTCTGATTTGTCCGGCAACGACAAATAATTGATTGATTCGTTCTTTTGATCCTCTCGACACATTCACGAGATCATCGCCTTCGTGAACTTTTCCCGACATAACTTTAAAATAGGAAATTTCTCCAATATGCGGTTCCACACTGGTTTTGAACACAAACAAACTCGTTGGACCGTTTGGATCGGGAATCACTTCTTTTCCGTCCAAAGTGATTGGATGTTCCATTTCGTCCACAAAGGGCACCACGTTGTTGATAAACTCCATGAGCCGTCCAACACCCATATCGCGCAATGCACTGACGCAAAAGACCGGAAATACATCTCGATGAATCAATCCTTTATGAATACCGAGCCGCATTTCATCTTCACTCAGCGAACCCGATTCAAAGAATTTCTCCATCAACGATTCATCGTTTTCTGCAGCAGCCTCCACCAATGCATTGTGATAAGCTTCCGCTTTGGATTTAAATTCATCGGGGATTTCCAATTCTTCAGCAGCGCCTCCTTCGGGTTTCCAGCGATACATTTTCATTTTCAACACATCAATCACTGCATTGAATGAGAGCCCTGCATTGACCGGAAATTGAATCGGTGTTACTTTTGATCCAAAGCTTTCTTTCAATTGTTCAATTAATTGATCGTATTCAGCCTTTTCGTGATCCAATTGATTGGCAACAAAAATGACCGGCTTTTTAAATTCTTCAGTGTAACGAAAATGATTTTGTGTCCCGACTTCCACGCCATAATGCGTGTTGAGAACGATCAATGCCGTGTCGGTCACATTTAATGAGGTCACAACACCACCAATAAAATCGTCCGAACCCGGACAATCAATGATATTTAATTTTTTATTGTTCCATTCAACATGAGCAATGGTTGAAAAAACAGAATAACCATACTCATGTTCTACCGGAAAATAATCAGAAACCGTATTTTTATTTTCCACTGTGCCACGCCGTTTAATAATACCACCCTCGTAAAGCATGGCTTCTACCAGGGTGGTTTTTCCACAGCCTGAATTTCCCAACAAAGAGATATTCTTAATCTCATTGGATTGATAAACTTTCATACGTGTATGTTTTAAGATGAATAATTAGAAATCAAGTCAAAATCACCAACTTATCATTGATTATTTTGCCTTGCCAATTTAGGGACTTATCATTGAAAAATAAGTTTTAAAGTTATGTTATAAAATCATGTTACAAAACATATTTTTTTAGTTTTCATCACTTCATTTCTTCCGTCATTAACCAAGAAAAAATCGTTCAAATGGCAAAAAAAAGCATAAAACAAGTAGAACAACCAAGAGAACATAACAAAGCATCTAAAATTAAAGTATCTTTGTCTATCAATCCTATTTTTGATAAACACATGAATTTTTTGATTTTAAACGGGCCCAATTTGAATCTGTTAGGGAAAAGAGAACCTGAAATTTACGGGCGCAGTTCATTCGACGAATTTTTTGCGACTCTGCAACACCAATTTCCCGAACATGCTATCTCCTATGTTCAATCAAATCATGAAGGTGATTTAATCGATCAACTCCATCAACACGGTTTCGATATGGATGGCATTGTGATCAATGCCGGAGCTTATACGCATACTTCCATTGCTTTGGCTGATGCCATTCGATCCATCACTTCGCCCGTCATCGAAGTCCATTTATCCAACGTGTTCAAACGAGAAACATACCGTCATCATTCCTTTATTTCAGAAGCATGCCTTGGAGTCATTGCCGGATTTGGAATGCACTCGTATGTTTTAGCCATTCAAGCCTTGATTCTCAAAAAGCAAACTTCGCTTCCATAAAAAAAGTGCCCCATTCATTTAATTGTCCTTATATATGTTCAAGAAAACAAAAATTGTTGCGACCATTTCCGATTTACGATGTGAAGAATCATTTATACGTGCCTTGTTTCGTGAAGGCATGAATGTAGTCAGAATCAATACCGCACATACTACGCCCGAAGGGGTTGAAAAAATCATCACCAACGTGCGAAAGGTATCAAAATATATTGCCATCCTGATTGATACGAAAGGGCCTGAAATTCGTACCACCAAATGTGAAGGCAACGATTTGTCATTGACAACGCATCAAAAAATTAAAATTGTTGGAGATCCCAATCTACTTACCAACAATGATTGCATCGCCGTCACCTACCCAAAATTTGTGGATGAGATGCAAATCGGAGGTGACATTCTGATTGACGATGGTGAACTTGAATTGCGGGTGTTGGATAAAGACCAACATGCATTGTATTGCGAAGTCATGAACGATGGCATTCTGGGAAGTAAAAAAAGTGTCAACGTGCCCGGCGTTAAAATCAAACTGCCATCACTGACCGAACGCGATCGAAATTACATTCTTTTTGCCATTGAACACGACCTCGATTTCATTGCGCACTCTTTTGTGCGAAGCAAACAAGATATTATTGACATTCAGAACATTCTGGATGAACATGAAAGTCAGATCAAAATCATTGCCAAAATTGAAAATCAAGAAGGAGTTGACAACATTGACGAAATTTTAGAACAAGCTTACGGCATCATGGTAGCCCGCGGTGACCTTGGAATCGAAGTTCCTTTGGAAAAAATTCCGTCGATTCAACGCACCCTGATCAGAAAAAGTGTCATGGCAAAAAAACCCGTCATTGTAGCCACACAGATGCTCAACTCCATGATTGAAAACCCACGACCGACAAGAGCGGAAGTAACAGACGTGGCCAATGCCATCTTTTCACGAGCCGATGCCATCATGCTAAGCGGGGAAACAGCTAACGGCAAATATCCTGTTGAAGCCGTTCGCACCATGGCCAAAATTGCAGAAGAAGCAGAAAAAAACAAGTTGCCGGAAAATGACATTCGTATTTCTTATTCCAAAGATGAAATGGACGTCACCGAATTTTTAGCACATCATGCTGCCGAATCCGCATCCGATCTTGATGTAAAAGCCATTATCACCGATACGTACACAGGCAAAACAGCTCGCATTTTATCAGCCTATCGAAGCAAAAGCCCTGTGCTTTCTATTTGCTATGACAAACATCCGATGCGCCAACTGGCACTTTCGTATGGTGTCATTCCCATTTATCAAGCCTTCAAAGAAGATCGGCGTGAATATTTCTTTGCAGCTTTGCGCCTTTTATTGCGCAGCAAATGGATGAAACGGGAAGATCTGGTGGCTTATTTAAGCGGGAGTTTTGGCATTGGAGGTGGAACTACCTTTTTGGAAATCAATCACGTGGGCAATATTCTTGCCTTTGATAAAACCTACATGTTACCAAACCTTCGGTAATTTAGCTTTCCTTATTTTAAACCTTTTCATTACAACTTGGTCTTATAAATAGATTTTAGTTGTAATGATTTTTTTAAATCACAGCGCTCAGTCAAAACAGGTAAACTTATAATTCAAGAAAATGAAAAGAATCGTTTTTTTTATTACGTTATTAATGTGCGCCGCAGGATTTGCCACAGCACAAACAACCGGAGGAGTAAAAGGAATCGTTTTAGACGGTGACACCAATCAACCCATGGAATATGTGAATGTTGTCGTTAAAAAAGGAACTCCGCTCACCATGTTCAAAGGAACCATTACCGATGCGAAAGGAGGATTTACCATCGAAAAACTTCCGGCAGGTTCTTATCAATTAGAACTTTCATTTTTAGGATACACCACGTTTCAGAAACCAATCATTATTGACGGCAAAACGATCGATTTAGGCAGAATCACTTTAAAATCGAATTCAAAACGATTAGGAGAAGTGGAAGTACAGGCTCAAGGGCCACAAATGAAATTGGATATTGACAAAAAAGTATTTAATGTTGATCAAAACATCACATCGGCAGGAGCTTCAGCCGCCGAAATGTTGCAAAACATTCCTTCGGTGAGTGTTGACGTCAATGGCAATGTGTCGTTACGAAATAACTCGAATGTGGAAATATGGATCAATGGTCGCCCGGCAGGCATCACCTCCGATAATGAAGGAGACATTTTGCAAGAAATGCCCGCCGGAAGCATTGCCAAAGTGGAAGTCATCACCAATCCGTCAGCAAAATATAGCGCTGAAGGATCGGCGGGTATTATTAACTTGATTATGAAAGAAAGCTCCAAACCAGGATATTACGGCAGTGTTTCGGGAGGTGTTTCCGTTCCCGATCGTGGAAAATTAGGGTATAACCTCGGAGCCAATCTTAATTTCACTTCATCCAAAATTGATGCCTATGCCAGCGTGGGACGCCGTGACATGAAATTTACAGGCGGCGGATGGAACAATCGTTATCTCTTAAATCCGGCTAACGGCGACACGTTGTCGTCCTTAAAACAAACCTCAACCGCCGATCGCCATTTTCAGGGAACTTTCGTACGTGCCGGCATGACCTATCGCTTAGACAAACAGAACTCCATCGGCTTTGACGGCTTTATGATGTTTGGGAAAGGAGTGATGTCAAACCTCAATAACAATGAAACCTTTGATGCCAACAACGATTTAATGAGTCAATATTATCGAAATACGGCCACAGGCGGAAAACGAACGATGTACAACATCAACCTCAATTACATGCACAAAATTGATGCTTTGGGCTCCAATCTGACCAGCTCCTTGAGTTTTTCGAGCCATCCCTCGAGCATGGAAAACGATTACACCCAATGGGACAATGCCAATCATTTGACCTCATCACAAAATCAAACTACCACAGGGAAAAGTCCTTCAGCCGAATTCAAATTGGATTATACCAAATTATTCACGTCAAACAGTAAATTACAAGCTGGTTTTGACGGTAATTATCAAGAACAATATTCCAATGTGGTTGGTTTAACCAATGGCGTTTTAGATCCAAACATCACCAATTTGTTTGATTATTATGAACGGGATTATGCGGCTTACACCACTTACGGCAACAAATGGGGGAAGTTTAGCGGCCAAATCGGATTGCGTGGCGAATATTCGTATATCAATTTTTCAACGGGACAACAAAATTATACGATTCATTATTTGCAGCCGTTTCCAAGTCTTTTCTTAGATTATTCGATTAATCAGAACAACGAATTTCAAATCAACTATACACGCCGTCTCAATCGACCGCGGGGACGCTCTATTAATCCGTTCATCAATATTTCGGACTCCACCAACTGGTCGTTTGGGAATCCGACGTTGGCTCCCGAATACATCAACTCTTTTGAATTAAACTACTTGAAATCGTGGACAGCCCACACGCTCTCCGCTTCTTTGTTTTATCATTACACCACCAACGGCATTCAGTCAGTGCAATGGTTGCAAAACGGCATTATGATGAACACCTTTATGAATGGTTCAAAAACCACTGCCGGCGGACTTGAAACAGTGTTAAGAGACAATTTCACTCGTTTCTTCAACTTAACAACCACCTTTGATTTTTATTACAACAAACTGTATGCATCTACGTTTGTTCAAGACAATCAAAACATTCACATTCCGGAACAAAGCAGTTTTACATGGAATGCCAAATCCATTGCCAACATTATGTTGCCGGCCAATATTTCAGCTCAGATTACCGGTGCTTACACCGCTCCATACTTTATTGCTCAGGGAAAAAATTTAGGCAGCTATGAAGTCGATTTGGGACTTCGCCAAATGGTGGCGCACAAAAAAATTGTGTTGAATCTCAATGTTCGCGATCTGTTTAACTCGAGCCGCAGCAAAATAGAAACATGGGGACCGAATTATCAACAAACAGCGCTCAACTACTTCAATGGGCGGATGATCATGTTTAATATTTCATACAATTTTGGGAATGCCCATCCAAAACGAGGCAAAAAGCCTGAAACAAACAACACCAATACCAATAATATGGATAATATGATGGACGGAATGTAAATATTAAACTTCTCTAACTAAATATTTTTTGCACTTCAAAATGTCCATGATATATTTGTAAACCAAATTTTACAATCATATCATGGACATTTTATTTTACGTTCTACTCAATAAACCAATAAATTAACCATGAACTCCAATTTTTTCTCAAAGCTTCTTATTCCAAAAGAAAAGAAATTCTATGATCTTTTCGAACAAGATACGGTTAACGTTTGTGCCATAGCCGACCATCTCATCACTTTAGTGCACGAAACTGATGAAGATCGGAGAAGAGAAATAAAAAATCAAATGCATGATATTGAACATGCCAACGATCAACTCACGCACAAAGTAATGGAGGAACTGGGGAAAAATTTCATTACCCCTTTTGATAGAGAAGACATTCACAGCCTCATTTCCTCTTTGGATGATGTTACCGATTTCATCTATGTCTCTGCCAAAAGCATGCTTCTCTATAAAATTGATCCAACCAAAGACATTACCATTCAATCATTAGCCGATTTAATTAGACAAGCTACCAAAGAGTTGAATTTGGCTATCAAAGGATTACGCGATTTCAAAGGAGTCAAAGATAGTCTGCAGGCAGTTGTTCAGGTCAATAGCATTGAAAATCAAGCCGACGACATTTTATACACCGGCATTGAACACCTATTCGAACATGAAAACAATGCTATTGAAATCATGAAAAGAAGAGAGTTATATTATCAATTGGAAACAGTCACTGACAAATGCGAAGACGTCTGTGATGTCATTGAAAGCATCCTAATTAAATACGCATAACTCCAATGAGCTTTACCCTTCTGATTTTAATCATCGTATTCAGCATTATTTTTGACATGATCAATGGATTTCATGATGCTGCGAATTCCATTGCCACGGTCATCTCAACCAAAGTTTTAACTCCTTTTCAAGCAGTTGCTTGGGCTGCATTTTTTAATTTTCTGGCATTCTGGGTCTTTAACCTGAAAGTGGCTGACACGGTTTCAAAAACCGTGAACAACGACAGCATCGATTTAGTGGTAATTTTTGCAGGCGTCGTTGCCGGCATCATTTGGAACCTGCTGACATGGCGGCTTGGAATTCCATCCAGTTCATCCCATACCTTAATGGGAGGCTTTGCAGGCGCAGGGGTAGCTCATGCCATGAGTTTCTCGGTCATCAATCAACGGGTCATCATTGAAACATCTTTATTCATTGTACTTGCTCCATTCATCGGAATGATCATTGGCCTTTCCGTAGCTACCCTCATCACCCACATCGTTAAAAAAACCAACCCACAAAAAACGGACAAAGTTTTTCGAAGGCTTCAGCTGGTGACTTCTGCCTCTTTAAGTTTGGGACACGGAGGTTCCGATTCGCAGAAAGTGATCGGGATTATCATTGCCACCCTCACCGTCTATAATCACTATGCCATTCAACACGGCATAACCATTCCAACCTGGATACAACACACCGATTTGCATCATGTCCCTGATTGGGTTCCCATCACCTGCTACTCCGCCATCGGCATCGGAACACTCATGGGAGGAATGCGCATCATTAAAACAATGGGAACCCGTATCACCAAAATAACTCCATTTGAAGGAATTGCCGCTGAAACAGCAGGGTCAATCACCCTTTTTGGCGTAGCAGAAGGATTAGGCATTCCAGTCAGCACCACGCACACCATCGCCGGATCCATCATGGGTGTAGGCATGCTGAAAAGAATCTCGGCCGTACGTTGGGGTTTGTCACGTCAACTCATCACGGCATGGATCGTCACCATTCCTGCCAGTGGAATCATTGCCGCCCTTATTTATTGGTTATTTAAATGGCATGCTGAAAAGAATCTCGGCCGTACGTTGGGGTTTGTCACGTCAACTCATCACGGCATGGATCGTCACCATTCCTGCCAGTGGAATCATTGCCGCCCTTATTTATTGGTTATTTAAATGGCTTGGAGTACATTGATCCTTTCTAAGCGTTCTGAATGAACTCTTTTTTTGAGGAAAAAATCACAACCCAATTATTGCTTTTAATTTTTAGCACTAAAATAATAAAATTAAAAGTAACAATTCGGTCATTTAAATTCCAATTTTTTTATTGAAACGATATTAAACACTCCTCTTTTTTAGTAATTTGTTACATTCCGGCAAAAAAATCACTATCTTTGCAGCAAATTTGATGCTCATTGTTCTGTGAATTTCTTAGAATAACAGGGATTAAATGCGTTTCTGACGGTTTCTTTTATTCTGGAATAAGAAAAATTTAATCAACGGTTTCCGCCTCTCTTCATGGATGTGTATAGAAACAAAAAAATACTCCTCTCAACAAAAATGGAAACCGTATCACTCTCTCCTGTCAACAAAAAGAACACATGGATTGTTTAGGAATGATAATCGTATTCTTTTAGTAAACTAATGAAAGCCATGAATAAGAAAAGAATCAGCTTCAACTTTCTGATCATATTGATGACGTTGATGATGTTACAGTCATGCGTAAAAAATGACATTTCATTAAGCAACTTAGATGGGACGATCGGAACAAATGCCTCCTTCATTTTCCCGATTGCCAAATCAACGGTCACGTTACAACAATTTCTCGACTATGTCAATTCCAAAAATGTAAGCAGTGATGCAGCAGGCAATTTTTACATTTATTATCAGCCAAACGATCCTTATTTGTTCGACCTGAATATTCCCGTGAATGATGTTAACACAACACAAGCGATCAATTTTCAAGGATATACCGGACAAGCTGACATGACTACGGTGAACACAGCTTTAGCGCAAGCAGAAGATGTTTATTTTAATCTTCAGCAACTTTCAAGTAGCCATATCAATCAGTTAGACAGTATCCTGATCAATCAATTGACCTTCACCTTGTCATTCCGCAGCAATATCAATTTTAACAACAATCAACTGCGACTCACCATCATTCCGGATCCTGTTTATTTTGAGGGAATTCAACCGGCCACCATATCTCAGACATATTACGGGAACACGTTAAACAATCAAACACTCCATTTTACCTTTTCACATTTCACTGCACGACCTGACAACCAAGGAAATATCCACTTTAAGGTCCTTTTACAGGAGGTACAACCTGCAAGCGACATCACCCTGACCAGCAATTCATATTTCAGCACCTCATTGACACTTTCCAACATTGATTTTACGGCCATGTTTGGTCAGTTTTCGCTTCAGGTTGATTCTCAACGCCAAACAATGGATTTAAGTTTTATCAATCAATTTATTTTAACGAACAGTACACTCCCCTTTTCGAATCCTCAAATACGATTGAACATGCGTACCAATGCTCGTGTGCCGATGGATTTTGAAGTGGAGAATTTGATCAGTTACAACAATCAAAACCCAAGCCAAACCTTATCGGCTGTTTTCAATAACGGATCGCCGTCCTGTGTATTCCCATTGCGCAACCTTCCAAATCAGGTCGGAGCATGGGCTGAAAACAACATCCTTTTTGATAAAAACAACGGACACTTGGATAACCTTTTTACGCAGCCCGGCATCAATACTTTATCACTCACTTTCAGAGGTTATACGCGCACAGACACCGTTGTTCAGCAACAATTTATCTTAAAAAACGACACATTTCTGATTACGCCGTACGTTACGATTCCTCTTTCGTTTAATCCGGGAAGTAATATCATCTTACAAAACAGCGTGAATATCCCCTCTTCACTGGCAGATTTTCTGCAAAAATCAGATGCCAAACAAACGGAAATTTTACTTACAGCAACCAATTATACGTCGGCGCAGATTCAATTAACAGCTACCTTATTGGACAGCAACAACCAGCCAATAGACAATGCCTATCAAGTGCCTTTAAAAGAAACCATTCCTTTGAATCCCGATGGAACGATTGTCAGCACAAGCACAACCCAAGAACAACTCTTTTCCATCCCATTTTCTTACAATGATCTGAAAATGGCACGTTCCATTCAATTTACTTACACCATCAAAGGAGCTGACTTGCATTCGCCATTAACCATGAATAAAAACAACTTTGTGGACGTAAAAATCAGTGCGTACACAAAAGGAATTTCGTATAAAAACTGATCAGAGTTAAATAAGCATCGCTTACCAATCCATCCGTACCATTAACTGAACGCTTTCATTTCACAATCGAAAACAGCATGATCCTATGACACGAGCCATTGCAATCTCAACATTGTTGATTTTCATTTTGACAACGGCCAGTCGCGCCCTGGCTCAAACCAATACGATGTATTTCATGGAAAATGTTCCCGAGCGAAGCAATCTCAATCCTGCTTTCATACCGACGCAATCCTTCTACATCGAGCTGCCCGTCCTTTCAGGAGTATCCCTACTGGCAGGCAACAACTCCTTCTCTTTGAGCAATCTCTTATTATCGGATAACGGTAAAACCATCACCGCTTTTCACCCTGATGCCAATCCGGATCCTTTTCTGAATCATTTACACGCCACAACCAACGTGACAGAACAAAATCGCATCAATCTTTTTGGAATCGGAGTCAAAGTCAAAAAAAATTATTTTAGTTTTGGAATCAACGAACAGATCAACAGCAACTTCAATGTTCCCAAAGGATTGCTCTCTCTCCTGCTGAAAGGGACACCGGACACGATTCATACCAACTTTTATGACCTACATACCCTTGGAACAGATGAATCAGCCTATTTGGAAACCGCTTTCGGCTATGCGCGTCAGGTGAGTGACAAGTTTAGTATCGGATTAAAAATCAAAGCATTGTTTGGACAAATGCATGCCGATGCATCCTTCAATCAATTTCAATTGAGCGTTAATCGGGAAACCATTCAAATGCTTGGCAGCGGATATGCCCACATCACCACTCCTTTTGACATTGCACAAAACAGCGACGGAACGCCCAATTATGACCAAACTGACAAGAAAGGCTGGGGCAAGATTGTGGGATTCGGCATGGGATTTGACATGGGCATGGATTATGCGGTCACCGATCAACTCCATCTTTCAGGATCATTGACCGATATTGGATTTATTCATTGGTACAAAAGCAATTGGGAAGCACAGATGATCAACACCATCTCGTTTTCAGGCATGAATGTGACACTCAATCAAAGCAATCCTTCTTTCAGTCAGCAACTCGGAGATTCCGTTAAAAGTGCCTTTTCTTACACCAAAAACGGCAATGGATACACCACAGCTTTAGCAGGAAAATTCCGATTTGGAGTGGACTACAGTTTGCCCAACAATCATTTTAATGTTGGACTTCTGTGGCAAAACGCATTTGGCGGAGCTTCCATGTACAACGACATTACTTTATCGGCCAATTTTCGACCGGTGTATTGTTTTAACGCCTCCTTAAGTTACTCCATCCTCGATGGAAACCTTGGAACCATCGGATTAGGATTGAATGCCATCGCCGGACCTGTCAATTTCTTTTTGATCAGTGATTATGTTCCACTCACTTTTACCAAAGACGGATATCCTTATCAGTCGAAATATGTGAATGTACAATTGGGAATTGCCCTGACGTTCGGCCATAAAAGAAAAGCAGATTTAGCCCGACACCAACAGAAGATTGAAGAAGAAAACGAAGAAAATGAAAAGAAAGAAGAACCGGCCGTTGCATCACCTCCCATCATAATAAACTGATAATAATCATATAAACAGAAGAGGCTTCCCGCCAAGGAAAGCCTCTTTTCATTGTTGGGTGGCAGATGGGATTCGAACCCACGACCAATGGAACCACAATCCACTACTCTAACCAACTGAGCTACAGCCACCGTTTATTTATGGTGCAAAAATACGATAAATATTGATATGTCGCAAATTTTTTTCAAAAAAAACAAGTACATTCGTATCCTCTTTTAACATAACACACTATGAATAGTTCATTTCAACTATTGCCATCCAATCTTGATCAACAAGTGGCGGCCATCAAAAACAGCATCTTCGTACATCAAAACGGAATCATCTCCGAAAGCCTTGCCGACAAAGGGATTGTCTATCAAAAGAATTATGGCGTTCCTATTCCCGAATTAAAACATTTTGCGCAATCATTGCCCCATGAAGCCCAATTGGCACAACGTCTTTGGGATGAACCCATTCGCGAAACCATGCTGTTAGCTTTACTCTTATTCCCAACAGCTGAAATGAATGAAGCAAAAGCGGCAACCTGGATGTCGAAAATACAAAACATTGAACTGGCAGAACAAGCAGCGCGGCTATTATTCTCACAAACTCCTGCTGTCGAAAAAATTGTGGCAGAAGGGTGTCAATCAACCAATCATTGGAGCGTGGTGATCAGCATATTGACGGCAGCGTATGCCTTAAATCGTTTGTCGTCCAACACGGTGGCCACGATCGACGCCAAAATATGGTCGCTGATTGACAATGATCAATATGAAGTCTATTGGGCAAATACCGTCTATCTTAAAAAAAGAGGCCTGCAATCCAAAGAAACAGCCGAAAAGATCCTCCGACAAATCAACCCGTGGCAACAATCAGAAAAGAAGCATCAACGATACATGTATGAAGAAGTCTCAACTGACTTGCTTTTCCGATACGATCTGTAACAGCATCAACGAAACAGGTCATGGCATATGCTTAGTTTGATTTTTTACATTGCTGCTTTATGACTCATTTCATAGAAACAAAAAAATGCATTAACAAAACCCTAAAATGAAAAAAGTATGAACCAACATCAAAGAATGCTTGCAATCATTTGCCTGCTTTGCCTTCCTTTCAGTTTCAAGGCACAATCTCATCCGGCATTATACCAAATAGTACAACACATTGCTTTACCCGGCGAAGGAGGATGGGATTATTTGTCCATTGATGAACCACATCAACGCTTGTTCGTATCTCATTCCAATCAAATCAACGTTGTTGATCTGAAAACCAATCAACCCGCAGGCATCATTCCCAACACACCGGGTGTGCATGGCGTTGCCTTTGCGTACGATCTCAACAAAGGATTTATTTCCAACGGGAAAGACTCCTCTGTCACGGTAATCAACCTCTCCACGCTGAAACCCATCGGAACCATAAAAGTCACCGGCAAAAATCCCGATGCCATCTTGTACGATCCGTTTTCTCATTGCGTGATCACTTTCAACGGTGGAAGCGCCAATGCAACAGTGATCAATGCCCAATCCCATCAGATCATCACCACCATTCCCCTCCCAGGCAAACCTGAATTTGCTCAAACAGATGGATCAGGCCATATTTATGACAACATTGAAACAAAAAACACCATCATCGAAATCAATGCCAAAACATGGAAAATCGATCATGAATGGTCTATTGCCCCGGGAGAAGAACCCACAGGATTAGCTATTGATGTGAAGCGCCATCAACTTTATTCGGTATGTGGCAATCAAAAAATGATCGTCCTCAATGTACTCACCGGCAAAGTCATCACATCGTTGCCCATCGGAAGCCATTGTGATGGCGTTGTTTTTGACCCTGTGTATCAACGTGTCATCGCATCCAATGGCGAAGGAACCATCACCGTTGCCCGGCAAACAACGCCCACGCAATGGAAATTGAACACCATTCCGACCCAAGTGGGAGCACGAACCATCACAGTCAACAACAAAACAGGAATGCTCTATCTTTCAACGGCTGCATTTGAAACCAATCAAGGTCGTCGTTCCATTAAACCAAACAGCTTTGAGGTGTTGGTCTTAAAGCCTACCCGTTAAGCATCAGTTTTCAACCTAAAACACAACAAAATCTTCAATACAACGGCTGTTATTGAAGATTTTTTTTCTCCTGACTGCCTCATCCCATTGAAAAGAGTCGGAAGATCACCTTTTTCTCCAAAAATCACCTCCGATGCAACAAAAAAGAGTAAATTTCAGATCATCCCCCCATTTTCAACAGGCATCATTCAATTATTAAGCTTATTTTTAAACAATACCCTCCTTTTAATTGGTATTTTAATAATAAATAATAGTCTATTTTTATTTCATACCCCATCTTTTACTACCTTTGTTCCCGAAAAAGAACAAAATTAAATTTCAAGGGTATGTTTGATTCAGGATTGACCACGTTTATGGTTTTAGCCACGAGTTTAGTGATGTTGATGACTCCCGGGTTGGCATTTTTTTATGGAGGACTTGGGTACAAAAAAAGCATTCTGAACATCATGATGCAAAGTTTTGTTTCCATGGGAGTCACTTCGGTGATCTGGTTTGCATTCGGTTATTCTCTCTGTTTCAGCGGCAATATGCAACAAGGGAATGATTTCTACGGCATCATTGGGAATCTGGATAAAATGTTTTATCGCGGCATCACGCCATCCACGCTGTTTTCGCCCGAGAAACGTTTTCCGGAATATTTATTTATTGCCTACCAAATGATGTTTGCCATCATCACACCGGCACTAATTACGGGAGCATTCATCAATCGGGTCTCCTTCAAAGCATACATTTATTTTCTGATTTTTTGGCAGATCTTTGTTTACTATCCCTTTGTCCACATGGTTTGGGGTGGTGGACTGTTAGCTCATTGGGGTGTGTTTGATTTTGCGGGAGGCATTACCGTTCATGCCACTGCCGGTTTTGCAGCCTTAGCTTCCGTCTTTTTTGTCGGCAAACGACATCAGAAAACCGATCCAAACAACATTCCTTTAGTGGCCATCGGGACGGCTTTGCTTTGGTTCGGCTGGTATGGATTCAATGCCGGAAGTGAGTTAGCCGTTAATTCCATCACCATTGCTGCATTTGTCAACACCGACATGGCAGCCTCCTTTGCTGCCGTCACTTGGCTCATTTTGGAGTGGAACACCGGCAACAAAAAACCGACTTTTATCGGACTAATGACAGGTTCGGTAGCCGGCTTAGCCACCATTACACCGGCAGCAGGCTATGTCAACATCAGTTCCGCTGCCATGATTGGCGTCATTGCAGCTTTTGGCTGCTTCTTTGCCGTTCGCTTCAAAGAATACAAAGGATGGGACGACGCCCTCGATGTTTGGGGTATTCATGGCATGGGTGGAGTAATCGGAACCATTTGTCTGGGTCTTTTTGCTTCCTCATCCATCAATCCATCCATTCCCAACGGATTATTGTTCGGCGGTAACGGCCTGTTGCTGTTCAAAGAAAGCGTAGCTCTGTTGTTTGCCATTGGATATGCGTTCTTGTTCACGCTGCTTATTTTCAAAGGTATCAATAAATTTGTGCCGGTCAAAGTGCCCATGTTAGCTCAAGAGATCGGACTCGATATGTCACTGCACGGCGAAATTGCCCGAAGTTTGTAAAAGGCGACATGCCTGACAATGAATGATCAATGGCTTGCTGGCAATCAGGTGTTTACTCATGATATCGGAGGAAGTCCCAATTCGTTTAAAAATTGATTATGTGTCTCTCTTGCTTTGATAATGTCTTTGTCAAGGTTAACTAACTTTTCATTTACTGCATACAAGTCAATGATTTCTTCGTCTAATGATGTGCTTACATACCGAGAAATATTCAGGTTGAATTCGTTTTTCTCAATTTCGTCCATGGATACTCTGCGCGAATAACGAATTTCTTCTTTGCGATCTCTGTAAGTCTCAACAATCTTTTGAATGTGCTCGGGTAATAAATTGTTTTGTCGTTTGCCTTTTTCAAAATAGTCAGCGGCATTGATAAACAAGACATCGTCAAACTTTTTGCACTTCTTTAAAACCAATATGCAAACGGGAATACCTGTGGAGAAGAATAAGTTGGCAGGGAGTCCAATCACCGTGTCAATGTTTCCATCTTTTAATAGCTTGGTTCTGATTCGTTCTTCCGAACCGCCCCTGAACAAAACACCGTGTGGCAAAATGATGGCCATGGTTCCCTCATTGCTCAGAAAATGAAATCCGTGTAAAAGAAATGCAAAGTCAGCTGCCGATTTGGGAGCAAGTCCGTAACTTTTGAAGCGAAAGTCTTGTCCCATTTCTTCCGTTGGCTCCCAACGATAGCTGAAAGGCGGATTGGCCACCACGGCATCAAATTCCAATTTCTTAGCGGGATTCATTTCATTTAAAAGATCCCAGTCGTTATCTAATGTGTCTCCGTGGTGAATTTCAAACTCAGTATCTTTCACGCCATGCAACAGCATGTTCATGCGGGCTAAGTTGTAGGTGGTGATGTTTTTTTCCTGTCCGTAAATTTTGCCGATCGTTCCTCCTCCATCTGTCATTTTTTTGCGAACATTGAGCAACAATGAACCCGAACCACAAGCAAAGTCCAACACGCATTCTATCTTTTTCTTTTTGCCTTGGCTTGGGTCTTGGCTGTCGAGCGTTACAATGGCAGACAGAATATCGGATATTCGTTGGGGCGTATAAAATTCCCCTGCTTTTTTGCCCGAACCTGCAGCAAATTGTCCAATCAAATATTCATAAGCATCACCCAAAATATCAATGTCGGTCGAAAATTGATTGATGCCTTCGGCAATTTTTTGAATGATGGTGCACAGTTTCTTGTTTCGTTCTTCGTAGTTTTTGCCGAGCTTCTCCGAATCTAAGTTGATTTCGGAAAATAAACCCTGAAAGGTACTTTCGAACGATTGGTTTTCGATGTATTTAAATCCTTCCTGCAAGGTGCGAAGCAGCTCATTGCTTTGGGTTTTTGCCAAATAGGCAATGCTATTCCACAAATGTTTCGGTTCGATGACATAGTGAATCTTCCTTCGCATTTGTTTTTCAAATTCCTGTATATCATCGGCATTTTGTTCGTACCAAACCGAAAGCGGAGTTTTACCTCCATTGCCATTTAAAACAGGATAATCTTTCCCTAATTCCTTTTTTGCAGCCGTTTCGTAATTGTCGCTGAGGTAGCGCAAGAACAGAAACGAAAGCATATAATCGCGGAAATCGTCGGCATTCATAGCCCCGCGCAATTCGTCTGCAATTTTCCAAAGGGTTTTTCCTAATTGAATTTGATCATTTATTGCCATATTCTATTCATTGAAAAATGTATCTTCCTGCCAGTTTGCAGGATTGTTTATAATATAATTTGATATTTTTTGAAATGATGCCTCATCACGGATAATATGGTCATAAAAACGCGATTGCCATGCGAAATCGGAATCAATTTTACGAATTTCAAACGAACAACGCCCTTTATACCACCTGATGATTCGTGAAATATTTTCATTCATCATGGGGTTTTTATTTCCCGCAAAACCCCCTGTATGATTTGTTGGCGATGATATTTCCGTTGAAAATGACCGATTCGATGGTAATGATGATTCCATCGATAATGGCGGATTCGATGATAATTGGTTTTCCGGTGGGAATGATGAATTCGATGATAATGGCGGATTCGATGGAAATGATGATTCCGATGGTAATGACGGATTCGGTGGAAATGATAATTCCGGTGATGATTGCGATAATGGGGATAATGGCGGATTCGATGGTAATGATAATTCCGTCGATAATGGTGATAATGGGGATAATGACCGATTCGATGGCAATGATGATTCCGTCGATAATGGCGATAATGATGAATCCGGTGATGATTGCGATAATGGTGATAATGGGGAATCCGATGGTAATGATAATTCCGTCGATAATGGTGATAATTGTGGTGATTGTGGTGATTCCGTCGATAATGGTGATAATGGGGATAATGACCGATTCGATGGCAATGATGATTCCGTCGATAATGGCGATAATGATGAATCCGGTGATGATTGCGATAATGGTGATAATGGGGAATCCGATGGTAATGATAATTCCGTCGATAATGGTGATAATTGTGGTGATTGTGGTGATTCCGTCGATAATGGTGATAATGGGGAATCCGATGATAATGGCGGATTCGATGGAAATGATAATTCCGTCGATAATGGCGATAATTGTGGTGATTGTGGTGATTGTGGTGATTCCGTCGATAATGGGGAATTCGGGGATGATTGCGATAATGGGGAATCCGATGGGAATGATGAATCCGATGATAATGGTGATAATGGCGGATTCGATGGTAATGATGATTCCGTCGATAATGGTGATAATGGGGAATCCGGTGATGATTGTAGAGACGCGATTAATCGCGTCTCTACAATTATTATCCCAATCATCGCGTCATTCAAAACGTTCGCATTATTCGCAACGTTAATCGCATTATTTGCATCATTCAAAACGTTATTCGCATTGTTCGCATTATTCAAAACGTTCGCATCGTTCAAAATGCCGTTCGCATCATCATTTGCAACATCATTTGCAACGTTGTTTGGCACGTCCCCATTTTTTTTAATCGTTAAAATACCATGCACATGATTGGGCATGACGACAAAATGACCCAATTCGACATATGGGAAATGGTTGGGAATTTCCAACCAAAATTGATGTGCCAATTTACCCGATTCGGATGCACGTAGAGACGCGATTAATCGCGTCTCTACCACATTTTTCACGATTTCGCCAAAATAATGAATCCGGTTTGCGGTGC
>Ga0078972_1002460_pt1 | contig 61150 bp, 60 predicted proteins | sample YelNatPaOPGAMG01_FD_67568 | JGI IMG/M metagenome (GOLD analysis project Ga0078972, IMG submission 67568) | Hot spring thermophilic microbial communities from Obsidian Pool, Yellowstone National Park, USA - OP-RAMG-01 (SPADES assembly) (version 2) | ecosystem: Environmental > Aquatic > Thermal... | reverse complement strand
TGGTAAGGTGAAAAAGACAGGAGTAATTTATATTGGTGGCGGAGTACCAAAAGACTTTATTCAGCTTTTGGCAGTGACATCTGATTTACTTTTCAAAGATAAAAAGATTCCTGGAAGAAAAAGCGAAAAAAGACTCTTAACTGATGAGACATATTATCCTCACAAATACGCTGTTCAAATAACTACTGATTCTCCACAATGGGGTGGATTATCTGGGGCAACATTAGATGAGGGCGTTTCTTGGGGTAAAGAGGTGCCAAAAAGAGAAAATTATGCTCAATGTTTTTGTGAGGCAACAATTGCCCTACCAATCATTGCTCATACTTTAGCTGAGAGAAAACTGAAAAGAAAAGGAATAACTTTTGACTTTTAACTTTTGACTTTTGTGTTAATTTATGTACATCATTAAAGCCAACGGGCAAAAACAAGAATTTTCACCAGAGAAAGTGAAAAGAAGTTGTTTAAAAGCCGGTGCCTCATTACAATTAGCCAATGAAATTGCCAGAAGAATTTCTCGACAAGTTAGAAATGGAATGACAACACGAGAAATTTGGCGATTGATTTTTCGCTATTTAGGAAAAGAGGCACCAATTGTTGCTTCTCGTTTTTCATTAAGAGATTCGCTTTTGAGACTTGGGCCAGAAGGATTTTTCTTTGAAAAATTAGTGGCAAGAATTTTTGAAATGGAGGGTTATGAGACCGAAACAGACAAAATTTTTAAAGGTTTTTGCGTTAATCATGAGATTGATGTTGTGGCAAAAAAAGAAAAAGAATTTTTGATGATTGAATGTAAATTTCATCATCAATACGGAATTTATACTGGTGTCAAAGACGTTCTTTACGTTTGGGCAAGATGGCTTGATCTAAAAGAAGAGAAAACTGATTTTACTCAACCAGTTTTGGTTTCTAACACCAAATTTTCTGATGATGGAATAAAATATGCTCAATGTAAAAATTTTTTACTCATTGGTTGGTCATACCCCGAAGAAAAAAATCTTCAATATTTCATTGAAAAAAATAAACTGTATCCGATTACGGTACTGCGGCGACTAGAAAAATATTACCAAGAAAAACTTTTAAAATTTGGTATTATTACTTGTCAAGATCTAATAAGAATCGAACCAAAACAACTTCAAAAAGAGACGGGCCTTGATTCAAGAAAAATTTCTCTTTTACAAAATGAAGCGGATGCGATTTTAAAATAGGACCTAAATTTCATAATTATAAAAAGGACGTCTTTTATAAGATATTTCATAATTTTAATTTTTACCACATTGTCTATTCTTTAAAATTTGATAAGATAAAAACAGATTAAGAAACTTTATTTTAAAGATTAGAATCTATGAAAAAGGAAAAAAGAATTATTATTTTTCTTGGTCTGGGATTGATAATTTATAGTTTGTTGTTTACCTTGCCTGTTTTAGCCCAATCAGAAACAGAGATTCAACCAGAAGAATTGGAGATTAAAGCGCCTCAAGTTTTACCAACCAGCGGAGTTTATCCGGTTAAAGAATTTTTCCGGAAGATAAGATTGTTTTTTGCTTTCTCACCAGTAAAAAGAGCAGAACTGCGACTTAAATTTGCTAATGAAAAATTGATGGAAGTTAAAGAATTGGCTAAAGATGAGAAAAATAAAGAAATAATTGAAAAAACCCTTGTCAGTTATCAAGATGAATTAGAAAAATTGAAAAACGAAACGGAAAAATTGGCTGAGCAAGAAAAAGAAAAATTTTTAGAAAGGTATGCTAATCAGGCCATTAAGCAGCAAATGGTTTTGGAAAATATTGCTTCACAGGTCAAAGGTGAAGTTTATGAGAAAATCTTGGCTAATCGGGAAAAACATTTAGAAAGATTTAAAGAAGTAATGGAGAAAATTGAAAATAAAGAAATAATTAAAGAGTTAGAATCAAAAATAAAATCAAAAGAAATTGAGATAATGCCGTCAATAAGAATTTCTCCCCGAAAAGAATTAGGTGGTTTTTGTGGTTGGTCAACAAAGGCATCTTGTAAAACTGATGATGATTGTTTAAAAGGCGGTTGTTCAAATCAAGTTTGTCAGGGTAAAAACGAGAAAGGAATTATTACTACTTGCGAATGGAAAGAATGCTATAATGCAGATGCTTACGGATTAAAATGTGGTTGTTTTAAAAATCAATGTCAATGGATTAAAAAATGAATACTCTTTCAGAAAAAATTAAAAAGAAGATTTTTTTACCGGAAGAAAAAATTTTGGCTGAATTTGGCGTGGCAAAAATTTATTCTGGCTTTTGGATTTTTTTGGGTTTTTTGATTTTGATTGTTGGTGTTATTATTTCACTGTTTTTTACCAGCGATTTTTGGTTGGTAATTCTTCTGGGGGTTGCTTTAATTTGTTATGGTTTCTATCTTCGTAGTGCTTATTTCTACTTTTTAACTGACAAAAGAATAATTTTTTATTTTCGGTTTTTTTCTACAGAAATGATTAGTGTTGATTATCAAAAGATTACCGATATCAGTATAAGAGAAAATTTTTTAGAAAAGATATTTTTAGGTTCTGGAGATTTAGCCATTAATACCGCCGGGACACCAAAGGAAGAAATTATTTTTAAACACATTGCCAATCCGTATCTTTTAAAAATAAAAATAGATGAAGTCCGCCAGATAAAAAATTTTTAATAAAAAATAGATAAATTTTTTATGAAAGTAATTCTCTTACAAAATGTTGAAAAAATAGGGAAAGAGGGCGAGGTTAAAGAGGTGGCCGATGGTTTTGCCAGAAATTTTCTAATTCCAAAAAAACTAGCAGTTTTAGCCACCCCAAAAGAATTGGAAAAATTGAGAAAAATAAAGGAATTAGAAGAACAGAGAAAAATTAAAGAAGAAGAAAGATTAAAAGAATTAGCGAAAGAAATTGATGGTCTAACACTTGAGATAAATGAAAAAGCAGATGAACAGGGCACGCTTTATGGCAGTGTAGATAAAAAAACAATCGCTGCTTTATTAGCAGAAAAGGGGTTTAAAATTGACGAAGAGAAAATAAAATTATTTTCTCACATTAAAAAAACAGGTGAGCAAGAAGTTGAAATAGAATTATTGCCCCAACTTAAAGCTAAAATAAAATTAAATATCAAAGCAGATGTTTAATTATATCTTATTAGTTGCCCTTGCTCTTTTTCCCAGCATTTTTTGGTTGATAGTGGTAAGATTTATTGATAAAGAAAATCCAGAGCCGATAAAAGAAATCATAAAAATTTTTATTTGGGGAATGATTATCGCTTTCCCTACTTTTATTTTAGTTCAGGGAATTAAATTTTTTTCAGAAAAAATAACCCCTCATCCTTTACTTTATATTTTAATTCTTTCATTTCTGATTGATGGTTTGATTGAAGAATTTGCTAAGTACGCCGTTGTCAGAGACAAAATTTATGAAAAAGAAGTTTTTAATGAACCTTTAGATGGATTCGTTTATGGTGTCACTTGCGCGATGGGCTTTGCTTTTGTTGAAAATTTTTTATATCTTTTATTTTCTAAACCAGAATTAATTATTATTCGTTTTACAACACCAACCTTAATGCATGCTTTGGCTACTGGTATTGTTGGTTATCATTTAGGTATGGCTAAATTTAGGCAAGTCTCGGTAAACAAAAAAAGACTTTATATTTTTACCGGACTTCTTTTGGCTATTATTTTCCACGGCCTCTATAATTCTGTTATTCGTTACAATCTTTTTTGGCCAGCTATTCCTTTGACGATTCTAATTATCATTGTTTATATTTATCTTTTAAGAGGATTGAGGAAAATTTCAAAAGAGAAATTGACCTAATTAATTCAATTAGTCTAATTAATATTTAATATCTAAATTTAAAATCTATTAGAAATTTAGAAAATTGAGATTTCCTAAATTATTTTTCCTTCCAATCCCCAAGGAATGGCCTTGGTGATTTTTACTTTGATGAATTGGCCGATTAAATTGGAATTTGAAACTTGGATTTTGTCATTTGGAATTTTTATATTTTTAAAACTTTTAACCTGACCATAAAGATGCCCACCTTTTTGTTTAATGATTAGCGCATCAAGTATTTTATTGAGGTATTTTTTATTATTTTCTAAAGCAGTTTTTTTAAGAATATTAACCAAAGTTTTCCACCTTCTTTCTTTTTCTTTTGATGGGATATCATCTTTTAATTTTGCTGCCGGAGTCCCGCTTCTCGGCGAGTATTTAGCCAGATAAGCCATATCAAATTTAACTTCTTTCATCAGTTTTTTTGTATTGGCAAATTGTTTTCTTGTTTCAGTTGGGAAGCCAACAATAATATCAGTAGAAATGTTTACGTTTTTTTCAATACCATTTCTAAACAAAGAAAAACTTTGACGAACTTTTTTAATAAGTTTTTTATAATGGGCGACGGTATAATGGCGGTTCATTTTCTTTAAAATTTCATTATCACCGGATTGAACCGGTAAGTGCAAATAAGGCATAACCTTTTTACATTTAGCCATTGTCTCAATTAATTCATCTGATAAATCTTTTGGATGTGAAGTAATAAAAGTCAACCAAAAATTACCTTTTAAATCATTTATTATTTTTAATAATTTTGGAAAGGTTATTAATCTATTTTTTGAATTTTTTTGGGATTTGGGATTTGAGATTTGGGATTTGGAGCTTGGGATCTGGGATTTATAGCTATTTACATTCTGTCCCAATAAGACAATCATTTTATAGCCGTCTTTTAATAACCGTTTAACTTCGCACAAAATTTCTTTGGCTGGCCTTGATATTTCTCTGCCTCTGGTATATGGAACAACGCAATAAGTACAAAAATTATTACAGCCAGTCATAATTGGCACATAGGCAAGAGGATAGGTTGAAAATTTAGGCCTTATCTCTAAGTAATTTTTAATTTTTAATTTTAAATTTTTAAACTGTCTACTTTTTGAATTTGCTCTTACTTGTGATAATATTTGTGGCAGATTCGCGAGTTGGTTAATGTCGAAGATAAAATCAACCTGATTTTTTAATTTTTCTTTATCTTTTGGTAAAAGACAGCCAGTTAAAACAATTTTTGGTTTTGAATTATGGTTTTGAGTTTTGAGTTTTAAGATTTGAGATATTTTTCCATAGACGCGGTCAACTGCTGATTGTCTAACTGAGCAAACATTAATCACAATTAAATCAGCCTCTTTTTCGTCTGGAACAGGCGAGTAGCCAATTTTTTCCAAAACAGCCGCAATTCGCTCACTATCTGAACGATTCATTTGACAACCGTAAGTGACGAGATGATATTTCATATTTTTAATTTTACTGTAGTTTTTTAAAAAATAAAATACCAATGTGTTAGCACGTTGGGAAGAAAGAAGAAAAACGAAAGAGGGAGGGTTTGGGTTATTTTTTAGCGAAAGATAGAAGAAATAAAATCGCCAAGATAGTGGGTAAGAATAATGACAGTTAAAGAGATAATTAAATGTTCAATGACAACCCTTATTGGTTTGTTTCCTGTCTTTTTAGCCATTAAAAAACTAAAAATACTTAAAAGAATTAAGCCCCAGATAATACTTATTAAGATAGCAGTTGAGAGTTTAAAAATTAAAATAGGAAAGAGAAAAGTAATAGTAAAGATAAATTTGGCCAAAAAAGTAGAAATCGTTGCCGTCCAAATTTCTTTTAAATTGTGTACTCCTTCAGTTTCTTCAGAAAGATGAATGCCAAAGGCATCAGAAAGAGAATCGGCTATGGCAATAGTTAAGACACCACCTAAAACTGCTAATTTTGAATGAGTGCCAGAATGTAAGCCAACCATTAAACCGAGAGTAGTAATAATGCCAGAAGTTAGACCAAAACTAAAACCAGTTTTTAATGAATGCCTCACAATAATTATTTTTTATTTTTTATTTCTTTTAAAATTTTTTCAATAAATTTCTTTTTACTCATTTTTTTTACCACATTACCTCTCATTCTGACATTTAAAGCCTTGCTCTTTATTTCTTTATCACCAATCACTAAGATATAAGGAATTTTTTGTTTTTCTGCCTTTCTGACTTTATAGGGAATAGTTTCTCGCGATTCATCAATCCAAACCCTTAAACCAAGTTCTTCAAATTCCTGACTCAATTTTTTAACATATTGCCAATGGGCCCTACCAACTGGTGCAAGATAAATTTGAATTGGTGAAAGCCAAACCGGAAAAACACCAGCATAGTGTTCAATTAAACAGCCAAAAAATCTTTCCATTGAACCCAAAACAGTGCGATGAATCATTACTGGCTGAATTTTTTTACCTTTTTCATCAATATAGTAAAGATTAAATCTTTCTGGAAAATTGAAGTCAACTTGAATAGTTGGTCCTTGCCAGGCTCGACCCAAAGCATCAATGGTTTTAATATCAATTTTGGGGCCATAGAAAACCCCTTCACCAGGATCAATCTGGTATTTAACATTGGTTTTTTCTAAAGCACCTTTTAAGGCGTTAGTGGCTCTTTCCCACATTTGGTCACTGCCAATTGATTTTTCTGGTCGAGTAGAAAGAAAAACTTGAGCATCTTTAAAACCAAAAGTTTTCATCATAAAAATTGCTAGTTTTAAAACACCGATAATTTCTTTCTCTAATTGTTCTTGAGTACAAAAAATATGAGCATCATCTTGAGTAAAACCTCGAACCCTGACTAACCCATGAAGGACACCCGATCTTTCATAACGATAAACAGTGCCAAGTTCTGCGTAGCGAAGAGGTAAGTCGCGATAACTTCTAATTTGCGACTGATAAATCAAGATGTGAAAAGGACAATTCATTGGTTTTAAAAGGTATTCTTCGTTTTCAATTTTCATTGGCTGATAGAGATTTTCTCGATAAAATTCCCAATGACCAGATTTTTTCCAAAGATCTAATTTGCCAATATGGGGTGAATAAACAAGTTGATAACCTCTTTTTTTATGTTCTTCTTTCCAAAAATTTTCAATAATTTTTCGTACCGACGCACCTTTTGGATGCCAAAGAATTAAGCCAGCTCCAAGTTCTTCCGAAATACTAAATAAATCAAGTTCCCTACCCAAAACCCGATGATCTCTTTTTTCTGATTCTTCTAGATTTTTTAGATATTGACCCAACTCTTTTGGGGTAAAGAAAACAGTACCATAAACTCTGGTTAACATTTTATTTTTTTCATCACCTCGCCAATAAGCGCCGGCAATTTTTAAAAGTTTAAAGGCACCAATTTCTTTAGTTGATTTTAGGTGTGGACCACGGCAAAGATCAATAAAGTTTCCTAATTGATAAATGGTTACTGTTTTAGGAATTTTAGGTTTGGAATTTATTTTTGGGGGGATTGCGGTTTGTAATTTTTCATATGTTGTGCCATATTTCTTGATATCTTCAAGAAGTTCTAATTTATATGGTTGATTAAGTTTTTTAAATAATTCTTTTGCTTCATCAATTGTTATTTCTTTTCTTTCGAACTTCAGATTTTTTTCTTGTAATTCTTTCATCTTTTTTTCTATTTTTAGTAAATCTTCTTCTTTAATTGGTTTTTCTAAATCAAAATCGTAATAAAAGCCATTTTCAATGACCGGGCCAATACCAAATTTTGTATTAGGGAAAAGCTCTAAAATAGCCGCCGCCATCAAATGGCTGGTCGAGTGACGCATAACCTCTAAATTTTTATTAATCTTTTTTTTCATATAATTTTCTCTGTCAATTAGAAATTGATTATCTATTCTTTTATTATTATTTTAATTAATTCATTTTTTTGTGGTGTTTTTGTGCGCCAAAATGGATTGAATTTTATTTTTACTTCCTCTATTTCTTTATATTGTTCAAGATAATTTTTAATATCATTTTTATTTAATTTTTTTATTTTTTCAAAATCAAAGATTGAAGAATTTTCTTTTATAATGGTATCAATTTTTACTTTTATTTCAAGATCGGCAGTTTCATCTAGAATGTTTAAACTTTTTAAATCATATTTCAAACTTTCTTTATCAATATATTTTAATTTTCTATCTGAAGGAATATCTTTTTCGACAATTTTCTTTACTAATTCTAATAAATCGCTTTCTTTGAAAGCAATCAACAAAACACTCATTTTTCCCCTAACAATAAATTCTCCTCTTTCTTCGCCAGCCTTTGCTTCTGGATTAATTTCTAATTTTTTTTCACCGAGGATAATTTTCCATTCAGTAAGATTGATACCCGATTTCTCAATTTTCTTTTGTATTTCTGTTTCCATCTTTTTGTTGATTGTCTCTTCAATTTCTTTTTTTGCTTCATCAATATCTTTTTCTGTAATTAGACCAATCTTTTCTATCCCGCCTTCCATTTTTTCTTTGCTTTCTCCATAAATTAATTTCTGAAGAGAAGGGGAGAGGCCGGGGATAGTAAAGTGAGTTGGCCCAATTTCACTTTCTTTACCTGGTTTATCTGCATAAACTTTTGCCTCAATTTTTCCTTTGGCTGGAACAAGAACTTGTTCTTCTAATCTAAAAAGTATTCCTTCTGGTGAAAGCAAACGAGTTGTTTTAACAAGAGTTTGATTGCGGTTAGAATTATTAATAATTTCTACTTTTCCTCTCGCCCTAGTTTCAACTTCCGTGCTGCCCTGAGGCGAAAATTTTTTTTCTTCTTCAAGATTAACTGTTAAAAATTGCGCCTTTAAATCACTGGGGATTTTTATTGTTTCTTCAAGAGAAGTTTTTTCTAATCTTGGTTTAACAATAATTATCATTTTCGTTTCTCTAGTAATAAGAAAAATAAAAGTTAAGACAAAAAGAATAGAAACAAAGATAAGAAAAACTACGGTAATTTTTTTATGAGGATTGTAAAACATAGCAAAATTATTTAAAGATTTATAGAGAATTCTTCATTTCTTTTGCTCTACTGACAATAATTTTAGGTTCTCCCTCTTTTTCTGAAATTCTTCCTTCAACTAGAATAATTTTATTCTCTTGCCAAAGAGTCATTAAATCACGAAGAATTTTGGGAAAAACTATTAATTCAACCGTGCCGGACAAATCTTCAATTTTAACAAAAAGCATTGTTTCGTTTGAATTAGTAATAATTTTTTTAATACTAGTAATCACACCAGCCACCCTTACTGTTTGCTCATCATTAAATTCACTAAGTTTAGAACAAGAGACAATCATTTGATTTTTTATTTTTTCCTTAAATTCTTCTAATGGATGTCCAGAGATATAAAGACCCAAAAATTCTTTTTCCAAAGAAAGAACTTCTTGAAAAGAAATATTTTTGGTATTTTTGAGGTGGAGAGAAAATTGCTGAGAATTAGTCAAACTAAAAAGAGTTTTCTGAAAGGAATTTTTTTCTCTTTTTGAGTGTTTAATAAATTCTAAAATTTCATTTAGATTCTCAAGAAGTACCCCTCTGTCCGCAAATCTATCTAATGCCCCACCTTTAATTAAACTTTCTAAAGATTTTTTATTGAGATATTGAGACGGAACGCGATTTAAAAAATCTTCTAGGTTTTGATAAGCACCATTTTCGTTTCTCTCTTGAATAATGGCTTTAGCCACATTTTCACCAACATTTTTTATTGCTAAAAGTCCAAATCTAATGGCTTTTTTTCCGTCTTTTTCTACAATAGAAAAATTTTCTTGACTTTCATTAATGTCGGGTTGCAAAACATCGATGCCCATTTTTCTTGCCTCTTCAACTTCAATAGCGACTCGATCTAAATCATTAGCATCAGAAATAAGAAGAGCAGTCATAAATTCTATTGGCCAATGTGCCTTTAGATAGGCTGTCTGATAGGCGAGAGTTGCATAACAAACAGCGTGAGCACGATTAAAAGCATAGCCAGCAAAAGGTTCAGTAAAATTATAAATTTTTTCTGCTGTTTCACGATCAATTCCTCTTTTAACACAACCTTCAATAAATTTACTTTTTTGTTCTTTTAAAAGTCCAGGAATTTTTTTACCAATGGCCTTTCTTAAAATATCGGCTTCAGCAAGGGAAAAGCCAGCCAACTCCTTAGCAATTTCTAAAATTTGCTCTTGATAAACAGCAACGCCATACGTTTTTTCTAAAATTGGTTTGAGTTTTTGGTGAAGATAAGAAATCTTTTTTGTATGTTTTCCAGCAATATATTTTGGAATAAATTCCATCGGTCCAGGTCGATAAAGAGCAACCATGGCGACGATATCTTCAAAACTTGTTGGTTCAAGTTCTTTTAAATATCTTTGCATTCCCGATGATTCGAGTTGAAAGACACCAACAGTTTTTGCCTTTCTTAAAAGTTCAAAGGTTTTTTTATCATTTAATGGAATTTTTGCTATTTCTAATTTTTCCCCTTGATTTTCAATGAGTTTAAGTGTTGTCTCAAGAACAGTTAAATTTTTTAATCCCAAGAGATCAATTTTTAGGAGCCCTAAATCTTCAATTGAATACATTGAATATTGAGAAATAAGAATTTGTCTTTCCTGAGAGACATCGTATTGGGTAGGCAAAAAATTATTGAGTGGCTCAGGGGTAATTACCACACCACAGGCATGGGTTGAAGCATGTCTTGCTACACCCTCTAATTTTTTGGCGATATCAATTATTTTTTTTGCTTCTGAATTTTCTAAATAAATATCTCTTAGATCATTAATTTTTTCTATTGCTTCTTCCAAGGAGAGAAAGGGGGGGACCATTTTTGCTAATTTATCACAGAAAGCATAAGGCATATTTAAGACTCGGCCAACATCTCTTATTGCTACTCTTGCGGCCATTGTGCCAAAGGTAATAATTTGAGCAACGTTGTCTTTTCCATATTTATTTTCTATGTATTGGATAACTTCATCACGTCGGGTATCAGCGAAATCTAAATCAATATCTGGCGCCGAAATTCTTTCTGGATTTAAAAATCTTTCAAAAATTAAATCATATTTTAAAGGATCAACAGTTGTGATATCTAAAATATAAGAGACAATTGAACCAGCGGCACTACCTCGACCAGGACCAATCATAATTTTTTTCTCTTTGGCCCATTTGATAAAATCTCTGACGATTAAAAAATAAGTAGCAAAACCAGTTTTTTTAATCGCCTCTAATTCATAATTTAATCGGTCAAAAACCCTTTTATCGGCTTGAGGATATTTTTCCTTTAATCCTTCATAACAGAGTTTTTTTAGATATTCATCAGCATTTTCTCCTTCTGGCAAAGGAAAATTAGGAAATTTTATTTTTCTTAATTCTATTTCAAGGTTACATTTTTCAACAATTTCTTGGGTTTGAGATACTACCTCTGGCCATTCTTTAAAAAAATTTAACATTTCTTGTTCGGATTTAAAATAAAAATCATCAGTTGTCATCTTCAACCTATCTCGATCACTTATTTTTTTCTTTGTTTGTAAGCAAAGAAGAATATCCTGTATTTCCGCTTCTTCTTTTTCTAAATAATGAACATCATTAGTTGCTACTGCCTTAAGATTAAATTTTTTAGCCAGTGAAAATAATTCTTTATTAACTTTAATCTGTTCTGGAAAATTGTGGGCCTGAACTTCTAAATAAAAATCATCTCCAAAAATTTCTTTATAAAGAGAAATAATTTGAGGAATATCCTTTTCTCTTCTGGTTAAAATAGCTTGAGGAATTTCTCCTTGGAGACAGCCAGAAAGAACGATTAATCCTTCAGAATAAATTCTTAAGAGTTCGAGATCGATTCGTGGTTTATAATAAAATCCTTCAAGATGGCCAAGGCTAGCGAGTTTGATTAAATTTTTGTAACCAGTTAAATTTTTTGCCAAGATGGTTAAGTGAAATGGTTTATCATCAATTTTTGCTCTCTTAGAAAATCTACCGTGAGGGGCAAGATAAACTTCAAGTCCAATTATTGGTTTTATTTCTAATTCTTTGGCTTTCTTATAAAATTCAATCGCGCCGTACATCACTCCATGATCGGTGAGAGCCAGTGCTTTCATTCCTTCCCTTTTTGCTTTTTCGATTAACTTATCAATTTTAGCCAATCCATCAAGTAAACTATAATGAGAATGGACGTGGAGATGAGTAAAAGACATAATTATTCAATAGTTATTTAGTGAATATTCAATTACCTTCAACTATGGTTATCATTTAATTAACCACTGGCCTTACTACTAAATTAATTTTCTTTTTCTTTTTCTTCTTCTTTCTTTTTCTTTTTTTCTTTTAGAAATTCAATGACCGTTCTGATGGCTTCACTTAAAAGAGGGAGTAAGGTAAATTCTCTTACTTTTTCTTTGACTGTTTTACTAATTTCATCGGCCCTTTGAGTAACCTTTCTAACTGATTTAGTTGCCTTATAGAATTCTTTTACTACCTTTATCAGATAGAAAAAAAGAAAACAGAAAAAGAAAGAAACAACCAAAACAGAAACTCCCAGGATAAGAAAAAGAATGTCTTTACTTGTTTGAATCATAGTTGTCATTTAATAAATTATAAGATATAATTTATTATAATTTATTTTATAAAATAATCAAATCTTATGGAAAGACCAAGTCTTGATTTTACCGAGAAAGAGTTAAAAATTGCTTATTTTTTAGTATCAAAAAAGCAACTTTTAAAGAAAATTTTGATTATCTTCTTAATTTTTCTCAATATTACAATCTATTTTTATACAATTTATCATTTTAGTCTTTATCTTATTCAAAGTAAAGATTACGAGAAAATGGAAAAAGATTTGACCTCTCAGATAATTGATTATAATACTATTCATCAAGTTTTTTCACCGCTTCCTCCAGTAATTATTTCCACTAAAGCAATTTTTCTTGGAGATTCCAAGTATCATTTAATTTGTTTAGTTAGGAATCCAAATAGAAATTGGTTTATTAAATCTTTAAATTATAAATTTGTTTTTCCTAATTTTGAGACAGTGAATTTTACCAGTTTCATTTTACCTGAGGAAGAGAAAATTTTAGTAGATTTTAATGAAAATATTAAAACAAGAACAGGGGAAATTTATTGCGAAATTAATAATGTTGTTTGGCAGAGAATAAAACCCGACAAATATTATCTTCTTGAAATTCCTCGTAATTTTACTGTTAAAGATTTAAAATTTTTGCCGGCTAAAAGACCAGATGAAAGAAGTATTACTCTTTTTAAATTTGTAAATCCTACTATTTATAATTTTTGGGAAATTGATTTACTAACTATTCTTTATCAGGGGAGTGAGATTGCCGGAATAGATAAAACCGTGCTTAAAGAAGTTAAAAGTAGGGAAGAAAAAGAAATAAAAATTATCTGGCCTCAAGCAGTGCCATTTTATTCGGAAATTAAGATTCAACCAGAAATTAATATTTTTGATTCTTCTTTATTTATTCCACCCTCATCCTAAAATAGAAAAAAATAATTATGTTTCTTCAAGATCTAAAGAAAAAGATTAAATCTTTCGATTGGACTTTTTTTATTTTGATTTTTCTTTTAGTGATTTTGGGGTTGGTTATTCAATATAGTCTTTCTTTAGGATTAGAGCCGAACACCTTCTCTATTTTTAAAAAACATGTTATTTTTATCTGTTTAGGATTTATTCTTTTTTTTCTTTTAAGTTTTTTTGATTTTCAAATTATTAAACCTCTTGTACCATTTCTTTATTTTTTGGTTATTTTACTTCTTCTTTTTGTTTTTGTTTTTGGGACAACTTTGCGCGGCGTAAGGGGCTGGTATTCGTTGGGGGTTGTTTATTTTCAGCCAGCCGAATTGGCAAAATTGATTTTTGTGATTACTTTAGCTAAAATTTGGGCAGGGAAAATTAAAGAAACAAGTGAAGCAAAAAGATTTTTTTTAAGTACTGGCTTACTGCTTCCATTAGTTTTTTTATCCTTTCTTCAACCCGATTTTGGTTCGGCACTTATTTTTATTTTGATTTGGCTATTTATTATTTCTTTAAATATTAGAAACTTTAAATATCTTATTTCTATCCTGATAATTTTTGTTTTAACTTCTTTTATTTTCTGGAATTTTGTTCTTCATGATTATCATAAAGCAAGAATTATTAATTTTTTCTCTCCCGGAAAAGATCCGTTAGGTTGGGGTTATCAAATTCTCCAATCGAAAATTGCTATTGGTGCCGGTCGAATTTTTGGTCGGGGTATTGGCTATGGTTCACAAGGACAAATGAGATTTTTGCCAGCCAGTCGCTCTGATTTTATTTTTGCAGTTTTTTCTGAAGAACTAGGATTTTTTGGTTCTAGTTTTCTTATTCTTTTATTTACCTTACTTTTCTTAAAAATTATTAGGATTTCAAAAACAATTGACGACCCATTTAGTTTTTTTCTCGTCTTAGGACTTGGTTTCAATTTATTTATTCATGTTATTATTAATATCGGAATGAATTTGGGACTTTTACCAATTATTGGTATTCCTTTGCCATTAATAAGCTATGGCGGAAGTTTTCTTATTACCACCTTTGTTTCTTTAGGAATTATTGAAAGTACAATTATCCACCAGAAAATCACCCTTTACTAAAAAATAAAAAATGTTATAATATAAGGTTTAAATTATGTCTATGTTTAATCTTAAAGTAAACAAAAGAACAATTTTTGGGAAAAAGGTTAAGAATTTAAGAAAAAGTGGTTTGATTCCAGCCACCATTTATGGTCATAATCTTAATCCACAAAGTATTGAATTAGAAAGAAAGCCGTTCGAAAAAATTTTTAAAGAAGCTGGTGAGTCAACGATTATAAATTTAATCTTCCAAAAAGAGAAAAAACCAATTAAAGTTTTAATTCATGATGTTCAATACGATCAATTAAAAGATGAAATTATTCACGTTGATTTTTATCAGATTAAAGAAGAGGAAAGGGTGAGCGTTGATGTTGAGTTGAAATTTATTGGCGAAGCACCAGTCGTTAAAGAAAAAGGTGGAATTATTATTCATCATTTAACAAAAATTAAAATAGAGGCCTTGCCAAAAGATTTGATTCATGAGATAGAAATTGATGTTTCAAACCTTAAAGATTTTCACGATTTAATTAGAGTGAAAGACATAAAAATTTCGCCAAACATCAAAATTCTTCATGATTCTGAAGAAGTAATAGTTAGTATTTCAACGCCGAAAAAAGAGGAAGAAGCGGTGCCAACGCCAACTGAGGAAGTGGCAGCGGCGCCAGTTGACGCCGAAACTGGGGAAAAGAAAGAAACATCAGATTCAGCAACAGAAAAAATTGAAAAGAAACAAGAAGAAAAATAAACAAAAAATTAACACAATTAACCTAATTAACCTAATTGATCTAATTTCTATTAGAAGCGACTACCTTGGACGGAAATTTCTAATGTTTAAATTTCTAATTTTTTAATTTTGGTCATTGGAAAATTAGGATTTAATTAGAAATTAGAAATTTAATTCCGATGGCTGAGAAAAAAATTAAAATTAAAAAAAGAAATTTATTAATGATGGCATTAGTTCTTTTTTTATTTTTTCTGACTGGTTGTCAATTTTTTGGCAAAACAAATATCTTATCTAATCAGATAGAAAATCAGCAATTATTAATAATTAATCAAGAACAAAAAGAAGAAAAAAATACTCGTCTTCTTGATGGAGTAATGGTGAAAAAGGGGAAAGAAAATATAATACCAGTGGCGATTGTTTTAGAAAATTTGCCTAGCGCACCAAAACCAGCATTGGCTGAGGCGTCAGTTATTTATGAATTGCCAGTTGAGGGTGGTTTTACTAGATTTTTGGCAATTTTTGATTTAGAAAATTTGCCAGATAATTTAGGACCAATTCGTTCAGCTCGACCATATCTGGCAGAAATTGCTGAAGAATATAAATCTTTATTTATTCATGCCGGTGGTTCGCCGGAAGTTCTTTTTAAATTAAAACAGAAATTTTATCAACTTTTTAATTTAGATGAAATTAGTTGGCAAGGTTCTTATTTTTGGCGGAATAGCGACCCAGCACCTCATAATCTTTTTATTAAAAAAGAAAAAATTTTAAAATTTTTAGAAGATAATAAAATAGAAAAACAAGCCAATTTTTCTCCTTGGTTATTTAGTGAGACAAAAGAAAAAGGAAGCGTTGAAAAAGTTAAAATAAATTTTTCCTCTCTTTATAGTGTAGGGTGGCAATATGATAAAGAAAACAATGAATATCAGTATTGGCAAAATTCCCAGCCCTATAAAGATAGAAATAATCAAGAAGTGCGAGTGAAAAATTTAATTATCCAATTAACGAAAATAAGTATTATTGATGAAATTGGTCGCCGAAAAATCGTTCTTTCTGGTCAAGGCGAGGCGATTGTTTTTCAAAATGGTCAAGTTATTAAAGGAAAATGGCTAAAAGAAGCCGGTCGAACCCGTTTTTATAACCAAAATGGCGAAGAAATAAATTTATTACCCGGTAAAACTTGGGTTGGGGTGGTTTCGAAAAATAATCAAATAAATTATTAAACCAGATAACATAAGTGACAGTCCCCAGAAGATGATGGCAGATAGATTAGATGAATTAAGGAAGGGGAGACGATTTTTTTAATTTGGCACGATTTTATTCAAATCTATTATTGTGTTAATACATTAATTGAGGGAAATTTGAAATTAAATAAAGATGAGGAAAAAAGATTATTTTTCAAAAGCTTTAATAATCTCATCTAAATTACCATCCATAATTTCAGAAAGATTATGCCAGGATTTATTTAAACGATGATCGGTGACTCGACTTTGCGGAAAATTGTAAGTTCTAATTTTGTCAGCTCTTTCTGCTTTTTTTATTTGCTCTTTTCTTTTTTGACTTAATTCTTTTTCTTTTCTTTCCTTTTCCACAGCCAATAATCTACTTCTTAAAATTTTTAATGCTTTTTCTTTATTTCTGGATTGTGATCTTTCTTCTTGACAAGAGATTACCAAACCTGTTGGTAAATATGTAATTCGTACAGCTGTTTCCACTTTTTGAACGTTTTGTCCGCCATGACCAGAAGCACGAAAAGTTTCAATTTTTAAGTCTTCTGGTCTGATTTTTATATCGGTTTCTGTTGCCTCCGGCAGGACAGCTACTGAAGCAGTTGAAGTATGAATCCGACCAGATTTTTCTGTAATTGGAATTCGTTGGACACGATGAACCCCCGCCTCATTTTTTAAATTTTGCCAAACATTTTCCCCGGAAACTTTGAAAATAACTTCTTTAAAACCACCGATACCAGTCCGATTAGCGGAAAACAAGTCTACCTTCCAATTCCGTTTCTCAGCAAACCGAGAATACATTCGAAACAAATCAGCGGCAAAAAGGGCAGCTTCTTCGCCGCCCGTCCCAGCCCGAATTTCCATAATTACATCCCTTTCCTCATTATCTGAAGTTTGGGTAAGTGATGATTTTAATTTTTCCCTTTCTTTTTTTAATCTTTCAATTTCTTTTGTGGCTAAAATAAGTAATTCTTCGTCCCTATCTTCTTTTAAAATTTTTTCGGTTTCTATTATTTCTTTTTCAATTTCTTCTATTTTTTCTAAAAAAGATAAATTTTTTTTAACTTGTTGATATTCTCTTTGTGTTGCTGCCAATTTTTCCGGGGAATTAAAAATTTTTGGATCTATTAAATCATTCTCTAGTTTTTTGAGTTTATTTTTTAATTCTTCAATATTCATAATAACCCACGAATTACGAATACTACACTAATTATGAATATTTGTAATTCAAGTAAAATTCGTAATTGGTAGGAAGGGTTATTTTTTCTTTCCCCCTTTTCCCTCTATTTCTTCCTTTTTCGCCAATCTCTTTTTGAATTTTTCTATTCTTCCGCCAGTGTCAACAAATTTTTGGCTGCTGGTATAAAAGGGATGGCAAGCTGAACAAATTTCCACATGCATTTCTTTGATGGTTGAACCAACTTTCATTATCCTTCCGCAACTACAAATAATTTTTGCTTCTGGGTAAGGATAATAAGTTATTTTCTTTGTTGCCTTTTCTTTTCCGTTGTTTTGTTTCATATTTTTAAACCGTCTATTTAGAGTTTTAAAATTTTGGACTCTAAATAATAAATTATAAATAAGCGCTAAAATTCAAAATTCAAATATTTAAAACTTTTTTGAGTTTTGAATTTATTTAGAATTTCGACTAAGATATAATTATACACAACTTTATTTATTTTGACAAGTCATTTATATTTGTTATACTTATTAGACTTAACTTAATAATAAACTAATTTACTATGGTTAATATTCCTTCAACTGAAGAACTTTCTGAAGCGATGGTTTATTTTGGCCATCGGGTAAGTAAATGTCACCCCAAAATGGGGCCATATATTCATTCTATAAAAAACAACGTTCACTTGATTGATTTAGAAAAAACTAGAGATGGATTAAAAAGGGCTCTAGATTTTGTCAAAGAAGTGGTCTCTAAAAATGGAAAGATTCTTTTTGTCGGGACCAAACCACCAGCCCAAATTGTTTTAAAGAAATATGCTGAGGAAGTTGGGATGCCTTATGTTGTTGAACGTTGGCTCGGCGGGACTCTAACCAATTTTTCTGTTATTTCAGAGTTAATAAAAAAAATGAAAAAAATGGAAGAGGAAAAAGAAAGGGGGGAGTGGAAAAAATATCCCAAAAAAGAGTTAATGGATTTAGAAAAAGAACTTGCTCGTCTTTCTCTTCTAGTCGGTGGAATGAGAAATTTAGAAAAAATTCCTGAAGCCATTTATGTTGTTGACCTTGGTGAAGAAAAAACCGCTGTTAGAGAAGCAAGAAAAATGAAAGTTAAAAGTATCGGTCTTGTTGATACAAACAATGACCCGACTTTAGTTGACTTTCCTATTCCCGGCAATGATGATGCCATTAAATCAATTGAGATGATTACAAAGTTAATTACTGAAGCGATTAAAGAAGGACAAGAAAAGATGGGGATTAAAAAATAAAAATAGCAAATAGCAAATAGCAAGCTTGATGGTTATCCTAAAAATATTTATATATTAAATTTTTCAAGTTATTCTAACGATAGGATGTGGCAAAAAGCAATTTGAAGATTTAGAAACAACTAACAATTTCTATCGCGAATAACTAACATTTAGTGGTAATAAATGATAATATTTTTATGATTCAAGATTTTAATCTTATTAAAAAACTAAGAGAAAAAACAGGAGCCGGAGTAATCTCCTGTCAAAAGGCATTAGAAGAAGCAGGGGGTAATTTAGAAAAAGCCGAAGAAATTTTAAGAAAAAAAGGAGAGAAGGTTGCTGCGGCAAAGAGCGAAAGAACAACCAAAGCCGGCTTGATTGGCGTTTACCTTCATAGTAATGAAAAAATCGCTGCTTTAGTAGAGCTTGCTTGTGAAACCGATTTTGTTGCTCGAAATAGCGAATTTAGAGAATTGGCTCATGATTTGGCGATGCAAGTAGCCGCAGCTAATCCCAGTTATTTATCGCCCGAAGATGTACCAAAAGATATTTTAGAAAAAGAAAAAGAAATTTATCAAGAAGAAGTGGCTAAAGAAAAAAAACCACCTCAAATTTTAGAAAAAATTATTGCTGGCAAATTGGAAAAATTTTTTGAAAATGTTTGTCTTTTAAAACAACCATTTATCAAAGATCAAAATATAAAAATTGAGGACCTAATAAAATCAAAAATTGCTCGATTAGGAGAAAATATTCAGATAAAAAGATTTATTAGGTTTGAAATTTGATAACTTGATACCAATATATTCATCTCTGTGTAAGTAGACGAAACCACGAAAAATAGTTAAAAAAATTTCTTACTTTCGTACAATTTTGTAATTTCTTAGTAAATTTACAAAGTAAATATGGTCATTCAACTAAAAATTGCCCCTTGGGATAAAATATTTGAATTTGAAGAAAAAAAAGGAGGAAAAAAAATTAAGGAAAGTGAATATAAAATTGGAGATTGTGTTGTTGTTAAAATTGAATCGCACACTGATTTGGCAAAAATTATTGATTTAGTTGATGAAAAGAAGAATGATGAAGTAATGATTGTGAGAAAAGCAACTGAAAGAGATTTTGAAAAAATGAAAGAAAAAGAAAAAAGAAAGCAAGAATTTTTAGAAAGAGCCGAAAAGATTGTTAAAAAATCTTCACTGCCTATAAAGTTAGTTGATGTTCATTTTTCTCTTGATGGCGGTAAAATTATTTTTGCCTTTACGGCCCCGGGGAAAGTTGACTTTCGTGATTTAGTAAAAAATCTTTCTCAAGAATTTCATTGTTCAATTAGACTTCATCAAATTAACCCAAGGGAAGAAATGAAAATTTTTTCTGGGATTGGTGCCTGTGGGCGCTATCTTTGTTGTTTGAGTTTTTTAAAAAATTTAGGTGGTATTAAAACAAATTTAATTGATGAACAAAAACTTGGCCACCGCGGACTAGATAGACTTTCCGGTCTTTGTGGTCGGCTTAAATGTTGTCTTGCCTTTGAAAAAGAATTTTATCAAGAGGAGTCAGAGAAACAATTAAATCTTGATAAAGGAAATAAAATAAAGAAAAAAAATAGTTAATAAATTTATAAAATTATGACGAAAATTGCAATTAATGGTTTTGGCCGAATTGGCCGACCATCATTTAAAATTGCCTTAGAGAAAGGATTAGAGATTGTCGCCATCAATGATTTAACTGACACAAAAACCTTAACCCACCTTTTAAAATATGATTCTCTTTATGGAAAATATGAAAGAGACGTTGGTTATGATGAAAATCATTTAATTGTTGATGGGAAAAAAATTAGGGTTTTTGCTGAAAAAGACCCAGTTAATTTGCCCTGGAAAGAATTGGGAGTTGATATTGTTTTAGAATCATCAGGAGTTTTTACTGATTATAATGGAGCAAGAAAACATCTTTTAGCCGGAGCAAAAATGGTTATTATTTCTGCACCACCCAAAGATTTTGAGATTCCAACCTATATTTTAGGTGTTAACGAAGAAAAATTTAACCCCAAAAAAGATTTAATTATCTCTAATTCATCTTGTACAACAAATTGTTTAGCGCCAATCGTGAAAGTTATTCATGAAAATTTAAAGATTAAAAGGGGATTTTTTACCACCACCCATGCCTACACAAATGATCAAAGGATTTTAGACCTGCCTCATAAAGATTTAAGAAGAGCTAGGGCAGCCTCTTTATCAATTATTCCAACTTCAACTGGAGCAGCAAAATCAATTGGTGAGGTAATGCCGGAATTAAAAGGTAAATTAGATGGTATCTCTTTAAGAGTGCCGGTGCCAACAGTGAGTATTCTTGATTTAATTTGTCAGGTTGAAAAAAAGATAGAAAAAAATGAATTGAATAATTTATTTAAAAAAGAAGCAGGGGAAAGAATGAAGGGAATTTTAGAGATAATTGAAGAACCGTTAGTTTCTGTTGATTTGGAAGGAAATTCGCATTCAGCAATTATTGATTCCTTGTTAACAATGGTTAATGAAGATTTAGTAAAAATAGTCGCTTGGTATGATAACGAATATGGCTATGCTTGTCGATTGGTTGAGATGGCTGAGTATGTAGCCGGAAAAATTTAGATAGCAAATTTCTATGAATTTCACGAGTGAGGTGAGTATATTTCTATAAATTTCAGAAACTTATTAAAAATCCTAGAAATTGATTAAAATTTATAGTTTTATAATTACGAGTTTGAAATTTAAAAACTATGGAGCTTCTCGCTATCATTAAAGTTATTTTTTTAACAATCATTTCTTTTCTTTTAGCCATTTCTTGGTTGCCAATCTTAATAAATTTTCTTTATAAATACAAGTTGGGTAAAAACATTAGAAACAATGGACAAACACCAATTTATACGGAAATGCATAAAAAAAAGGCTGGGACGCCAACAATGGGTGGATTACTTATTTGGGTAACAACACTTTTTTTAATTTTAACCATTTTCTTTCTCTGGCAAATAACTAACCACGAGGTTTTTAAAATTTTAAACTTTTTAGTTAGAAAAGAAACATTTTTACCCTTAGGTATTCTGGTTGCTTCGGCTTTAGTTGGACTTGTTGACGATTTAGTTGATATTAGAAGGGGAGAAATTGGTAAGGGCGGTTTAAGGATGGAACACCGTCTAATTCTTTATACGTTAATTGCTTTAATTGGTGCGTGGTGGTTTTTTTACAAACTTGAATGGAGCGTTATTCATGTTCCATTTTTAGGAAATTTTGAGATTGGTTTTTGGTATATTCCACTCTTTATTTTTGTTATTGTTGCTACTTCTTTTTCTGTTAATGAGACCGATGGTCTTGATGGATTAGCCGGTGGTTTACTACTTATCGCCTTTATTATTTTCGGAGTTATTGCCTTTCTTCAAGAAAAAACTAATTTAGCCGCCTTTTGTGGTGTTATTGTTGGTGCTTTGATTGCTTTTCTTTGGCATAATATTTATCCAGCAAAATTTTTTATGGGTGATACTGGGGCGATGGGTTTGGGAGTAACTCTTGGTGTCATGGCGATGCTGACCAATACAATTTTTCTTTTACCAATTATTTGTCTTCCCTTTGTTTGGGAATCTCTTTCGGTGATTATCCAAATTATTTCCAAAAAAATTTTCCATCGTAAGGTTTTCCTTTCCACACCCTATCATCATCATCTGGAAGCAAAGGGGTTACCAGAGCCAAAAATTGTTATGAGAATGTGGTTGGTTGGAGGCATTTGTGCGGCTTTTGGTCTGATGATTTTTTTGATTGAGAGACTTTTCATTTAGCTGAGGGACGGTTCCGGTTAGATAATAGAAAAAACAATTCGCCAAACAGGCGAATTTTTGGTACCCCGCACAAAATCTCAAAATATTAAGTTTATAACGAAAGATTATTCCAGGGGATACGCCCGCGGCTTATTTTTTTTGCAAAGACTTAATTTAAGTTTAGATTTATGCGGGGTACTCATAAATCTAACAAAATTTACCTCTCCGCCCACTGGCGGATCGTAAATTTTGAGATTTATGGTATAATAAAAAATATGGATTTTCAAAATCTGAAAAATAAAAAAGTTGTGGTTATGGGACTCGGTTTGCTGGGTGGTGGAGTTGAAGTTGTTAAATGGCTGGTGAAAAAAGGTGCCAATGTTTTGGTTACTGATTTGAAAACAAAAAACCAATTAAAAGAATCATTAAAGAAATTAAAAGGTTTACCGGTTAAATATGTTTTGGGACAACATCGAGAAAAAGATTTTCGCCAAGCAGATCTGATTATTAAAAATCCAGGCGTGCCGCGTGATTCAAAATTTTTAAAAATTGCCAGAAAAAATAAAATTCCAATTGAAAGCGACCTTTCGCTTTTTTTTAGATTATTCAGAGGTAAAATCATTGGCGTCACTGGCACCAAGGGCAAATCAACAACAGTTAGTTTATTGGCTCATATTTTAAAAACCGCTAAGAAAAAATTTATTTTTGGCGGGAATATCGGTCAATCGCCATTAAATTATTTGGATAAAAAATATCCCTTGGCGCTTCTTGAAATTTCTTCTTGGCAGTTAGAAGATATGGCTCATCTAAAAAAAAGTCCGCAGATTGCTTGTATCACGACTATTTTTCCTGATCACCTTAATACTTATAAAAACTTCGCCGAATACATCAGGGCAAAAAAATTAATTTTTAAGTATCAGAACAAAAATGATATTTTGATTTTGAATGCTGATGAACCAATTGTTAAAAATTTTGCCAAACAAACCAAAAGCAAAGTTATTTATTTTTCTCCAAAAAAATTGTCTGACAAAATTCACAATTTTGAAAAATTTAAGATGAGAATTTCTGAGAATAGTATCGCAGCGGCTAAAGCCATTTCCTCAATTCTAAAAATTAAATCAACGGTTGTTAAAAGAGCACTTAAGACATTTAAAGGCGTGCCAAGTCGTTTAGAATTTATTAGAGAAAAAAATAGCGTTAAATATTATAATGACTCTGCTTCAACCGTACCCCAATCAACTATTTTTGCTCTTGATTCTTTGACTGATAGAAAAAATGTTATTTTAATTTCTGGCGGAGCCGACAAAAAACTTGATTTTCGCCAAATGGCAAAAAAAATAAAAGAAAAATGCAAAGCGGTAATTATTCTACCCGGCACAGCCACAACTAAAATTAATCATCAACTATTAACCATAAACTTTAAACCAATTTTAAAAGTTAAAACGATGAAAGAAGCGGTTATCACAGCCTCTAAGTTGGCATTTAGGGGCGATATTGTGCTTCTTTCGCCTGGTTGCGCCAGTTTTGGTCTTTTTCAAAATGCCTATGATCGCGCTGCCAAATTTATTGCCGCGGTTAAACATCTTTAATTAGCCTAAGATTCATCGATTAACATTATGTTAAAATCTAAACAGCCAGATTATTTTCTCATCGCCATTATCGGCTTACTGTTAATTATTGGCCTCGTTTTTCTTAATTCTGCCAGCTCGGTGATTGGCTATAAAAATTTTAAAGATACTTTTTATTATTTAAAACATCAGATTATTTTTGGTCTTATTCCCGGTCTTTTTTTCTTTGTTTTTCTTTATTTTTTCAAGATAAAATATTTAAAAAAGATTTCTTATCTTTTATTTTTGCTTAGTTTTATTTTAATTATTGCTGTTTTTATCCCTGGTATCGGAATGAAATATCGAGAGGCACAACGCTGGCTTGATTTAAGATTTTTTTCTTTTCAACCAATTGAATTTTTTAAACTTTGTTTTATTATTTTTTTAGCCAGTTTTTTTAGTCAGCGAGAAAAAGAAATCAATGATTTTTATAAAACATTTTTACCCTTTCTTTTATTTTTTATTATCATTGCTATTCCAATTATTTTTCAGCCAAATATTAGCGCCCTAATAATTATATTTTTAATTTCTCTTTCTATTTATTTTGTTGCCGGTGGCAGTTTAGTTTACATTTTTGGTTTAATTCTTCTTGGCGGAACTTCGTTTCTCATTTTAATAAAAATTGCTCCGTATCGTCTAAGTCGAATTCTTTCTTTTATTTCTCCGAATGTTGATCCACAAGGAATTTCATATCATCTTCAACAATCTTTAATTGCTATTGGTTCGGGAGGAGTTTTGGGTCGCGGGTTTGGCTGTTCTGGTCAAAAATATTTTTATCTTCCCGAAGTTTTTGGTGATTCAATTTTTGCTATTATTGCTGAGGAGGCTGGTTTTATTTTTACTGTTTTAATTGTTTTTCTTCTTTTCTTATTGATTTTAAGAGGTCTTAAAATTGCTAAAAATTCTTCTGATTTATTTTCTAAACTTGCCGCTCTTGGCATTACTTCTTGGCTTGGTTTTCAGACGATTATTAATATTGGAGCAATGATTGGTATTCTTCCTTTGACAGGAGTTCCATTGCCGTTAATTAGTTATGGTAGTTCAGCCCTAGTAGCAAATTTGGCTGGTTTAGGAATTTTGGTTAATATTTCTAAAAGCACACAAACGATGGAGTGATTTAGTTTTAATTAGTTTTTATATCCGTAAGAATTATTGTTTAAGCCGGTTTTTTTACCTAAAACACCACCAAATTGAAACTAAATTAAACAAAAAAATAATTATTAAATATGCGCATCGTCTTAACTGGCGGTGGAACAGGCGGTTCAGTGGCGCCACTTTTAGCCATCGCCGAAGAAATTAAAAAAAATTATCCGGAAACAAAATTTTTATTTATTGGCACAAGACGTGGTTTACCTGAACGAGAAATGATAAAAGATTATAATTTTGAATTTTGTCAGATTTTTTCTGGTAAACTTCGTCGTTATTTTTCGTGGCAAAATTTTTTAGATATCGTTCGCTTAAAAATTGGTTTTTGGCAATCACTTTTTATTTTAAGAAATTTTAAACCTGATTTAATTATTGGGGCTGGTGGTTATGTCAGTGTCCCGGTTGTTTTAGCTGGTTGGTTTTTAAAAATTCCGAGTATTATTCATCAGCAAGACATTATTCCGAGCTTAACCAACAAAATTTTAGCCCCTTTTGCGAAAAAAATTAGTGTTGCCTTTGAAGTATCGTTAAGTGATTTTCCTAAAAATGAAACAGTTTTAACTGGTCAGCCAATTAGAAAATTTATTTTAAATGGTGATAGAAAAAGAGCAATTCAAAGATTTAATTTAGAAGAAAATTTACCAACGCTTCTTGTTTTGGGCGGTGGGACAGGAGCCTTATTTTTAAATAATTTGATTTGGAAAATTTTACCAGAATTAACTAAATTTTGTCAGGTTATTCATCTAACCGGAAAAGGAAAATCGCAAATTCCAAATTCCAAATCCCAAATTCCAAATTATCATCTCTATGAATTTTTAACGGAAGAAATGGCTGATGCTTATGTGGTTGCTGATTTGGTTGTTTCCCGCGCCGGAATAAATGTTTTAAGTGAACTATCAATTTTGGGCAAGCCAACAATAATTATTCCTATTCCTGATTCTCATCAGGAAGCAAACGCCAAATATTTCCAAGATAAAAGTGCTGCCGTGGTTTTAAATCAAAAAGAATTGACTAGTGAAAGACTATTAAATGAAATTAAAAAAATAATAAATAATAAAGAAAAACAAAATCAACTGAGTGAAAAGATTAAAAAATTAGTTCCCCGCGACGCAGCGCAGAAGATTATAGGTAAAATTTTGGCTTAAAATAAAAGAAAAAAGGCCCTTGACATTTTTTTAAAAAATGTTATTATTTTTTTAGATACTTTTGATAAAGAGGAAGTATCGATTTGTTCTTTGAGAAAAAAAGAAAAGGAGGAGTTAATGTTTTTTTATTTGGCAGCGATAGTTGTTGCGTTGTTGATCTTCATTTCCAGTCTTGACGATTTTTTCGTAGATTTTCTGTATCTTTTCTTCGGACGAAAAAGCCCTCGGAAAATAAGAATGGAAAATTTGGCGACCCCTGAGAAGAAGATCGCCGTGGTTATTGCTTGCTGGCATGAAGCTAAAGTTATCAAACAGATGCTTTGTGCAACAATTGAGCGTCTTCGTTATTCAAACTTCATGATCTTTGTTGGGGTCTATCCCAATGATCCCGATACCGAATCAGCTGTGGATGAAGCAATAAGAGCCTACCCCGGCAAGATTGTCAAGGTAATGAATGATTCTCCTGGTCCAACTTCTAAGGCCCAAAATCTCAATTGCGTCTGGCGTTTCTTAAATGAACGATATGATGGGGTTTTCGGCATCGTGGTTTTTCATGATGCTGAAGATCTCGTTCATCCAGACTCATTGAGAGTGTTTAATGGGCTTATTCCATCTCACTATGACATGGTACAACTTCCGGTTTTTCCGATTCAACCTCGACTTCGATTGTCGGGATTGAAGAAACTCTTCAGCTGGTTGGTGACCGGCACCTACGCTGATGAGTTTGCGGAAAACCACTTGCACTGTATGCCTGTTCGATGGGCTGTTGGAACCTTTGTTCCTTCAGCCGGAGTTGGAACAGCCTTATCCTGGCAAGCTCTAAATTCTTTGGTGAGGGAAGAATGGGGCGGTCCATTCAACCCAAATTCTCACACTGAAGATTATGAGCTTTCTCGTCGGGCTGGCATGGCTGGATTGCGTACCGGCTACGTTTTAGTCAAAGACGAATATGGGAGTATTGTTGCTACTCAGGCGTTCTTTCCAAATCGCTTTTCAGCTGCGGTCAAACAGAAGGCCCGCTGGATTTTCGGAATTACCATGCAGCAGTTTAACGGTCGCTGGAAGAAGAATAGCTTGATACAGTGGTATTTTCTCTGGCGGGACAGTAAAATCAAATACACCAGCCTTTTCAATATCGCTGGTTACGTGGTCAGTCTTCTTCTTATCTATGGTCTGTTGACAGGTTCTCTACCTCAAGATGGAGTTCTTAAACAGATTTTTTCTTGGTTGCTTTTAGCCAATGGAGTCTGGATGATAGAACGACAGGTCATGAGATTTCTGGCTGTATCACGTCGATATGGTCTGGGCGAGGCAGCAGCGGCCATACTAATCCCACCGCTGTTTCCGATAAGATACATTATCGGAAACTTGATTAACTTCGCCGCCACAATACGGGCTTGGAAAATGTATTTTCTTTGGCGAAAGAAGGGTGGTTTGCCATGGCTGAAGACAGACCACGATGTTTATCCCACGGGAGACATCCTTCGGAACATCTTAGTGGTTGTCTCAGTTACTCTTTGTCTACTAAGCCATAGCCAAGCTGAAGGGTGGCATTGGAGTGGCTTTGGCAATGAGCCTGACGAGGCCAGCTGGGTTCTGCGGGGAGCCAGCGAACACTTCGCTTCTTTCTTCAGAATCGACAAGAGATTCAGTTTCGGACTGGCTTTTGGCGAAGAGCATGCTTTTGGTTCAAACCCAGAAAGGCCATGGACCAGAGAAATCAAGCTCTTTACCGGACCAACAGCAAGAAGCGCGTTTATCTTTGGACGCACAGATGCTGTTTTGTCTGGTGGAGTTAACTTGATGGTCGGGTTCAGACCCAACCAGCACGACCTTGTCGTGTCTCCCTACGCCAGCGGCGGTGTAAACTGGAAACTCGACAAGACTGGCAGATTTCCCGGTTATGCCTGGGGAATAATCAGAGGAAGAAGTCTCTATGAAAAGGGACTTTTAATCTCTGGCTCTTTCGAGCAAAGTTATAAATTTCTCTCGTTCTCACTCGAAAAGAGGAAGCTGGTTGGTTGTCTCTACACTGGCTCATGGTTTATCTACGGAGATAAACCAGAGTACTGGTGGAACCGTAAAGCACGAATCATTCTCGGCTCGAGAGTTGGTTATAGCTTCGGAAGAGGTATTCTTCAGACAGGAATGGAGGGTTATCATCAATGGAGCAAGGGGGAAACGAATGCCCTGCGGATTTACGTCGAATTATCGGTGGGATTGTAGAGATAAGGGATTGGGTGGGTGCTTCTACCCGCCCTCTTTTTTTGTTAAAATAAAAGTATGGATTTATTTAAAATCAAAAAAATTCATTTTATCGGTATTGGTGGCATTGGTGTATCGGCTATTGCTAAAATGATGATTTTGTTAGGAAAAAAAGTTTCTGGTTCTGATTTGGTTAATTCAGAAATTGTTGAGGAATTAAAGAAAAAAGGAGCAAAAATTTTTATTGGCCATCAAAAAGAAAATTTAGAAAAAGACGTTGATTTGGTTGTTTATTCACCAGCAGTGCCAGAAGACAACCCGGAAAGACAAGCAACAAAAGAACAAAAAATTCAAGAATTTTCTTATCCAGAATTTTTGGGCGAATTATCAAAAAATTATTTTACCATTGCTGTTTCTGGCACTCACGGCAAAACAACAACAACGGCCTTAATTGGTTTGATTTTAGAAAAAGCTGGGTTTGATCCAACAGTGATTGTTGGTTCAGAAGTTAAATCTTTTTCTGAGGGTAATTTCCGTTTAGGTAAAAGTAAATATTTGGTGGTTGAGGCCTGTGAATGGCGCGCTCATATGTTAAATCTTCATCCGCAAATAATTGTTTTAACCAATTTAGAAGCCGACCATCTTGATTATTACAAAGATTTAGATGATATTATTTTTCACTTTCAAAAATATATTGATAAATTACCTTCTGAGGGAAAAATTATTTTAAATGTTGATGATGAAAATTTATTAAAAAAACTTTTGCCCCGTCGAAAAATTATCAGTTATGGCATAAAAAAACCAGCTGATGTTATGGCAAAAAATATTGAAACTGGTCTTGGCTATCAAAAATTCCAACTATGGAGCTTTAAGCTCCATAGTTTAGAGTTACATAGTTTAATTAAATTAAGAATTCCTGGGCTTTTTAATATTTACAATTGCTTGGCCGCTTCTGCTTGTGCTTTAAGTTTAGGGGTGAAATCGGAAATTATTAAAGAAGTTTTAGAAAATTACTCTGGTGCTTGGCGAAGATTTGAAATTAAAGAACTTAAAATTGGAAATCTGGAATTGAAAATTGTTTCTGATTATGCTCATCACCCAACAGCGGTGAAAGATACAATTAGAGCAGCTCATGAGTTTTTCCCTAAAAGAAGGATTTTTGCTGTTTTTCAACCACATCATCATCATCGAACAAAAGCTCTTTTTAATGATTTTGTTCAAAGTTTTAATGAAGCAGATTTAGTGATTATTTCTGAAATTTATAGTGTTGCTGGCCGAGAAGAAAAAAAAGATCAAGATATTAGTTCAAAAGATTTGGTTGAAGCAATAAAAAAAATTGAAAAGAAAAAGAATGTTTTTTATGCTCGAGACCTAAATGAAACAAAAAAAATTATTTTGGCAAATTTAAAAAATAATGATATACTTTTAATCATGGGAGCAGGGGATATTTATAAAATAATAGAAAAATTAAAATAATAAAAAATATGATTCAAGGGGTAGAAATAAAAAAATTAAAAGTGATTAAAGATGATCGCGGTTTTTTAATGGAGATAATGCGAGCTGATGATAAAATTTTTCAGAAATTCGGTCAGGTTTACATAACTTTCTGTAAATATGGAGTGGCAAAGGCATGGCATTATCATAAATTACAGGATGATTATTTTGTTTGTTTGCAGGGGAAAACATTGGTTGGACTTTATGATGCTAGAAAGAGGTCTAAAACTTTTGGCCAAAAAGCCAGATTTGTTTTAGCCGCACCAGAAGCAAAAGGAAGACATATTCTATTAAAAATTCCCAAGGGTGTTTATCATGGCTTTACGGCTTTAACAAAAAACGGTTCAAAGGTTTTAAATGTGCCGACCAAAACTTATAACTATAAAAGGCCGGATGAATATCGGGCGTTTTGGAACGACAGAGATATTTCATTTTCTTGGCCAAAATTTGTTACTCGTGGCGGATAAAAAAATAAATGGCATAAAAAATAATAATGAATAACTATGAAAATTTTAATTACTGGCGGGGCTGGTTATATTGGCTCTCATATTGTAAAAGAACTTTTAGAAAAAAAGCATCAAGTTTTTATTTATGATAATTTAGTTAAAGGTCATCGCCAGGCCATTTTAAATCTGCGTCAATCTGTTTTAAGTCAGCGTCAATCTGTGCCCTTATTAATTGAGGGAGACTTGGCTGATAAAAATAAACTTAATCAAGTTTTGAAAAAATATAAGCCAAAAGTTGTGATTCATTTGGCTTCTTTTATTGAAGCAGGCGAATCAATGGAAAAACCAGAAAAATATTTTCAGAACAATGTTTTAAATGGTTTAAATTTATTAGAAGCCATGGTTGAAAACAAAGTTAAATTTGTTATTTTTTCTTCTTCGGCTGCAGTTTATGGTCAACCCAAAAAAATTCCCATTGAAGAAAATCATCCTTTGAAGCCGATTAATATTTATGGTCAAACAAAATATGTTTTTGAAGAAATTTTAAGATATTTTGATAAAAAATATAGTTTAAAATATATTTCACTCCGTTATTTTAATGCAGCTGGTGCTGATTTATCTGGTAAAATAGGTGAGGATCATCGTCCAGAAACACATCTTATTCCCAACGTTTTAAAAGTTGCTTTGGGCCAGAAAAAATATTTTGAAATTTATGGCGATAATTATTCGACAAAAGATGGAAGTTGTATTAGAGATTTCATTCATGTAACTGATTTAGCTCATGCCCATATTTTAGCTTTAAAATCTTTAATTAAAAAAAAGCAAAGTAAAATTTATAATCTCGGCAGTGAAAAAGGATTTTCAGTGAAAGAAGTTTTAGAAAAATGTATTTTAATAACAAAAAAAATAATTCCGGTAAGAATCGCACCACGCCGAGTAGGCGATCCTCCAGTTTTAATTGCCTCTTCAGCCAAAATAAAAAAAGAACTTGGCTGGCAACCAAAATACTCTGATTTAGAAACGATTATTAAAACCGCCTGGAATTTTCACCAAAAATATCCGAAAGGATACAGATAAAAACAAATTAAAAAAAGTTATCCACAGGTTAGCACTCTTGACTTGAGAGTGCTAATTTTGATATAATTACCAAATACGAATCAATACAAATTAGAAATTACGAATCTTTGGCTATGCTTACTAAACGAAAAAAGAAAGTTTTAAAGAAAATTGTAGAAGAATATATTAAGAAAGCCAAGCCAGTAAGTTCGGGTGTTTTAGTCAGAAAGGATTTTCCAAAATTAAGTTCTGCAACTATTCGTAATGAAATGATGGATTTAACTAATGAAGGTTTTCTATTTCAACCACATACTTCAGCTGGAAAAATTCCAACGTCTCGTGGATTCAAGTTTTTTCTGGATAATTTTTTAGAAGAGAAAAAACCATCTCGTCTTGAAAAAAATATTTTTCTTCATATCAAAGAGAGATTTATAGAAAAAAGAAAAAGAATTAAAGAATTAGCAAAAAGATTGGCTGAAATTTCAGAAGAGGCAGTAGTTGTCGCTTTTTCAAAAGATGATTTCTATTATACTGGTCTTTCTTATCTATTTCGTCAGCCAGAATTTAAGAACATTTCTTTAATTCATAATATATCTGAAGTTATTGATCATTTAGATGAGACAATGAAGAATATTTTTGATAGAATAAAAGAAGCAAAAATTCTGATTGGTGATGAAAGTCCATTTGGTAATAAATCAGCAGTAATTTTTGATCGGCTTAAAATAGACAACCAAAAAGTTGTTATTGGTATTTTGGGGCCGATAAGGATGGATTATAATAGAAACTTGGGATTAATTAAATTTATTAGAAGATTATATGAGCGCAGATAAAAAAAATGATTTAGATATTGATAATTTAAAAAAAGAGATAGATAGTTTAAAGAAAGAACTAGAAGAAGAAAAAAAGAAATCAAAAGAATATTTAGCCGGTTGGCAAAGAGCCAAAGCTGATTATATTAATCAAGAAAGAGAAATTGAAAGACAAAGAAGTGAATGGCTTGAATTTGCTAACACCACCCTTATTTTAGAAATTTTGCCAATTTATGAACATTTTATCCGGGCTCTAGAACACAAAGACAAAAGTGAAGATTTTATTAAAGGTCTTGAACAGATAAAAAAACAATTTGAAGATTTATTTAAAAAATTAGGGGTTGAAAAAATAAAAACTATTGGTGAAAAATTTAATCCGGAATTCCACGAAGTGGTTGCCAGGCAACAGCCAACAAATGATAAACAGCAAATAGCAACTGATACTGACGGAATTATTGTTGAAGAGGTTAGTCCTGGCTATAAAATAAACGGTAAGGTTATTAAAGTGGCAAAAGTAGTAATAAAATAAAAAATAAGTGCGGGATGCTCAAAATTGTAATAAAAATTTATTCATTTTCACTCTAAATTTTTAATAATTTTGGCAAAGGTCGAAAAAAAATTAAAAATAATAAAACTGACAGAAATGTCAGAAAAATTAAAGAGGGTAATACTATGGCTCTAATTCCTTGGCGACCTTGGCTTTGGCGACCTTGGGAAGAGATTGAAAAGTTATTTGAAGAATTTGAAGAAAAATGGCCAGAGATTAAAAGCGCTGAGTTTGTTCCACCGGTTGATGTTTACGAGAAAGGAAATAATGTTATTGTCGAAACTCCGATTACCGGGATTGAACCAGAAAAAGTTGATATTTCTTTTGAAAATAATACCTTAATTCTAAAAGGTAAAAGTGAGAAAAAATCAGAACTTGAAGAAAAGAATTATTATCGCAAGGAAATCCGTTATGGTAGTTTTTATCGAGCAATTGGTTTACCAACTAAAGTAATAAGCGATAAAGCCGAAGCAACTTATGAAGATGGGATATTAAAAATTACAATTCCCAAGGCTCCAGAAACCAAGGAGAAAAAAGTCAAAATTAAAATTAAAACCGCGAAGAAAAAATAATTGATTCGCGGACTGCTCTAATCTGCCAATAAGGCAGAGAGCAGGGGCGAGTTAATTATTTTATTAAATAATCCTACTAATTACGAATATAATAAAATTCGTAAGATGTAGGTTAATGAGGTAAATATATGAGTAAAATTATAGGTATTGATTTGGGTACATCTAATTCAGCCGCTGCTTATGTTGAGGCTGGCAGACCCAAAATGATTCCTTCCGCCGAAGGAACGACTTTAGTTGGAGGTAAGGCATTTCCTTCATACGTCGCTTTCACCAAGGACGGTGAACTTTTGGTTGGCGAGCCAGCCAGGCGTCAAGCAGTGGCTAATCCTGAAGGAACATTTACTGCTTTTAAAAGGAAAATGGGAACTGATTTTAAATATAAAGTTTTTGGTAAGGAGTATACCCCACAACAACTTTCTGCTTTTATCTTACAGAAAATTAAAAAGGACGCTGAATTATATTTAGGCGATAAAATAGAGAAAGCAGTTATTACTGTACCGGCTTATTTTGATGATTCACAACGTCAGGCAACTAAAGATGCTGGTGCCATTGCTGGTTTAGAAGTGATTAGAATTATTAATGAACCAACTGCTGCTTGTTTAGCTTATGGTCTTGATAAAGTTTCAGAAAAAGATCAACAGGTTTTAGTTTTTGATTTTGGTGGCGGAACTTTGGATGTAACAATTATGAATTTTGGCGGTGGAGTTTTTGAAGTTCGTGCAACTTCCGGCGATACCCAACTTGGTGGAACAGATATGGATAATATTTTAGTTGATTATATTGTGAGCGAATTTAAGAAATCAGAAAATATCGATTTAAAAAAAGATAAAATGGCGATGCAGAGAATTCGCGAGGCAGCAGAAAAGGCAAAGATTGAACTCTCTTCTGTTTTAGAGACGGAAATAAATTTGCCATTTATTACTGCCACATCCGAAGGCCCAAAACACCTTTTAATGAAAATTACTCGAGCCAAATTAGAAAATTTAGTTAAACCAGTGATTGAAAGATGTCGTGGGCCACTTGAGCAGGCTTTAGCCGATGCAAAATTAACACCTCAGGAAATTGAAAAGATTATTTTAGTTGGCGGACCAACTAGAATGCCAGCAGTTCAAAAATTCTTAGAAGATTATTTTGGACCAAAAATTGAACGGGGAATTGACCCAATGGAGTGTGTAGCGATGGGGGCAGCGATTCAGGCGGCTGTTTTGGCTGGTGACACCGAAGTTAAAGAAGTACAACTCCTTGATGTTACGCCTTTAACCTTAGGGATTGAAACTTTAGGTGGAGTGATGACGCCATTAATTGAAAGAAATACGACAATCCCTACTTCTAAAAGTCAGATTTTTTCTACGGCGGCTGATAATCAGACATCAGTAGAAATTCATGTTCTTCAAGGTGAAAGACCAATGGCAGCTGATAATCGAACGTTGGGTCGCTTTGTTTTAGATGGTATTCCACCAGCCCCACGAGGCGTTCCCCAAATTGAAGTTACTTTTGATATTGATGCTGATGGAATTTTGACAGTTAAAGCCAAAGATAAAGCCACAAATCGAGAACAGCATATTGTTATTCGTGATTCAAAAGCCCTATCTAAAGAAGAAATTGAAAGAATGAAAAAAGAAGCAGAAAGATTTGCGGCTGAAGATAGAAAGAGAAAAGAGTTAGTGGAAATAAAAAATCAGGCTGATGCTTTGATTTATAGTGCAGAAAAAACCTTAAGAGATTTTGCTGATAAAATTAAAGAAGAAGATAAAAAAGAAATTGAAGGAAAAATTGCTGAATTGAAAAAAGTTACTACCGGCAATGAAATAGAACTGATTAAAAAAGCAATGGACGAACTTTCTCAGGCCATTCAAAAAATTGGTGCAGAATTATATAAACAACAAACAAATCAGCAAACAACCAATAACCAACAACAAACAGATAAAGATCAACCAAAAAAAGATGAAGGACCGATAGAAGGGGAATATGAGGAAAAAAAGTAAAAAATATTAATATAATTTTTAACAAAAAAGCAATTTGGTTGTAATTCAATTAAATTGCTCTGAAATTGCCATAAGATTTTATGAAAAATCCAGAAAATTCATTGGGGCAAAAAGTTGGGGTAGAACAGAAGAAAATTGAACAAAAAAAACTTAGAGAACAATGGAATGGTTTATTTTCTGAAAAAGAAACAAAAAAATTAGTTGGCCAACAAGTGGCCAGAGATGGGACCTATCTAGAGAGAAAGGATGTTGTTGCCTTATTTCGAGTGAGTTGTATGGGAAAAGAAAAAACACCCCAATGGAGATCGTGGACAAAAGATTTTTGTGATGTTATATTTTATCTTGAGCATCGTTTCCTTAATGATTTAAAAGAGCAGCAAAAAAATAGGAAATTTATATTTTATGACCCAAATTCCGAGGGTAGCAGATTAGCCTATTGGCCGGTAATCAAGATTATTAAAAGGAGTGATGTTTCAGCAGAAAATATTCGACCCGGTTTAGAGAATAATGAACTAGAAATAAATGAAGAAAAATTATCGCCAGAGAGAATAATCTTTATTTCTAGTCCAACCGAAGTAGAAGAGTTGAGAAATATTTTTTTAGAGCAATTTAACCCTAACACCGAGATTTACCAGAAGGTAAAAGAAGTAATTGATATATTTGAAAGAACAATGAAAGAAATAGAACAAATAAAACAAAACATAGAAAATGGAAAGAGTTGATGTTATTTAAATTATGAATAATTATAAGATAAAGATTGTTAAAATTTTTATTTTTATTGCTTTATTATTGATTAGTGCTTTTTTGTTTTGGCGAAAATTGAGCCAGATTTTTTTAAAGGGAAATTTTAGTTGGCAATCTTTACTTTGGTTTGGTATTTGGTTTTTATTTTTTCTAGTTTTTTGGTTATTTTTTTCTCTTTTAGTTGAATTAAAAGCAATTTGTTTTTTAGTTTATCTGGTAGTTCTAGCAATTTTCTTTTTATTTTTCCCTTTTCATTATTATTTGCTGATTGGTTTAACTGTTCTTTTTTTAACTTTTATTATCAGTCGTGCCCTGATGCAAAAAGAAAGAAATAGCCGTCTAAAAATTTCATTGAAGGCGATTTTTAAAAGCGGATTAAAATTGAATTTATTTTTTTTCGCCCTATTTTTTTCGTTGCTCGCTTATTTTTATCCTTTATTAAAAATTGATGAAAGGGGTATAAACCTACCGCCACAGGTTTTGACTTGGATTATGAAACCATTGAGTGGTACGATAAGCAAATTTTTACCAATTTTTGATTTAGAAACGACAATTGATGAGACATTGGCGATAACGACTGTGATTCAAAAACCAGATTTGAGTAAATTTTCACCAGAATTAATTAAAAAATTTAAAGGTAAAGATTTTAAAAAAATAGACCCTCAAGAAATTTTAAAAGATCCAGAAATTGCGGAGATTTTAAAAGAGCAGGCAAAGAAAGTCGATCCAAAATTTTTAACTCAACAGAGAAGTGAATTAGCAAAAAATTTAGGTATCGAACTAAAGGGCGATGAAAAAATCGTTGAGGTGATTAATCAATTAGCCAGTAAACAATTACAGAACTTACTTGGTCCTTATCTGAAATATCTACCAATTATTTCAGCGATTTTAATTTTTATTATTTTAAGCACAATTTTTGTTCCCTTTTCTTGGCTGGTGTTTTTAGTGACGTTATTGATTTTTCAGATTTTTTTGATTTTCCGTTTTGTCCGGATTGAGAAAGTAATGAAAGAGGGGGAAGATGTGAGGATATAAAAATTAAAAATTAAAAAGTAAAAAGGAAAAATTGTATGTCAATTCCGGTTGATAAAGAATATATTGATAAAACCATGAGAATATAAACCAGGGACAGTCCCCAAGTTTAAAAGCATCATCAATAATAGTTTATAATCGCTTCACCTTCATTTGTTTTCAATTTATAAATTTTTAAGATTTATGGCAGATTATTATGAAATTTTAGGTGTTCCTAAAAACGCCTCGCCAGAAGAGATAAAGCGGGCTTATCGGGAATTGGTTCAAAAATATCATCCAGATAAGTATTACGGAAAACCAGAGTATAAAGAAATGAATGAAAAATTTAAACAGATTAATGAAGCTTATCAAGTTTTATCTGATCCAGAAAAAAGAAAATTATACGATCAGTATGGTTCATCTTTCGAACAGGCTAGAGCCGCTGGTGGCTTTGCTGGTTTTGAGGGATTTCGTGATTGGGCAACTTGGGCTGAGGCAATGCGAGATTCTGGTCAAGGTTTTTCTTTTGACTTTGGCGATTTTGGTTTTGGAGATTTAGGAGATATTTTTTCTGATTTTTTTGGATTTGGAACTACTACTAAGGCGAGAAAAACTAAGCGAGGCAGAGACCTACATTACGAAATGGAAATTTCTTTCCGCGAGGCAGTTTTTGGCACAGAAAAAGAAATTTCTTTAGATAAATTTAATTTATGTCCTAATTGTCATGGCAGTGGAGTAGCTAAAGATTCAAAATTTGTCACCTGTCCAAATTGTCATGGTTTGGGACGCTTGACTCGTGTCCAATCAACTTTTTTTGGCCAAGTACGGACAACAACTACTTGTTCAAGATGTGGTGGTGAAGGAAAAATTCCTGAGAAAAAATGTCCGACTTGTGGTGGTGAGGGGCGAGTACGGGAAAGAAAAACTTTAAAAGTTAAAATTCCGGCTGGGATTGATGAAGGAGAAACAATTATTTTAAGAGGTCAGGGCGAAGCCGGAAGTAAAGGGGGAACACCTGGTCATTTATATTTGACTTTTCATATTAAACCCGACCCAATTTTTAAGAGAAAAGGATTTGATATTTTAAGCGAGGAGGAAATTTCTATTTCTCAAGCAGTGCTGGGAGCAAAAGTTAAAATCAAGACTTTGGAGGGTGAGGTTATTTTAAAAATTCCTCCCGGCACCAAATCAGGCCAAGTTTTTAGATTGCGGGGTAAGGGTGTGCCTTATTTAAAAAGACATGGTCGTGGTGACCAATTAGTGACGATTAATATTAAAATTCCTAAAACTTTATCCCGTCGACAAAAAGAGTTATTAGAGGAACTTCGAAATGAGGGATTATAAATTATACTAATTAGAATTTTTATGGTAAAATAAAAGGATATGCCTTTTGAGATGCCTGATATTACACAAATTAGTATCAATTGGGGGACAATTCTTGCTTGGGCAGATTTGTCATTTTTTGGTTTGATTTGGCGTCTTATTTCCAGGGGTGGCTGGATTATTTTTCTTTTTTTAACTTTTTGGGCTATTGCTAAAATTATTAACTATCGGAGTGAAATTAATAAAGAAAAGAATACAAGATATGTTCTTCTTTCAATTGATTTACCAAGGGAAAATGAAAATGGACCAGAGGTTACAGAAAGACTTTTTGCTCATTTAGCAACGCCAGCATCTGTTAGTGGTTTAAAGGTCAGTGGATCAATTTTTACTCAGCCGCGTTTTTCTTTTGAAATTATTAGTCTTGGTGGAAAAATTGAATTTTTAGTTCGAACACCGGTTGAATACCGTGATCTAGTTGAGGCAGCTTTTTATGGTGAATATCCTAATGCAGAAATTAAAGAAAGAGAAGATTATGTTGAAGCAGCGCCAGATAAATTTCCTGACCCTCAGTACGATCTTTGGGGTGCGGAAATTGTTCTTTATAATAAAGACCCTTATCCAATTCGAACTTATCCAGCCTTTGAACACTCTCTTTCCGGAGAATTTAAAGATCCGATTTCGAATCTTTTAGAAGTTTTAGGTAAGATTCAAGAAGGTGAGCAGATTTGGATTCAAATCGTTATTACCTTTGGCGGATTGAGTTGGAAAAAAAAGGGGGAAAAATTAGTTGCTGATCTTATCGGTGCTAAACCAAAAGAAGAAGGAGGGGGGGGGATCAGCGTATTTTTTAGCAACTTAATTTCTAAAGGTTTATGGAGTTTTGCTCATTTCATTTATGAAACAGTTTTGGGAGAGACTGTTACTGCGAGTGAAACAAATGTTTTAAAAAAAGAAGCACCGCCATCATTAATTTCTTTTCTTTCACCCGGTGATAAAGAGGTAGTCGCAGCCATTCAAAGGAAAATTTCTAAAATTGGCTTTCGAACAAAGTTTCGAATAATCTATTTAGCAAAGAAAGAAAAATTTTCTATTTATCGGGGAGTGACGGGTGTTCTCGGTGCGCTTAATCAATTCAATACTCTGGATATGAATGGATTTAAGCCAGATGATTTTGTGAAAACTAAAACCTCGGGTTTTGCTTTTCAACCAGGTAGAAGTTTAGCCAAAAAACAGACAGAAATTCTTCGCGCTTATAAAGAGAGGAGTTTAAGAATGGGAACTAACGGTTATATTCTAAATACCGAAGAGTTAGCAACTATCTATCATTTTCCAGTGACAACGGTAGAGGCGCCTTTAGTTAAAAAAACCGGCTCAAAAAAGGGTGAGCCACCAATTACCTTACCAGTAAAAGAAACCTTTTAATATAAAGATTAAAAAACCCAGGTTTCTATCTATTTCGCGAAGCAATGAAATTAATTATTAAAATATCTTTTTGATTATTGAACCTTCGGTTGTATCTTCAACTTGATAGCCGAGTTTTTTTATTTCTTGGCGTAATCTATCGGCTTCCTGCCAATTTTTTTCTTTTCTGGCTTTTTCTCGCAGTTTAACAATTTTTTTAACTTGATTAGGAATTTTTCTTAATCGACGCCAAACATCTTTTAAATTTAAACCAAAAACTTTATCAAACTCAAAAATAGTAGCTAATTTTACTTCAGGGTTAAGGGTTGAATCGATTAATTTCCACATTAAAGCCAAAGCCACTGGGATGTTGAGATCGTCATTAATAAAAGAGAGAAATTCTTCCTGATATTTTTTTTCCACTTTACCAACCTTTTTCCAAGCACTAATTGTTTCATAAATTTTATAAAGAGAATTTTTTGCTCCTTCTAAACCCTCCCAAGAAAAATTTAATTTTGAACGATAATGACCGGTAAGGCAAAGATAACGAAAGGCGAGGGGTGAAATATTTTTTTCCTTAAGATTTTTTAAAATAATAAAATTACCCCCTGACTTTCCCATTTTTTTTTCATCGATAATCAAAAATTCGCCGTGGAGCCAGTAATTAGCCATTAATTTTCCATAAGCGGCTTCAGCCTGAGCAATTTCATTGGGATGGTGAATGGATAAATGGTCAATTCCACCGCAATGAATATCAAAAGGAATGCCCAAATTTTTTATGCTCATTACCACACACTCGGTATGCCAGCCAGGAAAACCAATGCCCCAGGGTGATTTCCACTCCATCTGTCTTTTTTTATCTTTTGGTGAAAATTTCCAAAGGGCAAAGTCAGTTGGATTTTTTTTATTGCCCATTTCTACACGCGCACCAGGCAAGATTTTCTCTTTAATCAGTGTTGAGAGTTTTGGATAATCTTTTAATTTTGATGTATCAAAATAAATGCCATCTTCAAGGATGTAAGTAAATCCCTTTTCTTCTAATTTTTTGATTAAATTAATTTGATCTCTAATTGTCTGGGTGGCTTTTACCCATTTATCCGGTGGTAAAATATTTAAATCTTTGAGATTTTTTTTAAATTCTTTGGTATAAAAATCAGCCATTTGCCAAGCAGTTTTTTTCTCTCTTTTTGCTCCGAGTTCAATTTTATCTTCGCCTGTATCCGCATTAGAGGTTAAATGACCAACATCAGTGATATTTATCACGTGTTTAACTCTATAGCCATTATAGATAAGGACTCGCTTTAAAATATCCTCAAAAATATAGGTTCGGAGATTACCAAGATGAGCATAATTATAAACCGTTGGCCCGCAAGTATAAAGACCAACTCTTTTATCTTTTATTGGCTTAAAAACTTCTTTTTTTCGAGAAAGTGAATTGTATAATTTCAACTCCATATCAAATTAATTTTATCAACATTTAAAGGATTGACAAGGTTTAATTAAGAGTTATAATATAAAAATCAATAAAAATAAACTAAAATTTATGGGTATTGAAATGAAAGAACCAAATCTACTTAAAGAAGAGGAAATCGTTAGGAAACAGATTGAGAACTTGGAAAAATTGCTGGTAGAGTATAAAAGTAAAGGAGACAAAGAAAACGCGAAGAGCACAGAGGAAGCGATAGAAGCTCTTGAGGAAAGATTAAAAAATCTTGAGGAAGGAAAAATAGAAGAAGAGTAAAAATGACAAAAAATAAAATTTTTATTGGCACATCCGGCTGGAATTATTGGCATTGGAAAGGAATTTTTTATCCGGAAAGTTTAAAATCAGAAGAATTGCTGTTATTTTACGCCCAACATTTTTCAACCGTTGAAATAAACTCTTCTTTTTATCATTTACCAAGAGAAAAAACTTTTTTAAATTGGCAAGAGAAAGTGCCAAATAATTTTTTATTTTCAGTAAAAGTTTGGCGAAGAATTACTCATTTAAAAAAATTAAAAGATATTGAGAAAGATCTAAAAACATTCTGGCAGAGAGCCTTGGCTTTAAAAGAAAAATTAGGACCATTACTTTTTCAATTTCCACCAAGTTTTAAAGCCAATAAAATCACTATTAAAAGATTGGAAAAATTAGGAAAATTCATTCGTGGAGATTTATGTTTAAATTCATACCAATTTTTCGCCTTTGAATTTCGTCATGAGAGTTGGTTTAAAGATGAAATTTATAAAATTTTAAAAAAATACAATTTTGCTTTGTGTTGGGCTGATACCCCATCTTATCCGTATCAAGAAGTCATTACTGCCAATTATCTTTATCTTCGACTTCATGGCCACGAGAAACTTTATGCTTCAAAATATACTCAAAAGCAACTAAGAGATTATAGTAAAAAAATTGAAAAATTTTTAAAGAATAAAGGGAAATGTGTTTATGTTTATTTTGATAACGATGCTTACGGTTATGCAATTGAAAATGCCCTAGAATTAAAAAAAATGCTAAATTTGAAATGAAAAGAACTTCATGATAGATTATCCGATTATTGATTCTTTAGGTCTCGTAAAATTATAAAATTTGCTAAAATTAATAAATGAATTTATTTCAGAAACTAAAAAAAGAATTAGGTGAGAACCTAAAATTTAATGAACCATTAAAAAAATGGACAACTTTTAGAATCGGGGGACCAGCCAAATATTTTTTTATTGCCAAAAACAAAGAAGATTTAATCAAAGCAATTAAAATAGCTCGGCAATTAAAAATTCCTTATTTTATTCTAGGTGGAGGAAGCAATTTATTGGTGAGTGATAAAGGATTTAAAGGAATAGTGATAAAAATTCAAGATTCAAAATTTAAGATTCAAAATTCAAGAATTATAGCCAGTGCCGGTATAAAACTTGCTGAATTAGTGAGGACAGCGACAGAAATTGGTTTGGCGGGGCTTGAGTGGGCAGCGGGCGTGCCCGGTACATTGGGTGGGGCAATATCCGGCAATGCCGGTTGGCCAAGTAATCGAAAAAATATTTCAGCGGTGATAGAAAGGGTTGAGGTTCTAGAGATTAAGGGTTTAAGATTAAAGATTAAAAATTTTTCAAACAAGGATTGTCAATTTAGATACAGAGAGAGTATTTTTAAACATAAGCCAAATTTGATTATTCTCTCAGCCACGTTGAAATTAAAAAAATGGAACAAAGAAAAAATTAAGAAGAATATTTTAGAAATTTTAAGAAGTCGGAAAGATAAAATTCCATCTGGTTTTTCTGCTGGCTGCGTCTTCAAAAATTGGAAATGGGAAATTGGAAGTTGGAAATTATTAAAAAGATTTCCACAGTTGCAGAGTTTTAAAGAATCTGGTATAATTCCCGCAGGATGGTTAATTGAAAAATCTAGTTTAAAGGGTAAAAAAATAGGTGGCGCTAAAATTAGCGAGAAACACGCTAATTTTATTTTGAACGAAAAAGAAGCAAAGGCAAAAGATGTTTTATCTTTAATTAATCTTATAAAAAAAGAGGTTTATAAAAAATTTAGAATTAAATTAAAAGAAGAGATAAAATTATTAGGATTTTAGATTTGACACTTTTAATAAATTCGGCTATTATAAAAATTCTCTAAAATATGACAAAGAAAAATGACTTTATTGAATTAGATGGAGTTATTGAAGAACTTTTACCGTCAACAACCTTTAAGGTTAAACTCGATGATGGAAGATTAATTTTTGCCTATCTTTCTGGAAGAATGAGATTAAATCGAATTAAAATTTTGCCGGGTGACAGAGTTAAAATCGAGATAAGTCCGTATGATTTAAGCAAGGGGAGAATTGTTTATAGATACTAATTAAAACTAAAAATTAAAAACGACAACTAAAAGTTAAAAACAGTTTTGAGTTTTTAGTTGTAATTTTTACTTTTTCATTTTTCATTTTTAACTTAGCGAAGCGCTTATGAAAGTTCGTTCCTCGGTTAGAAAAATATGTAAGCATTGTAAAAGCGTGCGACGCAAGAAACGTGTTTATATTATTTGTAAAAACCCTAAACATAAACAAAGGCAAGGATAAAGAAGTTAGTAGGTTGACGGGTTTTTAGTTGGCAGGTTGATTAAAAACTTAAAAACTTATAAAATTAGAAAATAAAACCTATGGCCAGAATTGCCGGTATTAATTTACCACCAAATAAAAAAGTTGAGATAGGACTAACCTATATTTTTGGTATTGGTCGTTCACTTTCTAATAAGATTCTTAAAATGGCCAATATTGATCCAAATAAAAAAATCAAAGATTTAAATGAAAAGGAAGTTGATATTTTAAAAAATATTATTGAGAAAGAATATAAAGTTGAAGGCGAGCTTCGAAGTGAAATTTATTCTAATATAAAAAGACTTAAAGAAATAGGTTGTTATCGAGGAACGAGACACATCAGAAAATTACCAGTTAGAGGGCAAAGAACAAGAACAAATTCAAGAACTGTTCGGGGTAATATTCGAAGAACAATGGGCTCTGGTCGAAGGCCGCCAGCAAAAAAAGTTTAATTTTTAATTAATTATGAAACAAGTTAAAAAAAATAAAGAAAAAAAGATATTAAAAGACATTTCTCGCGCTAATGTTTATATTTATTCGACGTATAATAATACAATTATTACCGTGACTGATCAAAATGGAAATGTTATTATTTCTTCTAGCGCTGGAAAACTCGGTTTTTCAGGTCCTAAAAAAGCTACCCCTCATGCGGCTGGTATTGTTGTTAGAGATCTTTGGAGTCGAGTGAAAAATTTTAATATCAAAGAAATTCAAATTTTTGTTAAAGGCGTTGGTACTGGTCGAGAAGCGGCCATTAGGGCTTTTGCTGATTTAGGTGTTAATATTTCTTCAATTAAAGATATTACCCCTATTCCTCATAATGGTTGCCGACCACCAAAAGTAAGACGCGTGTAATGATTTTCTATAAATTTATAAAACTTCAATAATTTAATTATGACTAAGTGTAAAATTTGTCGACGCGAAGGAACAAAACTTTTTTTGAAGGGAGAAAGATGTTATTCTGCTAAATGTTCTTTTATTAAAAGAAAATATCCGCCCGGTATTCATGGTCCAAAGGGTTATCAAAAACTTTCTGATTACGGAAGACAACTTCGGGAAAAACAAAAACTTAAAAGAATGTATGGAATTTTGGAGAGACAACTAAAAGTTTATTACAAAAAAGCGATTAAACTTACTGGTAACGCTGAAGAAAATTTATTGAGGATTTTAGAACAGAGGTTAGATAATGTTATTTATAGGGCGGGTTTTGCTTCATCGAGATCTCAGGCGCGACAAATTGTCAATCATGGTCATATTAGGGTTAATGGCAGAAGAGTAAATATACCGTCTTTCCAAGTAAAACCAAATGATGAAATAACCTTAAAGCCGGAAAGTAAAATAATCAAAAAAATAAAAGAAAATCTTGGAAAAAATAAAGAAAGAGTAAAAATTCCGGAGTGGCTTGCTCTTGATGAGAATAAATTATCTATTAAAGTTTTAAGAAAACCATCAACTGATGATTTTATAAAGGACCTTGACGTTAAATCAATCATTGAATTTTATAGTCGATAATTTATAAAATAATTATTAATATGAGGTTTATTTTATATGGAAACATTACCTTTGCCACAAAAAATTGAATACAAGAAAGATGATAAAAATGAAAACAAGGGTGAGATTATTATTGAACCATGTTTTCCTGGTTATGGCACAACATGGGGTAATGCCCTCAGAAGGGTTTTACTTTCTTCTTTGACCGGAGGAGCAGTGACGGCGGTAAAAATAAGAGGCGTAAAGCACGAGTTTTCAACCATTCCTTTTGTTAAAGAAGATGTATTAGAAATTATTTTAAACTTGAAACAATTACGAATGAAAATTTTCAGTGATGAAGAAATAAGACTTTCTCTTAAAGCAGAAGGTGAGAAAAAAATTTATGCGAAAGATATTGAAAAGAATAGTCAGGTAGAGATAGCTAACCCAGATTTACTTATTGCTACTTTAACTGATAAGAAGGCTAAATTTGAAGCCGAGATTTTTGTAAAGAAAGGAATAGGTTATGTACCAGTCGAAGAGAAAAAAAATGAAGAAAGAGAAGTAGGAAAAATTTTAATTGACTCAATTTTTACACCTATCCGTAATGTTGGTCTTAAAATAGAAAATGTGAGAGTTGGTGAAAAAACAAATTTTGATCGTTTAACTATTCCAATTGAAACAGATGGCACAATTACACCCCTTGAAGCTTTTATTCAATCTGCTGAATTATTAAAAGACCAGTTTTCTTACATTGCCAGAGGAGCCAAATCTCTTATTGGTTTAGCATTAAAAGAAAAGGAAGAAAGGGAGGAAAGGAAAGAGAAGAAAGAGAAGAAAGAAAAGAAAGAAAAAAAAGAAAAAAAGACAAAGACAAAAAAGAAAAAGACAAAAAAGTAGATAAAAATTTTTAAGAATTTCTAAGCAAAACTATGGCAAAAAAGGGAAAAATTTTAGATAGAAAGAGAGACCAAAGAAAGGTGCTTTTAAGAAACTTGGCTTTATCTTTAGTTAAGTCAGAGAAAATCAAAACAACGTTGGCAAAGGCAAAATTTTTAAGACCAACTATAGAAAGACTAATCACTCTTGGTAAAAAAAACGACCTTTCTTCTCGAAGGAAACTTTTGTCATTTTTTCAAGATGAAAAGATAGTAAAAAAAATTATTGATGAAATTTCTCCTCGATATAAAGAAAGAAAGGGTGGTTATACAAGAATCATAAAAGCCGGTCAAAGAAAAGGAGATGGGGCAGAGATGGCGATTATTGAACTAGTTTAAATTGCTTTGGTAATTTAGTAAAAATATGGCACAAAAAACTTACACCATTGATGCAACCAATAAACCGCTGGGAAGACTTTCTTCTGAAATTGCAAAAATTTTGATGGGAAAACATAAACCCGATTTTGTTCCACATCAAGACAAGGGGGATTATGTGGTAGTCAAAAATGTTGAAAAAATAAAATTTACTGGAAAAAAATTTGACCAGAAAAAATATTATCATCACACTGGTTATCCAGGTCATCTAAAAGTTAAAAAGCTTAAAGATTTATTTGAGAAAAATCCGAAGGAAGTTTTAAAACGAGCTGTTTATTTGATGTTACCAAAAAATAAATTAAGAAAAGTTATGATGAAAAAATTAAAAATACAATAGGAAAGATATGATAAATAAAAGAAAAACAATTACAAAAAAACAAGAAACAAAAAAAACAGCGGTTGCTAAAAATAATGTTATAGTTAAAACGACAGAAACCAAACCAAATTTTATCAAAACAAAAAATGATAAATATATTTGGGCAACAGGAAAAAGAAAAACGGCTATTGCGCAAATTAGATTTAGCCCTGATAGTTTGGGTAAATCTATTATTATTAATAAAAAAGAATTAAAAGAATACTTTCCTTATTCTACTTGGCAGAAAATAGTTTGTTCTCCCTTAGAAATAACTGGCTTAAAAAATTATAAAATCATTGTTAAAGTAAAGGGTGGTGGAATCCGTGCTCAGGCAGAGAGTATAAGGCTTGGTATTTCTCGTGCTTTGGTTAAATTTAATCAGGAATTGAGAAAAATTTTAAAACCAATGGGATTTTTAAAAAGAGATTCTCGAATAAAAGAAAGAAAAAAACCAGGCTTAAAAAGGGCTCGCCGAGCGCCGCAATGGCAGAAAAGATAAAAATATCGATGCCAAGAGAGGAATATTCTTATAATTAGTACGCATTATTATTTTAGTATCACGTTAAAATGATTAAATCATATTCTTTTTCTCAAAATACTCTTTATTTAATGGTTGCTTATATTGTCGAGAAATTACTCGTCTTTTTTTATTTTATTTTTTTAGCCCGCTATTTGGGGCCGGAAAAATTTGGCGTCTATTCGTTTGCTATTTCGTTTGTGGCTATTTTTTCGGTCTTTTTAGATCTTGGTTTTGCTACGGCTTTAGTCAGAGAGACAGCCAAAGCCAAGGAGAAAATGAGCGAGTATTTAAACAATCTCTTAACGTTTAAATTTATCAGTTCATTTTTTACCATTATTCTTATTATTTTAGTGATTAATTTATTAAATTATCCTTCCTTAACTCGTATTCTTGTCTATTTATTGACTGTTTGGATAATTTTTGAATCTTTTGCCTCAACTTTTTATGCTTCAATTAGGGGTTGGCAAAACCTTCGGTATGAATCAATTGGTCTTATTTTAAATAAAGCCTCTTACATTTTACTTGGGTTTATTTTTATTTTCTTAAAACTTCCACTAATTGCTTTTACTATTCCGTTGATTATTGGTGGAGCCCTATATCTAATTTATCCAATTTTTCTGACAAAAAAATTTTTTGTTTTTAAGCCAGTCATTAAAAAAGAAATTATTTTTTTCTTTTTCAAAATTTCATTACCTTTATTTTTCGGAACAGTTTTTTTTATGCTTTTTAGTTATATCAATACTGTTCTTGTTTCTTATTTATCTTCTGATTTGGCGGCTGGTCTTTTTTCGGCTGCCCTTAGAATTCCGATGGCCCTTCTTTTTTTGCCCGGTGCTTTTGGTGCTTCAATTTTTCCTGTTTTTAGTTATTTAGTTAAAGAAGGTAATAAAGAAAGGCTTTCTTTTATTTTTAAAAAAGTATTTTTTTATCTAATTTTGATAGCGATACCAATTATTTTTGGCGGAATTGTTTTAGGAGAAAAAATAATTTATTCTGTTTATGGTCCTGACTTTGTTATGGCTATTACTCCATTTAAAATTTTAATTGGAGTTACCATTTTTACTTTTTTAGATTTTCTTTTTAGTTCTCTTTTAACCGCCTTTGATAAACAAATTGAAAACGCCATTGCCCGAGGGGCTGGATTAATGGTAAATATTTTACTCTCTTTCATTTTAATTCCACGAATTGCTCATCTGGGCGGAGCTATTTCTTTTGCTGTTGGTTTTACGATATTCTCTATCATTCAATTTATCTTAGTTTTAAGATTAGTTTCTATCAATTTTTCTGAATTAATTAAAAAAATTGTTCCGGTTATTTTCTCGGCTTTAGTAATGAGTATTTTAATTTATCTTTCAAAAGAAAGGATTCACCTTGTTTTTTCTCTTCTTTTAGGTGTAATCTATTATTTTTTTACTCTTTATTTGACTGGCGGGATAAAAGGGAGTGATTTAAAGGAGATTAAATCTTTAATTAAATCTTCTTTAAAAAATAAAACTGAAAAAGTAATTGAAGAAAAAATAGAGGAGTAATTTTTTATTTTCTAAACATTATGGAGTTATCAATTATTATTGTTAACTGGAACACCAAAGATTTATTGAAAAAATGTTTAGAGTCTATTTTTCGATATGAAAAAAATGTCAATCACGAATTAATTGTAATTGATAATGCTTCAACTGATGGAAGTAGCGAAATGATTAGCGAGTTAAAAATTAAAAATCAAAAGTTAAAAGTTATTTTAAATGAAAAAAATCTTGGTTTTGCCAAAGCCGTAAATCAAGGAATAAAATTATCAGAAGGAAAATATATTTTACTTTTAAATCCCGATACCGAAATTAGAGAAAATACTTTAAAGAAAATGATTAGATTTATGGAGGAACACTTCAGGGTTGGTATTTGTGGAGGAAAAATTTTAAATCCCGATGGAAGTATTCAGCCATCAGTGAGAAGATTTCCAAGCCTAATGTCTCAAATTTTTGTTCTTTTAAAATGTCATCACTTTCTAAAAAACTTTTTACCAATTAAAAAATATTTCTCTTTAGATTTTGATTATTCAAAAACACAAGAAGTCGAACAGGTGATGGGTGCTTTTTTTATGATGAGAAGAGAATTGATTGCTGAAATCGGTTTATTTGATGAGAATTTTTTTCTTTGGTTTGAAGAGGTTGATTTTTGTCGACGAGCAAAAACGGCTGGTTGGCAGATATATTATTTTTCAGAGGCTGAAGTTATTCATCAAAGAGCAGCGAGTTTTCGTCAGGTTTTACCCCTTAAAAACCAGTGGCAATTTAATAAATCTTTGCTATACTATTTTAAAAAGCATCATTCTTTTTTCTCTTATATTGTTTTACTTTTCTTTCAACCATTAAGTTTATTTCTATCTTTTATTACCTCAATTTTTCCTCTAATTAGAAGACTTAAAAAACTTTAATTTACGAATATTAAACTAATTATAAATTCGTAATTCAAATAAAATTTTTAATTGGGAGGTTAATTATATGACTAATGAACAATTAAATTTTATTCGCGATGCCTATCTTCATCAAAAAGAACAAAGAGGGGTTTATGACAACAAGGCATCATTTCTTATTGGTATTTCTGGTGTTATTTTTGCTTTGAGTATGGGAAGAACCGAGAAAATTAGTTTTCTCATTATTGCTATTTCTGCTTTAGTTGCCCTAATTTTTGCTATCTGGGCAGTAAGTTATCCATTTCCTCGACCAACCAATGTTTTTAGTTTACTTTGCTGGTCTGGATTTAAAGGAATGAAAGATCACGAGTATGAAACAAAAATTAAGGAAGTTATAGGTAATGATGAAAAAATTATTCACGAATATCTCAAAGAAATATATGCTATCTCCAAGTATTCTGTTGAACCAAAGGCGAAAATGGTAAGATTTGCTAGTTTGATTCTTACTCTGAGCCTAATTTTAGGTCTCTTTCTTATTATTATCGGTGTTTAAATGAAATCTCTTTTTCAAAAGCCATTCAGATTTTTTTTGTTATTGATTATTTTAGTTGAACTTCTTTCTTTACTTGGTTTTATCATTCCTTTTGTTAATCAACTCTGTTTTTTTATTCTTAGTATTATTATTTTCGTTGTCTCTTTATTTCATTTGGAATACGGAATTTTCGCTTTATTAACTGAACTTTTTATTGGCTCAAAGGGCCATCTTTTCTTTTTTGAAATCGGTTCAATAAGAATTTCTTTTCGCATGGCTTTATTCTCTGTGGTAATGCTGGTTTGGCTTGTTGGGATACTTCGCAGAAAATACAAACTATCATTCCTTCGTTCAAAATTTTTTATTTTTTATTTTTTATTTTTTATTTTACTAATCTGGGGTGTTGCTGCCGGCCTTCTCTATCAAAATTCAAAAGATTTAATATTTTTTGATGCTAATGCCTGGCTTTATTTGTTGTTGATTTTTCCTTTTTATGATGTTTTGGCGGATGATAAAATAATAGAAAAAATTTTAAAAATTTTTACCGCGGCTATTACTTGGTTGGCAATAAAAAGTTTTGTTATCTTTTTTCTTTTTACTCATCAAGTCAAGGCGATGATGCCTGATCTTTATTATTGGATAAGAACAAGGGGGTTGGGTGAGATAACGGCCATTGATTCATCATTTTATCGAGTCTTTTTTCAATCACAAATTTATTCTTTAATTGGATTTTTTGTTTTTCTCGCTCTTATAATTTTTAGCAAAAATCTTAAAAAAAATTTTTATTTCCTTTTTATTCCCTTTCTACCTATTCTTATTAGTTTTTCAAGAAGTTATTGGTTGGGTTTTCTTTTGAGCGTTATTATCTTCCTTTTATTTTTAAAAATAAAAGAAAAATTTTCTTGGCAGAAGATTGGTGAAATATTTATGGTGATTATTTTTATTTTTATTTTTTCTATCGGCTTTATTTTATTTTCTCTAAAACTTCCCCCAAAACCAAGTATTGATTTTGGTTCTCTGATTGAAAAAAGATTTACTCCTGAGGAACCAGCTGCTAGTTCTCGAATAGCCCAACTTCCTTATTTACTTTCTGCTATTTTAGAAAAACCAACACTTGGCTCTGGGTTTGGCAAAACTGTTTCTTATTTTTCTCGCGACCCCCGCGCTCTTGAACGTCATCCACTTGGTCTTTATACCACTTATGCTTTTGAATGGGGGTATTTAGACACTTGGCTAAAAATAGGTTTAGTTGGGTTATTTTTCTTTTTTCTTTTACTCTGGAAAATTTTTAGAGAAGGAACAAAATTAATTCCCAATTCCCAATTCCCAATTTCCAATGAAAGATTAATTCCCAATTCCCAATTTCCAATTCCCAATGAAAAATTGGCTTTGATTTTTGGTTTAATTTTCGGCTTAATTGTTTTAATGATTACTCATTTTACCTCACCTTATCTCAACCATCCTCTTGGTCTTGGCTATCTAATTCTTTGCTCACTAATTTTTGAATTTTATGGCTAAAGTTTCTATTCAAATTGTCACTTGGAATTCTCTTAAATTTCTACCCGACTGCCTTAAATCAATTTTTGATCAGACCTACAAAGATTTTTCTGTTTTAATTATTGATAATGCTTCTAATGATGGAATAATTGAATTTGTTAAGACAAACTATCCAGAAGTTAATATTTTGAGAAATAATAAAAATTTGGGTTTTGCCATTGCTCATAATCAGGGAATGAAACTATTTGAAAGTTATCCTTATATTTTAGTCATTAACCCAGATATTATTTTAGAAAAGGATTGGTTAGAAAAAATTTTATTAGCAGTAGAAAAAGATAAAAAAATTGGTGCGGCTGGCGGAAAACTTTTAAAAATTTATACTTCAGAGCCAGAAATTAATGAAAAAGTTAAAACAAAGATTATTGATTCAACTGGTCTAAAAATTTTTCGTTCACGAAGAGTTGTTGACCGAGGTGAGGGAGAGTTGGATCAAGGACAATATGATAAAAAAGAAGAGGTTTTTGGTCTTTCAGCTGCTTGTGTTCTTTATCGTCGCCAAGCCCTTGAAGATATAAAATTGAAAATTTATGAAGAGTGCTTTGATAAAGATTTCTTTGTTTATAAAGAAGATATTGATTTATCGTATCGTTTGCGCTGGCGTGGTTGGAAAATAGTTTATTGTCCGGAAGCAATTGCCTATCATCATCGCCAAATTTCTGGTGGAAAAAATAAGATTTTAGAAATTATCAAAAAAAGAAAAGAAAGATCATCTTTAATTAAACACCTTTCTTATCGGAATCATCTTTTTGTTTTAACCAAGAATGAAAGTTTTATTAATTTTTTAAAAGACTTGCCTTGGATTTTATTCTATGAACTAAAAAAGTTTTTCTATATCTTGTTTTTTGAACAGAAAACGCTGGTGGCTATTCCCGAATTTTTTGCCAAGTTGCCGAAAATGCTAAAAAAAAGAAAATTGATTATGAAAAATAAGAAGATTAAACCGAAAGAAATGAGAAAATGGATATTATTAGAATAATTAAGTCAATTAGAGTAATTAGGTCAATCAGAATAATTAGATCAATCAGAATAATTAGGTCAATTTTTTTATGGTATCCATCATCATCGTTAATTACAATCAAAAAAATCTTCTCAATGTTTGTGTGAAAGGAATTTTAAAGGTGGCGCCAAAAATTGATTATGAAATTATTGTGGTTGATAATGCTTCAACTGACGGAAGTGATGCCATAATTGACAAGTTAAAAACCAAAAGTCAAAAGTTAAAGGTTATTTTAAATAAAAAAAATCTTGGTTTTGCTGGTGGTTGTAATGTGGGGATAAAAGAATCAAAAGGAGATTATATTCTTATTTTGAATCCTGATATTGTTGTTTTAGAAAACTCGATTGAAAAACTTTACCAATTTATGGAAAAGAATAAAAATGTTGGGATTGCCGGACCAAAACTTTTAAATCCTGATAAAAGCATTCAATCTTCTTGTTATCGATTTCCTTCTTGGTATATTCCAATTTTAAGAAGAACATTTTTAGGGGGATTATCTTGGGCGAAGAAAAAATTAGATTATTATTTAATGAATGATTTTGATCACCAAGGTGGGAAGGGGGTAGATTGGCTTTTAGGTGCGGCTTTAATGATAAGAAAATCAATGTTAGATAAAATTGGTCTTTTTGACGAAAGATTTTTTCTTTATTTTGAAGATATTGACTTATGTCGTCGAGCAAAAAAATCTGGTTGGCAAGTTTATTATTATCCTTTTTCAGAGATGTTTCATTATTATCAGCGAACTTCGGCTAAACAACAGGGGTTTTTTTCTTTATTTTCAAAAGTTACCTGGATTCATATTTTTAGCGCCATAAAATATTTCTGGAAGTGGAAAAATTCTTAAAATTTTTGATTTTTCAGTTGGTAAAAATAAAAATTTCACTAGATTTTTGTTATTCTTGATTTTTTGTAATTTTTTGTTAAAATGTAAATTGCTGTTATCCAGCACTGCGGGGTCGTCTAATGGTAGGACATCAGCCTTTGGAGCTGATTATCTTGGTTCGAATCCAAGCCCCGCAGCCAATTAGGACAAAACGAGTTTCCCGCCTCGAGCGAGGCGGGAAAATAAAATCGTATGAATTGGTTGATGTTTACTATAATACGGTGATAAGATTGGAGTCAGGCGGTATCACTAATCCCTCAATTGACACGCTCCAAAAATTAGCCAAAGCCCTTGATCTTTCAGTTGATGAACTTTTGAGATGAACATATGCCACTTAACGAATCTGACACAAGAGCAAATTTAATTGACCCAAAGCTTTACTCCGCTGGATGGAGTAATGATCTTATTTCTCGTGAATTTCCGATTTCGGTCGGCCGTATTGAAATTATTGGCGAAAATTATCGCCGCGCCGCTCCTAAAAAAGCTGACTATGTACTGCGACTCACTCAACACGGCGAGGCACTTGCAGTGGTTGAGGCAAAAGAGGAAAGCGTTGAAGTTAATCAAGGGATGGCACAAGCTAAAGAATACGCGCAAAAACTCGGGGTATTGTTTGCTTACGCTACTAATGGTCATGAAATTGAAGAATTTAATTTCATCACCAACAAACAAACCACCATAGACAATTTTCCCTCGCCTGAAGAATTGAAAAAGCGTTATATCGAAGCGATTTTAAGCGGCGCTGTCCAGAAAGAAAAGGCGGAGAAAATACTCAATCAACCATATTATTACGCCCCTTCTTTTTCACTCCGTTACTATCAGGAAGCGGCAGTCAAATCTGCTATTCAAAAAATCACAAAAGGAGATAAAAGAATTTTACTTACATTAGCAACTGGCACAGGAAAAACTATTATTGCTTTTAATATCGTATGGCGGCTTATTAAATCCAGTTATTTCAAACGTGTGTTGTTTTTGGCTGACAGAAACTTCTTACGCAATCAGGCTTACAATGTATTTGAACCATTTGGCGACGCTCGCGCTTTTATAGAAAACGGCAAGACGCCAAAACAACAGCAAGTTTTCTTTAGCATCTATCAAGCCCTTGATTCTGTCGGAGAATCCGGCAAAAAGTTATACGAGGAATATCCGCCTGATTTTTTTGATTTGATTATTATTGATGAGTGTCATCGCTCGGCGTTTGGTGATTGGCATAGTATTCTTAAACATTTTTCCAACGCAGTTCATTTAGGAATGACCGCGACTCCAAAAAGAGCTGATAATATTGATGACTATAAATACTTTGGTGACCCGGTTTATGTTTACAGCTATGGACAAGGTGTACAAGATGGTTACCTTGCGCCTTTTGTAGTGCATCGTGTTTTAACAAATCTTGATAAAGCCGGGAAATTATTACTCAAAGAAGCAAAGCAACTTGGAGCGACGGTGGAAGCAGGTCCGGAAAACGAGGTTAAAGATGAATACGCCCAAAAAGAATTTGAACGCACAATAAGTGTTCCTGACCGTACCCGAGAAATAGCAAAGCATCTTGCCAAACTTCTGCGCACTTTCGGAGCAACCCAAAAAACGATGGTTTTTTGTGTGGACTCTGACCACGCAGATCTGATGGCAAAAGAATTGCAAAACGAATTTGCCGATCTTGGTTATTCTAATTTTGCCGCCTCAATTATTGCCAGAAACAATGATATTAACGAAGCAGAATACGAGCGTTTCCGCGACCCAGAAAAACCAACCCCGGTCGTAGCCACAACTGTTGACCTCCTTACTACCGGCGTGGACGTGCCAAGTGTGCGAAACATTGTCATTGTAAAACCAATCAGCTCAAAAATAGTTTTTAAGCAAATAATTGGGCGCGGTTCGCGTCTTGATCCGCTCACTAACAAAAATTTCTTTCGCATTATTGATTACATTGGCGCGACAAAACTTTTTGATGACTGGGAAAAAATTCCTGAATCAAAGCCCGAAGAGGCAGAAGGAGAAACAAAATTTCTTATTAAGGGCATAGTGCTGGACGCCGAAACACAAGATCCAATCCCTGGCGCTACCATAGTTCTTCAGCGTCGTGACAATGAACAATACTTTGAGCGTACGGATACAGAAGGTCTCTTTACCTTTACCGATCTTCCTCAAAAGACATTTCATCTTACCGTCAGGACAAGCGGTTACAAGCCCCGCTCTATAACACTTCTGCCGGTTGAAAAGGTGGAAGAGCCGGAATTTATCGAACTATCGCCGGTCGGTCCGAAACCAAAGAAAGTTTTAGTCAAAGGCTTGCCGGTACATATTGCCGAAGAAGAACGGCTTGTGTTGGAAAAAGAGGGCAAAACATTAAAGGTTGAAGAATATATTGCATATACCGGTAAAGAAGTGGCAAGCAAGGTGCGTCATATTGAGGATTTGCGCGCTATTTGGGTTGAACCGGAAAAGCGCCGGCAGTTTTTAGATGAACTTGCCCAAAAGAGCATCTATCCTGAACTTATTGCCGAAATAAAAAACCGGCCTGATTTGGACAGCTTTGATATTCTGGCGCAAGCCGCTTTTGGTGCAGTGCCTCTCTCTCGCGATGAACGAGCAGAAATGTTGGAGAAAGAAGGTGCGCGATTTCTTGCAGCATTCCCAGGCGATGCGCGAGAAATAATTCACGCCCTTATTGAGCGTTATCGTTTAGCCGGCATTGATGATATTGAAAACCCAATAGTATTTGAACTGCCGCCCTTTGATCGTATAGGCGGCATTCTCGAAGCCGAGCGCCGATTTGGCACCATTGATAAATTAAAAATAGCTATTGCCGGTATTCGTAGGCAGCTTTACGTCAATACATATTAAAAATAATTTATTTTATAAACCATGGCTTTACTAAACAAAACAATCAGCGAACTAATAACCGATATTGAACGGGGCAGGATTGCTTTGCCAGATATGCAACGAGATTTTGTGTGGGATAATACGCAGATTCGTGATCTCGTCGATTCTTTATATAAGAACCACCCTGTTGGAATGATACTACTATGGCAGACTAATCCAACAGAAAACGTTCCCATTACAAGGATAGATGATACCACCCAAGAAATTTCAGAATATTCAGAATTGGTAATAGATGGGCAACAAAGATTAACTTCACTTTTTCTGGTAAAACATGGGGTAATTTTTAAAGGCAGTAAGGAAAGAAAAATTAAATTACTTTTCAACCCAGAAATAGAAGAATTTGAAGTTGAAATCCCCAGAATCAGAAATAAACCCGAATGGGTTAATGTTACGGAACTGATTAGCGGCGGCGTTTTTCAATATAGAGATCGTTTTAGGGGAATTGGTTGGGGTGACGAAAAAATACATCAAATGATGGAAAGAATGGGGAGGGTGCGTGATATTTTTATTGGCGAACGAAATAGTATTCCTGTTTTTAGTATTTCATCTTCTATGGAATACGATGAGGTGGCAGATATTTTTGTAAAAATTAATTCTAAAGGAACGCGTATACGCATCACCGAACTTTTACTTGCTTTGCTTGCCCTTAAAATTCCCGGTGAATTTAGGCAAGATTTTAAACGTTATCTTGATGAGTTAGAAGATAAAGGATGGGAGATTGATGCTTCAGTCGTGATACGTTCTTTAGTTGCTATTGCTGCAAAGCAGGGGCGGTTGGCTTATTTCCGCGGATTGGCTCGGAGTATATCCGATGAAAAATTGCGCGAAAATTGGACAATCACAAAACGAGCGGTTAATGACTGTTTGAAAATGCTTGATGAAAATTTAGGTATCCGCACAAGCGATGTTCTTCCATCACAATATGTTTTAATATCTTTGGCTTTTTATCTCTCAAAGAAAGAAAGTAAATTTACAGAAGAAGAGGCAAAAGATTTTTCTTTATGGTTTCTTCTTGCTTCATTTTGGGGACGATATGCCGGCTCTCCAGAAACAAGATTGGATGAGGACATAAAAGAAATCGAAAAACATCAATCGCTTACTCCTTTGTTTGGTTTACTTAAAAATCAAGTTGGTCGATTATTGATTGATGAAGAGCGATTTGCCGGCAAAAGCCGTAATTCTAAACTACTGTTATATGTGGCAGCGAGAAATGAGGGGGCAGAGGATTGGTGGAAGGGTCATCGAATAACAACTTCCGATTATGAAGAACACCACATTATTCCTCGCTCGTTATTGAAAAAGGCTGGATATGATTTTTCGCTTATAGACGATGCGGCTAATATCGCATTTCTTACTGAAAAAGCCAACCGCAGGATTTCAAATGCAGATCCGATTAAATATCTTGCCGAGATTGATAAAAATAAACTAGAAAAACAATTTGTGCCGTTAGATGAAAGTCTTTGGGATATTAAAAACTACGAAGACTTTTTAATTCATCGTCGTAGAATCATTGTTGAAAAAGTAAATAATTATTTAAGAAAACTTGAAATAGAAAGATATCTTTAACCTATGACTTCCATTACCTCAAAACTTAAAACCATAGAAAACAAACTTCGCAAAGATGATAATCTTTCCGGGCAAATTGACTACAACGAGCAAATGGCGTGGATGCTCTTTTTGAAATCACTGGATGTTTTGGAGGAAAAGCACGAGAAACAAGCCAAACTTTCCGGGAGAAAAATTGAATCTATCCTTGATGAAAAATACCGCTGGCGAACATGGATGCATAGCGATATGACTGCCGAGGAAAAATTTAATTTTATCCGCCATGAACTTCTCCCTTACATCCGTAAAATAGACAACACTCCGGAACGCGAGCTTGTGGCCTCGGTTTTCCAAGAAATCCCCACTAAATTTATGAAGTCAGCTTACACTTTAGCCGAAGTACTTGACCTCATAGACGAGCTTGATTGGCGCACGCTGGAAGATTCGCAAATTATTACCCAATTTTACGAGGAATCTTTGCAAAAAATGGGTTCGGCGGGTCGCCAAGCCGGAGGAGAGTTTTACACGCCGCGCCCCCTCATTCGCCTGATTATAAAAATCATTGACCCAAAAATCGGCGAGACGATTTTAGACCCGTTTATGGGCTCAGCCGGGTTTTTAGTAGAAGCATTTCAATATCTTAAAAACAAGGCAAACTCTGCCAGAGAATATCAAAAATTGCAATCGGGTATTATTCAAGGCCAAGAAAAAAAGCCTGTGCCATTTCTTTTAGGAGTGATGAATTGTATTTTGCACGACCTTTACGGCGCAAAATTAAAACGAGGCAATACCTTCGTTCAAAATATTCGTCAAATTGACCCGGCTGACCGCGTAGATGTCGTGCTTACCAATCCGCCATTTGGCGGCGAAGAAGAAAAAACGCTTTTAGAAAACTTTCCCTATCCCACAAGCGCTACACAAGTTTTGGCAATGCAGTATATTTTGCACCGGCTCAAACCCGGCGGCAGGTGCGGTATGGTTATTGACGAAGGATTTCTCTTTCGCACCAACGAAAAGGCGTTTGTAAATACCAAAAAAGAATTAATCGAAGAAAATAATCTTTTTGCGGTTGTTTCGCTTCCGAAAGGATTGTTTACTGCTGTTGGCGCCGGCAATAAAACCGATCTTTTATTTTTTGAACGCGGCAAACCGACCAAAGATGTTTGGTATTACGAACTAGTTGGTAAATTTACCAAGACCAAACCAATTAAAGATAGCGACCTTGAAGACTGCTGGCAGAAATTCCAAAAACGCGCCATTTCAGAAAATAGCTGGATTGTTTCAGCCGAAGAATTAAAAAAACGAAATTACGACTTCACCGACAAAAATCCTAATCACAAAGAAGAACTCACCCACAAACCGCCAGTGGAGTTGGTGAAGGAGATTGAGGAGATGGAAAATAAAATCGGTAAAATTCTTGCCGAGATCAAAAAAGGATTATAAAGAATCTGCTAATATGCAAAGTATATTTGAATGGTTGAATAATAATCAGGGGTTGGCAGCATGGATTACGGCGACAGTTGCGGTTTTTGCTTTGGTATATACCGTGCGTGAGTTTTTTTTGAAGAGAAGACCATTTATTGATATTGAAATTCAAATTGCTGAAAATCCAAACAAAGAACAGGGCGGTTGGTTATTTTTTGCTTTATTGGTAAATAAAGGCACTTACACAGCGGTAGTAAAAGTCACTAAAACAGTAATGCGTGTTGGTGACGAAGAATATCCTTCGGAAATTAAAAACCGCCTTTTTATTGCTCCAGGCGAGAGCAAGAAAACTGCTCTCATTGGCTCAATTTATGAGATAGGGATAAATAAAATACGTAATCACGAATACAGAATTAACAGAGCAGAAATAGAAATCGAAGTCTTGTCTGGAGAATTAAATTCAAAAAAACTAAAGTATCTTACCAGAGGGGTTTATCAAGTTGATATTTTAGGCGATAAACCGATAATTACTTTGATTGAAGAAAAGTATACATGAAAACTAAATGGCCCACTAAAAAACTTGGAGAAGTTTGCGAAATAAACATGGGACAATCGCCAGCTTCTTCAACGTATAATACCAATCAAGATGGTTTGCCTTTTTATCAGGGCAAAAAGGATTTTGGTGAAAAATATCCTACACCTCGCATTTGGTGCTCAAATCCGATAAAAATTGTTGAAGTTGGAGATATTTTGATTTCTGTCCGAGCACCTGTTGGCGCGTTAAATGTGGCTAAGGAAAAGTCATGTATCGGCCGCGGATTAGCTGGTTTACGAGCTAAAAAAGAATTGAATCAGGATTTTCTGTTTTGTTATTTACAGTTGGTCGAAGAAGACATCTCTGCTCTTGGTATCGGTAGTACTTTTACAGCGATTTCCAGGAAACACTTAGAAAACCTAGAAATCCCTCTTCCGCCTCTTTCCGAGCAGAAAAGAATTGTAGAAAAAATTGAAAAACTTTTTGCGAAAATTGATGAGGCGGAGCGCCTGCGCGCAGAAACCCTTGCTGCCTCCGCCGCGCTTTTGCCTTCTGCTTTGCATAAAGTTTTTAGTCGTGCGAAAAAAGAAAACTGGCCCACTAAAAAACTTGGAGAGATTGCAGAAACAAAAATG